>Ga0302201_10000614_pt1 | contig 32174 bp, 26 predicted proteins | sample II_Bog_N3_2_FD_194586 | JGI IMG/M metagenome (GOLD analysis project Ga0302201, IMG submission 194586) | Peat permafrost microbial communities from Stordalen Mire near Abisko, Sweden - II_Bog_N3_2 | ecosystem: Environmental > Terrestrial > Soil > Wetlands > Peat | place: Sweden: Abisko... | reverse complement strand
GCACAAAGAGAAAGACTTGCGGTGAAATCAGCGACTCCGCTGTGCAGTTTTGCTGTTGCGGCCAGTCCAGTGTTGCAGATAGGCTGATGGGGATGCGATTCGAGAGGATTTGGGTTCAGCAGTGCAGAGCTACGCGCCGGATTCGCCGACAGTTCGGTGCGAAGAGCGCCCTCGACTACTTGATTGGCGAGAAACTCATTCGCTTTGCCGAGGCGGCGGAGCAGCATCCGGAGTTTGCGAAGGAGCTTCCCCGGTTTCTGGCGGCGATCTGGCGGACATTCAATGAATACGAACTGGCCGGTTATGTGGCCTCAATGAAGCGAGCCACAAGGATGCAGTTGCAGCGGCTCTTGTATCTTCGTTGAGCACGCTCACTGCGGCTATTCCAGGTCCGGGAGATCCTCGCGAGCGAGCAGAAGCCGGATCGATCGTCCTTGCCCCGGCGTTCTCTGAATGAACCTGTTGGCCTCCAATGTGAGGATCATCTGGTGTACGGAAGGCGGGCTCACCTGAAAGTACCTCTGCATGTCGGCCTCGGCGGGAGGCCGGCGGTTGACCTTGCTGAAGTAATGGATGAAGGCGAGATACTGTCCCTGTTTGTGAGTGAAGGGTTTTACGGTCACAGAGGAAGTGTATCCGCATTGGGCGCGCATCAAAAAGGCCGAAAGCGCTTCCGCGCGCCACTCATGTTCGAGCCTGCGCGGGACAAACTTCTGACAGGCTTCAGAACGGCTCGATACAACTCCTCTGGATCGATTCCCAATCGGCCGGCGTTTGCCTCGATAACGGCGATGCGGCCGACGAATTGCCTGTTTCTCTCCCTTTCCTTTTCCAACTCGGTTTTCAACTGATCAAGCTGTTCTGCGAAGAAACGCTTCTCTATCTCTGACCCGGATAAGTGGGTTTTTCCTCGTTGGCGCCGCTCGGCGGCATTTATCTCCTCGTTGAACCTGTACTTGTACAGGGTTGTAGGACTGACGTGGAGAACGGCAGCTACACTTCGCACGTCCAGCGACATTTCAGCGGGTGGGTGGGCCTCAGCGATCGCGAGGTAATCGCGGAGGTGCCGATGCAACTGGTCGCGAACGCTTACACGCGGCATCGCCCGCCCTCCGAAAAAGCTACCGATGCACCACTGTCTTCCTCATCTTCGTCTACGGCCAGGGCCTTCGCGATGCCGTCGAGAGTTTCTTCGCAGTGACGGACCCATGGCTCCGCAATGCCTGCGCCGTGCTCGGTCTGAAGGCGAGCAGCGGCCAGTGCCTCTTCGGTAGCGGCGCGGATCTGAATCAGGTGTTGCCGCTCTTTTTGATTACCGCGCGTGCGGAGGTAATCCGGACAACCTCGGACGCAGTTGAGGTGGAAGGGGCACGGAGTCACGGCAAAGTCGTGGAGGCAGATGCCGAAGGCGGTGAAATGAACGGCCTGTAGCTCGCCTTCCAGGAAGGCTTCTCTCTGACTGAGAGGCAATTCAAAATAGACATCCGTCTTGACTCCACTCAGTGTCCCTTCACGCATGCCGGCCTTGACCCACTCCAGCCGTTCGCTCACAGTGGCGTGCCGATAGGCTTCCGTGTCCCTGGCGTTCTCGCGACCCAGCCAGCGCGTCTGTAACTCTACGGGCAGGCCGCCCTTGTCAGCGATGTGGTTGAGCCAATGCCTGAGCTGGTGGGTTGTCATGCGGCAGAAGGCGCCGTCCGGCTCGCGAATATCGAATCTCTCAAAGGCGGACTTCGCGTTCGCTCTGCAAGTAACGAAGTCGGCGATCTGCGAAAGCAGTACAGGTTCGACAAGGAGGGGACACGTGGACCTTGTCGTGTGAAAGAAGTTGCGGAATGCGATGAACAGCGATTCGGAAAACTTCTGTTGTGTCCCGTCGCGGCGATCGATGGTCCACAGTTGCCCGACGCGGAGACTACGCAGATAAGCCTCTACTTCAAATGCGCGGTAATAGATCCCCCTTGAGTCCCGATGGCAAATGAGCTTGTCTCGGCGGATCGTGAAAACGCTGCGATGGTTGCATCCGAGGATGCGGGCAACTTCGCGCTGGGTCATGCGCGCGCCCCAATGAAAGCCTGGGATGGGCACGCGATGCGGGGAAAGTTCGAGCACCTTGGCGCGCTGCCGCGCGGCGTGTGTGATCTTACGAATTCGGCCGATCGTTTCCTGGGCCAACTCTGCGCCGATCGGAGTCAGCCAGCGAACGGCGAGCAAGCGCGCGCCGCCTCGCGACTTCTCGCGGTAGTATCGGAGGCCGTAGCGCGGTTGTCCTGCCCGCGTTTCGCGGACTTCGCAATCGAATGGCAGGGTGAGAAGTTCGCCAACGCGGAAGCCGGTGACAACCAGGATGGCGAGCGCGGCGGCCCGCAGTCTGTCTTTCGGCTCCACGGCATGCTGGCGATAGATATCCGCGAGACCGTTTAGCGCGGCCTCGGTTGGCAGCCGGTCGCGCCGCGCCTGCTGGCCGGCGATGGTGTGACGGTTGAAGTCCTCTATGCGCGGACTCTGCGGAGAGTAGTAAAGCGGACGGCAGAGGTTCCGTCTGGCCAAAAACCTGGTGAACACAAGCAGGCTCATCATGCGCTTGTATGTCGTCGAAGGCGCCCAGTAACTCCTCATCAGCAGCTCAGCCTGGCTGAGATCCTCCTCGCGAAGATCGGGCCACCGAAATGTCACATGATCGCCGCCATGCCGTGCAAGGATCGCTTCCCAGAGGATGCGAATGCAGTCCAACCGCGCACCCATGTTGCGCAGTGAATGGCGATCGAGGATCAGCCAGCTCTTAACGGTTCGTGAGAAATCCTTCGGCAAAAGTTGATCGCGGGTGCCATAGCGTGTGAAGTACAGATTTCGATTCGTCCGGTTGAACGTGCGATCTCGGAAGCGGCCTATATCCCAGACTGGCGATTCAAACAAACTTGGGTCCAGGCCGAAGTCGGCCGCGAACTTCTTGCGAGCGATGGCGACAAGCTTCTCGGTTACGGCGTTCATGATAGGACCGTCTCCTGCGCATCGATGCCTTCGATGACCTGCCGGATCGCCGCCCGCACCTGATCGAGCTGTACAAGGATCCTGCGGTCGCTCTGCGGCTCCTGGACTTCGAGGAACTCCTCGATCGATGCGAGCATCTGCCGATGCGGCCCGGTCTGGAGCGCCGCAAAAGATGGGCAGAGGTAACAGCTCAGCGGTGGGAGCAGTTGGCAGAGACCCTCTCTGGCAGCATCCCGGCCGCAGTAGCCGATGCCGCCGACATCCAGTTGGGGAAGCCCCAGATGAGGCGCGACAGCGGGAATCTTCCGATGCGAGAGGCCGCCGGCATCGTCCTCAACAATCCGGCCCTGAAAGCGACGAACCAACGGCATCAGCGCACCATCCGTGGCCTGGGCCACAGGATCGGCGATCGAGGAAGCGGTCTCGACGTAAACCCTTACACTTTGCGTATCGCTGTGATCGAGAACCTCTGCGATGTGAAATAGGGAGGCGCCTTCTTCCGCCATATGCGTGGCGATGGAGAAACGGAACCGGCGCGGGTTTATCCTCAAACGCTGCTGCGTGCGCGGCGAGACGAGACCGGCTGCCTCCGCAAAGCGCCGCATCGCCAGGCTGATCGCACCTTCCGGTTGAGAAGCCGGGAGCCAGTGGAGAAGCGGATCATCCGGTCCGTCCCGCTGTAAGCTCTTAAGCAGGCTGCCGAGGGTAGCACTGATCGGCCTTCGCTTGGTCTCGCGCCGGGGAATCCGCTTCTTGACGCGTGGCACGTCGAGTTGCCACATAACTGCCGAACTGGTTTCGTAACGAACCAGATCGCTGTTGCGCATCCGCGCACTTGCGACCGGGTTGTGACCCAGTTCCATGTGCAGCATGACGATCGCCCGGTCCTGGCTGCTACCAAGGCCCTCGCGGACGGCTCTGGCGATCAACAGGAGTTCATCGGGGGTAAATGGTCCTCGAAGGACATCGCGAAAGCGGACGCTGTGACCCTTGGCGTTTCCGACTGCCGTGATAGAGCGCAGGATGTCGAGAAATCCTGGATCAAAGTCCTCATACTGCCAGGTGACGCCCCAACGATAGAACGCGCGCAGGCGCGAGAAGTCGTTGCCCTTGTCCGCAGTGTGCTCGACGCCATGCTGGAGGAACGCGCGAACAGTCCCCTCCGTCAGGTCCACCCACTCCGCCAATGGTTGATTGCATGAGCGCAACCACTTCTGCAGGCGCAGGAACATACGAAAATCGTTCTCGACGGTCCGTGCCTTTTTCCGGCTGATCCGATCGGCGAAATAGAGCTTCACGAGGTGCAGCGCGCGGGAGCCAAGGACGTTTGCCTTCTCTTGGCGCGCCCAATCGAGCTCAATCAGTTTTCCGCCGTCCAGCGAAGTGCGAATGCGCCAGATCGTCTGTGAGGTGTCGAGGTGCTGGCCGTCGAAGGAAACCTCGCTTCGAGGAAGTAGAGGCAAATCGGCAAGCGGGGATGACCGCCGGGCGAGGTTACGCATCCTGCGCCTCCCCGTACAGCTTGCGATGATAACTGCGAACCGCTTCCTTCGCCTGGCGTGCAAGGGCTCGCTGGATGTAGCGCGTAGCCGAGTGCGGGTTCGTCCATCCGCCAAGGTAGACGAGCCGGTCCATGCCGTTGGGTTGTCTCGCGAATGCTTCGGCCATCCGCTCAGCCCAAGTGTGCCGCAGACGATGCCAGGACAGAGGCGATACGCCGCTGTGCTTGCCGATGGCTGCAATCACGTCGTCAGCGGTATCCATCGACACCGGGCTGCCGGAACGCGCAACAAACAAGTACGGACTTCTGCCTGAAATCCTTCCCAGAGGACGCGGATAAGTCAGATACGCGCGGATGGCCGTCAGCAGGTTACGCGAGGCCGGGATCACTCGCTCGGCGGTCTTGACCGCGGGTTCCTTGGACCGTGAATCATGCGGATCGTCCGGACGCCGGAGTACGCGAATGCCATCGTCACCTCCCCTTGGCAGAGAATCCAGCCGCAACTTGAGAAGCTCGCCCCGGCGTATCCCCAATTCCAGCGCCACTTCAAACATCAGCCAGTTCCGTAGCCGGGTATGTGCGGAGAAGACTTCTGGAAAACTCAGTATGCCTTGTGCATCGCGCCGTGGGCCAATGCTGTTGCGGATCGCCCGGATCTCCGCCTCTTCCAGGGGCTCGATGCGGTCCGAGGCGTGCGCACCGGACCGCAGCGAACGAAGAATCAGCTCAATCCTGTTCCGTTCCTGAGCGAGTTGCGCGAGATCGAGAGACCTGCAGCCACCACGGTTTTCGCTATCCAGAGACCACTTCAGGAAATCTTCAACAATCGCCAGATGCTGATCGAAGGCCCCCGTGTCCAGTTCCTGAGCACTTGTGTTGCCACGAAAACTTCGCGCCAGCGACTCGATCTCGCGGTTCTGAAGCGTTCGTCCCCCGGTCAGGCGATCATCGAGGTCAAAGCCTGCGGCCTCTTGCGTCCACCGGTACACCTTCCCCAAAACCCGAAGGTTGGCTGCCAGAGTAGACGACTGAACCCTGTATCGTCGGTACCGCATGGCCCAGCGCAGAGCAACACGCGCTGGAATCCAACTCGCCGCATCGACCAGGCACGGAAGGCGCTCTCCGGTATCGAGAACAATGTGAAGAACCGAAAATGTCTTCCTAGTGTCCGCCATCGCCCACCCCGTTTCGAGGACCAGTGTCCACGAAATGCGTTAACGGGCAATGATGTTCCAGTTAAAACTGGACACAGGCTGTGACCCCGTTCTACTCACGCCGGATCGGCGGAAACTGGACACGGGGTCATATGCGGCGCTGGGAAGGAATGAGACCCCTGTAGCCGCCCCTGGTTCGGTGCGCAAGCCGCTCCGGCCTACGGCCTACGCGCCTTGCGCACCGAACCAGACAAGAGACCGAACGCTCACATCCAAAGAGGAGAGGAAGGAAACTGAACACTTCCTCTAAACCCCGTTTTAATAGGGCACTTCGTCGCGTGCAATTTCTTGTTCGCTACTGAACTCTTGAGGTGCATGGCCGTTCCCGCTGTCATCGTGTGCCGGTTCGCCGGTACCGTTCGAAGCAATGGCTGGCGACAGGAGGTTGATATCCGCCACGACCACCTCCGTGCGATACCTGCGCTGCCCCGACTCCCGATCCTCCCAGGAGCGGGTGCGAAGGGTGCCTTCGACGTAGATCCGCGAGCCCTTCCTGACATAGTCCCGAAGGATCTCGCCGGTCCTCTGGTACCCAACCAGGTTGTGCCACTCGGTGCGTTCCTGCCATTCACCGCGGCTGTCTTTGAAACGCTCATTCGTGCCCAGCGACAGATTGACCAGGGTCCCACTCGGCAGAATGTGGACCTGCGGATCCTTTCCGGCGTGGCCCAGCAATGTGACTCGATTGAGGCTTTTGCTCATGCTCTTCACCTTCCCATCAGGTTGGGTTGTACACATCTTCGATTACGAGTGAGTCCATCTTCTCTACGCCGCCTGCTTCATCCGAATCGGCCGGCCGAGCGCCGCTCGTATCTCATCCTTTGTGCAGCCGGCCCAGCATTTGTAGAATCGTGAGTCCTTGATCTGGATTGAAAGGTTGTCGCCAGTCCGATCATGCCCAACCACTGCGCAGGATGGACACCTGGCCCACCAATTGCGACTGTCTTTGCGGGTTGTGCAGACGTATTCAAGAATCCGGAACTCGCGCTTTCCAGCCGGCGATTCGATTGGAATGTACGGAGCGGCGACGACTGGCTGATACGCTTCAGGGAATTTCATTCCATGAATAAGCGTCTTGAGTCTGCTCTCAGTGAGTTTTGGCAACCCGTTGAGATAGGCGAGTTGCGCTGCTGGTGTCGGTGCGGCTTCATCGAACCAGTAGCGCAGATTTGTCTTTCGATGCACACCAAGCGGAGCGCGGAGCGCGTTGCCGTACTCGCCCTTCTCAAGACGATCGTGACGCGGGAAGACCTCGATGCCGTCTTTGACGCCGCCGCATTTGACCGGAACTCCGAGCCGCAGTGCCAGGTTGTAAATGTAGATGCGGAGCTCAGACGCCAGCAGTGGTGTGGCCCCGAATATCCAGAGATGACCACCGCGGCGTGATTGCTCAAGTGCGACTTCGACGCCATCCTGCTTCAACTCTTGCATCAACTCAATGAGCGACTCCATTGAGCCATCGAAGTCGGCGTCGATGGCGATCCACTTCGAGCACTGTGTCTCTGGATTGATCGCAAACAGATTGACGGTAATGTCGCCATTCAGGTGCATCCGCACTACGTCTGCGTCGAGAAGCTTCGGTGCTTTCGTCAGCCGATCTCGTGCCAAATAATAGGGAACAGAACCGTTCGGCAAAGGCTTGGTTGCCTGCATGCCGTATGCGAGCCGGTTCACAAACAACCGGATGAAGTCGTTTGCAGTTTCCCGGCTCACACGGAATCTCAGATACACGGAGAGGCCTCCTCGCTTCATGCTGCCTTGTTGCGCGCCGACTGGATCATATGGTCGCGGAGCTTTGGTGTTCGGGCAACCTGGCCCGTTCCTTGTGGGCGCCGGGAATGACCCTGGCAACAGTGATGCTGTAGAGCCTGACGAGTGAATCGCCAAGCTGCTGAAGCCGATTGGCAATCTGGCTGCATACGCTGCCCAGTTTCTCCAAATCGGCCTGCTTCCGCTCTGGCTTGCGGATGGACAGATACAAACCGCCGGTGATTGCAACGGCGGCGACGAACATCAGGAATGCAAAGATCAGCTTCATGGTGTATCGCTCCTTGTTTTGAACTGCACGTATTGCTACTGCGCGGCAAGGTGATGCTTCGCCGGTTGTCGGGCTGTGCGAACCAGTTCCCAGGTTGTCATTCCGAAGAACAGAATGATGAATAGGGCCATGAAGAAATAGGCAAGCCGGAGTACACCGAGGTAGATCAGGCCAAGGACTGCGAGCAATGTGAGCTTGGTCATGCAGCTCCTTTTAGCAGGTTTTTAACGCGCAGCTTTTCAGCGCGCGCCATACGAAATGGCAGAAACGCCCAGAGCATGACGATGTTGAGGACGGTATTGCCGAGCGCGAAGATCACAGCGTTCGGATTGGTGATTCCATGGATGCCGAAGTTCACGGTCTCCAGGCCGAGCAGGGTGATGCTTTTGTTCTTGTTGACCCAGTTGAGGGTTGCGTTCTTGCGTTTGGTGGTGAGCAGTTTCTGAACCCAGGGGATGTGATCTGCCTTTAACAGCGCGCCCCAGGCAAAGATGCCAACACCGGCGCCTGCGACAAGATTGCCGGTATTAGACGGAGTCAGAATCATTTGTATCCTCCCGATTCTTTTGGCAGGTCTCATAGAGGGCCAATACAGAGAGTGCTACCGCTCGGACTATGAGCAGCATCTTGTAGATCAGAGGCACATTTTCATCTCCGTGGGGATGGTCTGGCCCTTTGGCCAGGCCCGCTTCAGGCCAAGCAGGATTGCATACTCGATTGCTCTGGTGTTGGCAAGCCAGCGCAGACCGGCGGCGATCCGTCGGGCCGCGAATGCCTGCGACTTTGTTGGTGTTCCTGCGGCCTTGCGAAGCCGCTCATCGATGAGCGGCAGGCATGTCCGCTCGCGCCTCCCGTAGAGAAGCAGTTCGCGGGTCCTACCCTTGCCACGCAGTTTGCCGGCAACGAGTGCAGACCAGAATCCTACCTCAAAAGAGGGCAGGAGCCACAGCAGCAATGGCGCCATTGGCTTTCTCCAGTTGGATTGAAGGATTGATAGCCAGCCACTATCGGGCGACGAAATGCATCACCCAATCGTGGCCGGCGTGGACCAGACCGGATGCGACTCCCAGCAGCACGAGGGAAACGATCAAGCCGAGCAGGCCAACCAGCAACTTGATACCGGCTGGCAGCTGCCTATGCTGGACACACAGGCTATCCAGGTCGGCCAGGGCTGGCGCCTGAGCCCTGATGATTGCAATGTCGACTCCCCATTTCGAAGCGAAGATCTGAATCGTGGCATCGGCCTTAGCGCGCAGCACAACGTAAGCTGGCGATCCCTTGGGCAATCCCTTGGCACGGTGGCCATTGGCTGTCTCGATGATGCGAGCCAGCGACCGCTCAAGCGCATCTTGATCCTGGCGCTTGCGCCAGAGGTTAACGGAACTGACGCCGTTGCGCCCCCAGGAACGAGCCTTGCTCATCAGCCTGTCGGCCCAACAGCCTGGAGTCTCGACAGTGGATTTGCTCATGATTCTCCTTCATTGATCCAAGACGCGAGTGACAACCGCAACCGGCTTCAACCGGCGACACCTTGGCCGCCGAATTAGCCGAAACAGCGTGCTCCTTCATTTCCTGGCTCGTGGCAGGGTTGATCGAAGATCTCGCTGGGCAGGCAAGGAGATGAACCTGCCCAGCGTCCTCGCAGTGGAGTGCGAGGGAAACGGTAGCCGATTCGAGATCTGCGGCCTTATCTGTCGTCTTATCGCAGGTCGAGTCGGCGTTCGGGAGGAATGGCTCCCCCATGAACGTGGTGGGCCTGATTACACACAGGCCCTGTGCGCCGCAAGTTTCACTGCGGGTCGCTATTTCGCTTAGGCTTGGCGCCATTGGAAAGTGCGACATGGGAGGCGTTTGAGTCGTCAGTGCTATCTCCGCCCGACTGATCCCGTCGAGTAGACGAGCATGTCGTCCGTACCTCTGGTGCCTTGCGGTGTGCGGGGCATGCAGCTGCGAATCATGAAGTTCTGGGCAGCGACAAACCGGAGATGAACACTCCGCGGATACTTTTCATGAGCATGTGCGAACATAGACGAGGCTCTCCTCAAGCCTGTTTTCAGCGGTTGAGTTGTTTTGGGTTAGGACAGGGTTGGCAGGACTTGCTCTGTCAGCGACAATCGCAACAGCATGGAGTTCCCGGGGTTCTGCTCAATCAGGCACCGAAGAGTGAAGTGAAGCCTCTCCCCCGAGGCGCGTCATGAATAGGGAGACAAAACCGAGTTAGCATGTAGCAGCAAGGACGCAACCTGCGCGCTGCTTGTTCAAAATGATCGATAGAATGAGTGCGGTGATGACGCCTGCGAGAACTCTGGCGAGAACGTAAGTGGCAAACTCCAGCACGGTTGGAAACTCCAATCGGTCCAAATGAGGCCGTTTTGTTTGGGATGTAGGAACGGGATTGGCAGAAGTCAACTGGTTGAGCAACAGCAGACTTTGCGTGGCCTCAGGCATCGAACTCAGGCAAGGCGATAAATGGTAAATGGAGGTGTCGTGCTGGCATCGTGGTAGGGCGAGATGCTGTGCTGCATGAAATCAGACACCCAGTGGTTGCCATCGTACATCTCGATGTGACCGTATGGATGTTGATCCGTCTTGTCGAATACGACGACATCGCCGACTTGCGGAATATAGGAGTCCGGAGGCACGATTTGCGCGCTGTGCCTCAATAAGAATGGCCCGTAGTCTCCAGCATCGCCTGATTGAGGACGGTCTGCTGTGTTCAATCCGGCGGCCTCCAGTCCCATCCGGCAATACATGGCGCAATGATGACTGGAGCGGGTAAGCGCGTGAGCGTCCATCCATTCGGAGAGCTTGCTCTTGTTCAGGGCGCCGACGGAGTCCGACGAGGAGGCAAGGTTGCCCTCGGGCGCGAGTGCCTGCGCGGGACTTCCACTCAGCCAGGCTCCTGCATTGGCAGAGGCGGGCAGGGCGCGACCAACGCTGCCTAGGGAGATGAGACGGGCCATGCTGCTGCCGTAGTACTGCGCGCCGGTATTGCCCATGAGGGATTGGGAGGAACTGGCGCTGCCATCGAGGACGTGCAGCCCGCTGGAATTGTAGACGACCTGCAGACCACTGCCGAAGTTCGCATCGAGCCCATCGCCGGAGGCGCCGGGGTCAGAACACTGCTGGTCCTCGATGGACAACGCCTCTTCTAACATCTGCCCGAAGTTGGCCTCGCTGGCCTCGGCATTGGCGAAGCCGCTCGGCAGCGCACGCTGGCCGACAGCGTTGGATAGACCGGTCAAATCCAGTGGTCCGGTTATCATCGCTCCCTCTGGTCACACACAAGGCTATTTGGCGGCCTGCTGCTCTCTGTATACCACTGATTTGACCGGGATGTAATCAACGGTTATCTGAGCGGCCTGTTCCGACTGGAGCAAGTCGTCCATTTCACGCCTATCCGGTTGACAAACACCCTACATATAATGGGTGTGTGTCTAAACCGGATAGGCATGCAAACAACAATGAAACGCGCGCACGAACCATCCTGAGTATGGAAGCAGCTTTTGTAGGGACAACTGCGGTTCATCCGGGCACTGTACTACATAGGTTTGCTATGTCTTGTGATGCTGTGGCAAAACCTGCTGAGATGCGCGCCTGTAGCGATGCGATCACGTAACTGTCGGCACTGCCCTCCCGGCCTTGGTGCCTCACCAACTCGCCTTTCGCCGAAGGCAAAGCCTTCGGAACAGGGTGGGTATGCGCGGCCAAATTCGGCAGCTGGTAGTAAACATCGGTTCTGCAGCTTTCCGGCCTGGATGGACCTCGGGGTTATTAACCTCGATCAGTCATCATCGGTCCTGATAGCGCCCCGACTAGCCGATTCCCAAGACAAGCCTGGTCATCAGGGTAGGGATTACCTACCAAGGCAAATCACTCCTCAAGTGGACGAAGTGAATTTGCCTTTCGGCGTTACGGCGCCGAACCGGCTAGTTGCTAGTTGACGTTACTGAACTCACACTCATGGCCTGGGCTATCAGACCGGGTTGGATCGTTTTCGAAGATGAACGCTTTGGCGCGCTCAGCCACAGTCATCGTGATGTAATTCGATTTAAGTTCGGGGACCGAGTCCTTTACCCTGATGATTCCCAAATAGTTCATCATGTACGAGCCATTGGGAAGCGATGGACAGACTTGCCTTGACAACGGTCGGTCGTTACCCATGTGCAACACGTGACCGTTGTTCGTCTTGACAACCAGGAGATCACCCTCGACCAGCTTCTTCTTGGCATAGCCGGTTAGATCGATGAACTCGACCTGGCCTGTGAGTCCCAGGCTCTCTTCTGCATCGAGAATGTCATGCAGGATCTCATCGATGAGGATGCCGTCGTTAACCGACACGGTTATGCCGTTATCGCCGATGCGAGGTTCACGATCGTCGGTATACCGGGAATTGGCCAGCCGAATTCCGATCTTGCGCCGGGTTTCAACCGGCCACGACCGATCACCGCTTATCTCCAGAACACCAGGAGCCAGTTCGACGAACGGGCCGAAGTAGAAATCCACTAGACCGGGCCGCCAGATTTCCTTCATGGTGATCTGACCATTTGGCAGTGCCACCTCGACTGCGTCCCAGTGGCCATAGGCCGCATCCTTGAAGGTCTCGGGTGGTACCACAACCTTGAATTCCTTCCGAGCATTATCGAATTGCATGCGCCACCACCTGCTCAATTGAGAAGCCATGCCTACGATCTGGTCATCAGCGGGATACGCTTCGAGCAACACCTTGGCCATCGGACGCTTGATCATATGCTCAAGCTGGCGGTTGTCTTCGATCAGCTGTGCGCGCCGGGCATCCAAGATCGCCAGTGCACGGCACAGTTTGGTTTCCACCAGAAGGTAGTCTCCGGCTTCACGACGTTCTTTCGGTATCCTGTTGGCGAAGCACATCGGGAAGATGGGAGTCTTCAATGCCTCCATACTGTTGGTAATCAGCTGCAGAACGGCGCTCTTGCTGCCTTTCCGCATCTCTATCCAATCAATGACGGCATCAGAGTTCGACATCGCCATGGCGGTCACAAAGTCTGCCTTCATGGCATTGAATGCCTTGCAGACCGTGACGAACCCTTCTTCCGTTGGCTCATAGATACCAACAGACGTGAGGATGTCGAGTCCTATGAACCCGCATAGCTGTTCATAGGTCGGCGCCTTGAAGTTCGACGGCACGATGTACCGCTTTTCTTCGAGACAGGTTTTGATTGCCGCCCGGTGTTCACCGGACAATAAAGTATCGATCCAGCCACGGTTGATGAACGAGCCAAGGCTCTCCGAGCCTTGTTCGAACTCTTTGAGCTGTTCGAAGAACACGTTGGGGGTCCAGCGCGGACCGATTCCCAGCCAGCGTTTCCTGTTCAGTTGTCCACGCTTCGATGGCGTTATGGCTTTCTGAACCTTGATGCGCGGCTGCACTGGATAAACCATGGCGCGAAACTTGGCCAGGTAGTCTTCGCCCCAGAAGACAAAGACCGAGTCGTCCATATCGCCGCCATTGAAGTGGACAAGAATCTCTCCGGCATCACTGCCGAAGAAGACACGACCCTGACCAGCGTAGCTCATCAATCCAGGAAGATGAACATTCCAGAGCTCCTTGATTTCACCGGAGTGAGTGTTTGGTGATCGTCCTGCAACGATGCGACCTTCCGGAGCATCGGGTACGCAGACCTGACGCAACCCATCATGAATGCCGGCCAACGTGTCGTTGGCCAGGATGGGAATACCATCGGGAGAGTCAATCAACGGGTTCGGAAATGCATAACCGCGAAAGCCGTTCTTGATGAGCACGCGCCCACGCACGATATCCACGGCCTCCTGAACGCCGTGATTGAACATGCGGCGCATGAATACAGGCATTGTCTTGGATTGATGATCCAGGTGCACAGCCCTGATTAACGGCCACGTTGGTGTCTTGTCATCGGCAATGGCGTTAACAGCCTTTACCGTGGCGGAAAAGTCAGCGATGATCTGATCCTCATCGTCGCCGGAATATAGATCGGCGAGTTCCTCCATCCGATCTAGTCCAGCCTTGGTAACGAGGTGGTCCTCGTAAAGGCCGGAATTTGTGAGGGTCTGCAAATCCATTTTGAATGGATGCAGACCGGTGTGAGATAAGACTCCGAAATAGAAGGTGCCATTCTGGATTATGGCCTCCTTCTTGGAGTCGTAAAGCACGATGTTCCACATGAATGCCAGTGGGTTGTCCGCTGTGATTCCCTTGCCTTGCCCCATGGGACCGCCAAACGTGCTCATGGCGCCATCGAACCCAGGCAACGACGAAATGCCCGAGCCTTCCTTAAGGGAAGTCTGTGCTTCATCGAGCAGGTCCATGTTGAAGTCAAGGATGGTGATGAGCTGACCGTCGGCAAGCTCAGCCACATAACCTGTGCCGAGATTATCGTCCACGGGTGCGCTGTCGATGATGCGGCCCTTGAACATCAAGGAGTGGGCGGCGAAGAAACGCCGTACCCGCTTTGCCGCCTTCGGGTCACTGGAAACTGAGATTCCCAGATCCTCGATGGTATGGACCTTTGAGTTAGCCTTAACGAACAGCATGAAGCCGTCATCCGGCACATGTGCGTAGATACAGCGATATCGCGTACCGTCGCAGGTCCAGCCGCGGGTAAGCCACTCCGCAGTCTTGCGCATCTCCTTGCGCTGCGCCTTGGAACCACCAGCTTCGAAGGTGACGATTCCATAATCGCATCCTTCGGGCATGAGGTCGTCGAGTATCTGACGGGTCTCATGCAACTGAAAGTCTCTTCGCGGGTTTGCCGGCTTGCGCGTGTCCTTATAGGGACGGCGAATTGCCGGACGCTTTGGTCCGTTCTTCACATCATAGACGATGTGGAATGCCATTCGGCTGGGAACGTCCCATGCTGGTAACTTTGGCGCTCGGTTAGTGCTAAGAGCGTCTGCATTGACGCCCGACTGAGTGATGTCGATAGACATAACTTCTCCTTCCCCCCTCCACGGGGGTTGGCTTGCACGAGTGAGTTGTGCTTGATCTTTGTCGCAGGGCCATAAGACACGGGCTTCCTGTTGCCAGTCAGTTCCCGCGCCACAGGCGTTTCACGCTAAGCGCATGAGTCGATGGCTGATGCCTTGGCAGCTGTCGCCGCCTTGTAGCCGGTAGTGACTCCAGTCGCAACGCGTCCACCGAATTCAACGACAACAGCCTTGGCAATTGAGACAACGTGCATGGCTGTCGGAACAGCCATCAACTCAGCTGTGCCACCCCACTTGGCCGCGACATCAGTTGTTGTCTGCGTTGCAGATGCCAGCTTGACGAGCCCTCGGGCGAGGTTATCGCCAATGGCGTGAATGGCCTTGCTGCTGAACGTGTCGGCAATGAGTTGCTGCGTAAGCGCAGCCTTCAATTCAGGCGTCATATTGTTCAGATCGATGGTCATGTGATTCTCCTTGTGGTAGCCAACTGTGATTAGCCCCGGGTGGGCTCGAACCGACCGAGCATGGCCCCGGTGCTACTGATTACCTGGTCTCTCCATCGCCGAACCATTCTCGCCTCGCGTGCGGGGCACAGTTCTCCCCTCCAGTGGCGGTGAAGCCACTGCAGTGTCTGCCTATGGTCGATCCAGGTTGATCACTTGGAAGGGGAATGCATTTCCCGGTTCTTCAATCGTGAATCGGATCCCAAATCTCTGCGGGAATCGTGAAATCGATTCAGAATACAAAGAAAAAGGCCCCGCGTGAGGGGCCTTCGTTTATTGCCGGGGAGAGGCATTTCGTGCCGGCGATAAGCAAATGCCCGGCTAACGGCGCCAGAGGGGTTTGAGAAAAGAAGATGGACAGAATGATTCAGGATGAACAGCAACTGGTAGCAATGCTTGGCGGATCCACCCCGCAGGTCATGATGTCGCAGATGATCCTGAGCGAGTTCCGTACCTTTCGCGACGTGGAATGGCGCGACTTCCACAAGAATGTCACGCAGTGGCGTTCGGACATGTCCGAACGCGTGACCAAGATCGAAGTCGTGGTGCAGGCTGGCCTTACCAACACTCCTTCGCGTCTGAGTGTGTTGGAGGAGAAGATGCAGGCCTTCGACAAGCTGCGCTGGCAGTTGTTCGGCGTGGTTTCGGCCATCTCCGCCGCCACCGCCTTCCTGGGGTGGTTCTTTCCCCGCAACGGACTCATCGCGCACTAGAGAGCAGCCAGACCCTGAATCACCTGCCCCACCGGAAACCCCGGTGGGGCTTTTCTGTGTCTTCCGTTCAGGTTTGAGCTTGCAAATGTGTAATCTTTGGGTTACACTTTTGAGGATGCAAGTCCGACGCACGAGAGAGTTCGCGAAGTGGTTGATTGGCCTAAAGGACAGGCAAGGCCGGGCGAAGATTCTGGCGCGAATCGATAGGCTTGAAGACGGGAATCCAGGGAAGACTCGCAGCGTAGGCTCCGGGATCGTCGAGATGAAGATCGACTTCGGACCGGGCTACCGGGTCTACTACGTCCAACGTGGTGACGTGGTGGTTATCTTGCTCTGCGGCGGTGATAAGAGCACACAGGCAGGCGACATCCAACTGGCCAAGGAGTTGGCCACTCGTCTTCCTAAGGAAGGATAAGGATATGGCAATTACTAAGACCGCACCTTACGATGCAGCCGAATTTCTAGTGGATGAGGAGACCATCTCCGCCTACTTGACCGAGGCTCTCGAAAGCAACGACCCCCGCTGCATTGGCAAAGCTCTTGGGGCGGTAGCGCGTGCGCGTGGCGGGATGACTCAGCTTGCCCGTGATACGGGAATCGCCCGCGAAGCTCTTTACCGTGCTCTCAGCGACACCGGCAACCCAGAGTTGGGAACAACTCTCAAGGTCATGCACGCCCTGGGAGTTCGCCTCTCAGCCTCGTTGTGCATCGGTGAGGCCAACCATGCCTAAGAGAACGGCACAGCTGGCAGCTGCGTAGTAAGTCGCCGGCTTAGACGGCCGCCGCCACCGCCTTCCTGGGGTGGTTCTTTCCCCGCAACGGACTCATCGCGCACTAGAGAGCAGCCAGACCCTGAATCACCTGCCCCACCGGAAACCCCGGTGGGGCTTTTCTGTGTCTGAGTGTGCAGCATGACTGGGATGTACCTACGGTGTCACCACTCGACGATTTCCCTGCCGATCTCCGGTCCTGATGCAACCTCTGAGTAGCGATTCTCAGGTGTGATCTGATCCACCAGTTGGGCCAGGGTAGGGACGTGAGGAGCATCTTCGTCTTCCCGATCCGAGATGAAGTCGTCAGTCACCTTGACCTCCGCCGATCGCCACGAGTAGGCGGCTGGCGAAGAGAGGGTCTTCGGCTTTAATCCGGGCGATCTCCGTCTCCCCCTGACCTTCGATCAAGAAGAGGACGCAATCGTCATCCCCGGCCTTGCGCAGGTGGAAGGTTTGATCTTCATACTTGAGAATCGCTGCCGGACCTCCGGAGATCCACGCGACCTCCATGCCGAGCGCGACCGGCACAGCCACCAAAAGGCGACGCAGGAGGAAGCCCTGCAACTTGTCGGTCTCCACCTTGTGGCGTTCTTCGTCCTGCTCTTCAGGGGTCAACGGTCTTGAGGCTCTCGCCAGTTCCTCCCGGGCATCGGCAATCATGTCTTGCAGTTCGCTCATGCCCATCAGTGTGGCCCGGGTCTGGCCGGAAGTCAACCCCGCGGGGCTGATCCTGAGACAGCTCAGGGGCAATCAAGCTGCATGGAATCGCATGGGAAAGTAGGGAACCATTTTAGGAACCAATGGTACCTGTATTATGTGCCAGTTTATGCAGGGCTGTGCAACGGGCTCTTGTCTAATATGTCTATGATAATCAATAGCTTATGGCCGCAAATCGAGTGTTATCAAGTAGTAATGGAAAGGGCCTGAATCGCCTTAAAAGGGCGTTGCTCTACCTACTGAGCTACGAGCTCGTTCAAGACCGCTGCTTTCAAATTATCACAGGGCTGGCGTCTCTGTCGGTTGCGGGGGCAAAGGGCAGCCGGCGAAATGCGTGGGTTCGACTGGAATTGGGCCGGTGCGGGGCATTTTCTTTGGTGCCGATTGTTATCAGGTGAGCAACTCGATACTCAGCTTTTTTGGAAGCCGAATCAGTCCGTAGTAGGATCAAAAAACACGAATTTGATGGGAAGAAATGGTGTCAGCCGGGAAAGGAACCCGGGGAGGCACAGCTGCGGCATGGCAAGAAAGTGGTAGGCGGGGAACCTTGCAAGTGTTATTGTTCTGTCAATATCGTTGCGACTACGATTGCTAGTAAGGACACCCTGCGGGCGTGTGCGCGAAGCCCGGTTTCCGAGAAGTAGACGCCGAACCTGGGCGTTGGAGGCCGAGACCAGCGAGCAAGGCTACGGGAAGTGTGTGGGGGGATTATGACAGATCGCAAGACGCTGGCGGACCAGAATGAAACTCCCGAGGATGTAGCCACTCTTTATTCCTGGGCCAATCTCCACGGCGCCAAATACCGTGATTTTTCCGCATCGCGTGCGCAAACGCGCGAGAAGGCACGGCTGCGCGTGGAGGCAGCCATCGAAGCCGAGCGCAATCGGACCCATGAAGAGGCCGAGACGCAAAAGGCGACGGAGGCGGCGCGAGGGGCAGAGGCCAGGCGCGCGGCCGCAGCGGCAGAGAAGGCTGGGCGGGATGCCGAGATGCGGGCGGCGCAGAAGGCAGCCGGGGAGTCGAGGCAGGCGGCCAGGCAACCGGTGACCTCCCCCTGGCAGCAACCGCGCTCGGAGCGCTTGTCTCCGCTCAGCGGCTCCAATCTCAACGGCTCAAATATCAGCAGCTCAAATGCAGCGTCCGCACCGGCAGTGCCGCAATATCCAAGTCTGCCGCAGCAGGTACCGCAGCAGGCCGAATATTCGTCCTTTGCACCTGCCGAGACCTATCGCCCCGCTGCGCCGGCAGCGCAATATGCCCCGGCGCGCGAAGAGAGCTATCTGCAGCCGCGCAATCAATGGACGCCGGCAGAGCCGCGCGAGAGCGTGGGCCGTCCCGCGTGGCTGGCCTCAGACCGGGCGGATTTGGCCAGAGAGCCCTTTCCACAGGTTCCCAGCCAGCCCTTTCAGCAGGCTCCCGAGGATACGATCCAGGGTTCGCGGGATCGTCTGACATCCCGCTGGTTTGCTTTGAATGGAGTATTCAACGGGTCCAGCGCGCCTGCGGAAGCGGTTCCGGCCCCGGTGGCCGCGCGTGTGCCGGTGCTGGCGGTCTTTTCGCTGGCCGGCGGAGTGGGCAAGACCAGCATGGCGGCCACCCTTGGCCGGGCACTTTCGGCTCGCGGCGAGCGGGTTTTGCTGGTGGATACAGCGGCTTATGGCCTGCTGCCGTTCTTTTTTGGCGCGCACGATCAAAGACCGGGTGTGCTGAGGACCTTTGCTCCTCCCACCGCCAGCGGCGACGCTCCCATTCAGATGGTGACGATTGACACCGAAGGGTTGAGCCCGGAGTCGGCCGGGCCGGAAGCGCTTTCCCAGGAGATTATGGGGTATTGCCGCGGGGCCAGCCGGGTGATTGTGGATTTGGCTACGGCATCCGGCGCGACCACGAGGCGGGTGATGCGGATGTCGCCGATCGTCCTGGTTCCGGTGATTCCGGACATGAATTCGGTGGTCAGCGTCAGTTCGATCGATGCCTTTTTCCAGCGCAGCTCGAACGCGGCCGGTAAGCAGGTTTTGCCCTACTATGTTCTAAATCAGTTCGATCCATCGCTACCGCTGCATCTGGATGTGCGGGAAGTGCTGCGGGGGCAACTGGGCGACAGGCTCTTGCCGTTTGCCCTGCGCCGGTCACCTGCGGTAAGTGAAGCGCTGGCCGAAGGCATGACGGTGATGGATTATGCTCCCAATTCGACCGTCGCCGAGGATTTCGGTAGTCTCGCAGGGTGGGTGAAGAGTCTTGCAGCACCGGCGAGCGCCGGGTATCGCGGCGTGCGATGGAGTGAACGATGACGGCAACGGGCCTTTGGCAGGATATTGGAGCGGGCGAGAACATCTTGACGAAGTTGTTGCGCCTGCTTTTCTTGCTTGGAGCGGGAGTGGTTCTTTATTTTCTGGCCGCTCTTCCCCTCACATGGCCGCAGCAGGCGGTTCTAGGACTGTTGACGCTGCTGATGGCGCTGGCCCTGGCGCGCAGCTCCGACTCCTATCTGGTGACGCTCACCCTGATGGTGATGTCGATGTTCTGCACCTTCCGCTATGGCTTTTGGCGCGTTCTGCAGACGGGGCGTTTCTTTCAGGATCCGGGCAACCACTGGGGCGCGCTGGACGCGTTCTTTATCCTGAGCCTGATCCTGGCCGAACTGTACTCTTTCTTCATTCTCTTTCTGGGGTACTTTCAGACCATCTGGCCTCTGCGCAGGGCACCGGTGTCCTTGCCGGAAGACGCAGAGCAATGGCCGCACGTCGATGTGCTGATTCCCACCTATAACGAGCCGCTGGAGGTAGTGCGCTACACGGCGCTGGGCGCCTTGAACATGGACTGGCCCGCCGACAAGCTGCACGTCTTCATTCTGGACGACGGCCGGCGCAAGGAGTTTGAGCAGTTCGCATTTGAAGCAGGCCTGGGTTACAAGATCCGCAACGACAACAAACATGCCAAGGCGGGCAACATCAACACCGCGCTGAAGAGCATGGAGTCGCCGTTTGTGGCCATCTTCGATTGCGACCACGTGCCCACGCGCAGTTTTCTGCAGATGACGATGGGCTGGTTTCTTCGCGATCGCAAACTGGCCATGCTGCAGACGCCCCACCACTTTTATTCGCCGGATCCGTTCGAGCGCAACCTGGGACAGTTCCGCGTGATTCCCAACGAGGGCGAGCTGTTTTACGGCATTGTGCAGGACGGCAACGATTTCTGGAATGCGACGTTCTTCTGCGGTTCCTGCGCCGTGCTGCGGCGCACGGCACTGGACGAGATTGGCGGCATTGCCGTGGAGACCGTGACCGAGGACGCCCACACTTCACTGCGCATGCAAATGAACGGATGGGGCACAGCGTACATCAACATTCCGCAGGCGGCCGGGTTGGCCACGGAGCGGCTTTCAGCGCACGTGGGGCAGCGCATTCGCTGGGCGCGCGGCATGATCCAGATTCTGCGCACGGACAATCCGCTGTTTGCGCCGGGGCTAAAGTTTGCTCAGCGGCTGTGCTACTTCAACGCGATGATGCACTTTCTTTACGCGGTGCCGCGGCTGATTTTTCTTTCGGCGCCGTTGATCTATCTGATTCTGTCGCACACCAATGTGCCGGGATACTGGGCGGCGATTCTGGCTTATGCGCTGCCTCACCTGACCTTGTCGAATGTAACCAACTCGCGGATTCAGGGCGAGCACCGGCACTCGTTCTGGAATGAAATCTACGAGACGGTGTTGTCGCCGTACATTCTGCTGCCGACGATGATGGCGCTGATCAACCCCAAGCTGGGCAAGTTCAACGTGACGGCCAAGGGCGGCGTGGTCAATCGGACGTTCTTCGATACCAAGATCGCGCAGCCATTCCTGATCCTGCTGGTGTTCAACCTGATCGGCCTGCTGATTGCCATTCCGCGTTTCTTCATCTGGGACAAGGATCGGCCGGGCACGGTGATCATGAACGTGATCTGGTGCTTCTTCAACATCGTCATTCTTGGCGTGTGCACCGCGGTTGCGCGCGAGATGAAGCAGTTGCGGACGGCGGTCCGCATCAACATTGTGACGCCGGTGATGGCCAAGCTGCCCGATGGGCGCGTGATAGCCGGAGAGACGATCGATATGTCTTCGGGGGGCACCAGCATCCGCTTTGGCGAAGCGCTGGAAGCTATTCCGCTGACGGCGGTGAGGCTGGTGTTTCCGCTGCCCGCCGTGGTCACCGATCTGCCTGCGACGGTGGTTACCTCAGAGGGGCCGGTGCTGCGTGTACGATTTGAAGACTTAACCATTGCCGAACAGGAAGTGTTGACCATGGTTCTCTATTCACGAGCGGATTCGTGGCTGGGCTGGGGCGAATCGCGCGAAAACGACGATGTGTTGCGCAGCTTGGGCCGCATCTTTCAGATTTCCATGCAGGGTCTGCTCTCGACGTTCCAAAGTCTGTTTACGGACAAGGACAAGCGGGCTGCCAAGAAGGCCAGTGCACTGGCGGCCGTTCGCCCCACGCTGCTGTTGGCCCTGGCTGTGATCCTGATGGGAGCCGCGCCTGTGGTTCTGGGCCAGGCGGCGAAACCCGTCCAGGCGCGGGGGCTGGCGCAGATTAATCCTGGGGTGACGATGGCAAGAGCGGGCGAGAAGCCGGTGCTGACGCCGCTGCCTCCGGGGCAGTTTCGCGACACCTTCAGCCTGAACGATGCGGGCTCGCCGCAGATCGAGATGCATGGGATCGACTCCAGCCACAGCATCTATTTCACGCTGCCGCAGACCCATGTGGTGCGGGCAGCCAAGATTCACATCTACTACGCTTTTTCTCCCAGCCTGCTTCCTCAGCTGAGCCACATCAAGCTGATCATGAACGGGACCTTGTTTGCCACCGTTCAGCCGACGCCGGGCCAGGTGGGCGGCTCTGCGAGCCAGGATGCGGAAGCAGAGTTCACGATTCCGCCGGATCTGCTGGTGCATAACAATGCCCTGACCATCCAGTTTATCGGCCACTACACGATGGTTTGCGAAGACCCGTCGAACACCACGCTCTGGTCGCGCGTGCATCGAAATACCTTCCTTGATATTCAAGGGGACCTGCTGCCGCTGGCCGACGATTTGAAGCAGTTGCCGATGCCGTTTCTGGATCCGGCCGTGATTCAGCCGCTGAGCATTCCGGTGGTTTTTGCCTCTGCGCCTTCGTACAAGGCGATTCAGGCGGCGGGCGTGGTGACCAGCTACTTCGGCATGATTTCCGAGAGCCGGTCGGTGCGCTTTCCCGTGCGCATCGGGCAGATTCCGATGGGCAACGCGATCGTGATCTCGGATAGTCCGTCCAATTTGCCGGATGGGCTCAATGTGCCTTCGATCTCGTCGCCGACGGTGGCCATGCGCACCAATCCCAACGATCCTTACAGCAAGATTCTGATGATCGCCGGGTCCGACCCCGACCAATTGCTGCGCGCGGCCCAGGCTGTGGCTCTGCATAGCGAGATGCTGGATGGGGCGCAGACGACGATCGACAACCTGAAGCTGCCCGACAAGCAGCAACCGGATGGGGCGCCGCGCTGGGCGCGCACGGATCAGACCATTGCGCTGTGGGATTACGCGACGGCGGACCAGTTGCAGGGCGATGGGTCGGCTCCGCTCAATGTTTATTTCAGGATTGCGCCGGACATTTTTTATTCGGAACGGCCCAATGCTGTTTTGAGGCTGGTGTACCGGTACAACTCGGTGCCGATCGGGCCTATTTCGAGCATGCAGGTGAGGGTCAATAACGCCTTTCTGGGTTCCGTTCCGCTGGTGCCCGGACAAGAGGCTTCGCGCCGGATGCAGACCGATGTGCCTGTGCCAGTGGTGAACCTGCGCCCGTTTTCCAATTCGCTTTCATTCGACTTTACGTTCCAGTTGCTGAAGAAGGGCGGCTGCAACGATACGACGCCCATCAACATGCAGGGCGCGATTCTGCGCGACACCTACCTTGACCTGCGCGGGTATCCGCACTATGCGCCGCTGCCCAACCTGGAGACGTTCGCCAACGCAGGTTTTCCGTTCACCCGCTTCGCCGACCTGAGCGAGACCACGGTGGTGCTGCCTTCCTCGCCCACCGAGCAGGAGATTGAGACCTTCGTCACGCTGATGGGGCACTTTGGGCGGCAGACCGGTTTTCCTGTACTACGGGTGACCGTGGCTGGCGTCGAGGCCTTGCAGGCCGGGGCGAAAAGCGACTTTCTGGTTCTGGGGACGGGCGACGATCAGCCGGCCTTCGACAAGCTGAACAACAACCTGCCGGTTGCGCTGCGCAGCGGTCAGATCCAGGTACGCGACACGCAGGGCTTCTTCGCTCCACTGCATCATGCATGGTGGAAGCTGCACTCCGACGAACACACCGATTCGGGCGACCTGACCGCATCCGGCACGCCCGATGCGGTGATCGAGGGCGTGCAATCTCCCTACGACCCGGGCGGAAGTAGCAGCGTGGTGGCGATTCATCTGAGAGACGCCAGCACGTTTGAGTCTTTCATGGCTTCATTTCTGCGGGTGCAACAGGCCAGCGACATTTCAGGCTCGGTTTCGGTTCTGCATGGGACCGAGTTCCAGTCATTCCGGATTGGTTCGGAGGTCTACTATGTGGGAGTGCTGCCGTGGTGGACACGGTTGACGATTTGGTTCATGGAAGTTCCATGGCTGGCCGCCGTGGTGGTGATGCTGCTGGCGTTTCTGCTGGCCATCTGGACGCGGCAATGGTTGCGCTCGAAAGCCAGAGCACGCCTGAAGATGATGGAGGACTAGGACGGTTCTCATGAGCCATCCACATCGGGCCGCATGAAACTTGAGCCGGGCCGATTGACGCCGACAACGTGTTCTAGAAAGCTGCTCGGATTTTTTGGGGAGAGCTCGAACCATGGGTCTTCAGTTATTGCAGCTTCGGAAACATCTGGCGATCATTGTAGCCTTGTCGCTATTTACCGCGGTGGGCGGCTGCAAACAGGGCCCGTGGACGCTTTGGGATTCCTATGCGGCCCGATTCGTCGACGGGCAGGGCCGGGTCATCGATCCCCAGGGGGGCGGCCGCACCACGTCGGAAGGGCAGGCCTACGCACTGTTCTTTGCCTTGGCCGCCAATGACCGCACCCATTTTGACCGCGTGCTCAACTGGACGCAGGCCAACCTGGCGGGTGGCGACCTGGGCACGCACCTGCCCGCCTGGCTGTGGGGCAGGAACAAGGACGGCGCATGGAAGGCGCTGGACACCAACCCGGCCTCGGATGCCGATGTGTGGATGGCGTACACGCTGGTGGAAGCCGGCCGGTTGTGGAAGCAGCCCAGCTACACGAAACTCGGGCGCCAGATGATGGCTCTGATCGCCAGCGGCGAAGTGGCCAACCTGCCGGGGTTCGGGCCCATGCTGTTGCCAGGGCCAGTGGGCTTTCAACATGACCGCTCGCCGAGTCTGCATTCCTGGACGTTGAATCCCAGTTATGTACCCCTCTTTCTATTTCAGCGCCTGGCTGCCGTGGATCCTTCCGGCCCGTGGCAGGGTATCGCACTGGGCATTCCACGCTTTCTTGCGCAGAGCGCTTGCCACGGATTTGCCATGGATTGGGTGGAATATGTTCCGGGTGACGGCTTCTACCCGTCGGTTGCACACCCCGGCACGGATGCGCCCGCGCCGCTGGGCAGTTATGACGCCATCCGCGTTTACCTTTGGGCGGGCATGCTGGATGGGGGCAAGACGCGCACGGAGATACTGAACGCCGTTCCGGCGATGAGCGCGTACCTTGCCAATCATGATGCCCCCCCCGAAAAGATAAGCCAGCAAGGTCTTCCGTTGGAGCAAGATGGACCTATAGGGTTTTCGGCGGCGGTCCTGCCTTATTTGAGGGCCTTCCCCAACCTCGAGAAATCGAGCGCGCGTCAGACCATTCGATTGAGCGCACAAAGGGACGGATCTTCGGGTTTGTATGGGAAAGACTTGGCATATTACGATCAAAATCTTGCCCTGTTTGCGACCGGCTTTCTGGATGGACGATTCCGGTTTGGATCGGGCGGGGAATTGAAAGTGGAATGGGCGCGCACATGAGGGTTGACTTGAGGATGTGGAGAAAGAGCTGGATGGTATGGGTCTGTCTGTTGCTGGCGCTCCAGGTGGGCACAGCGCAGAAGAGGCCGGCCGCCAGCTCGCCCGATGAGACGCGCCGGGTTTTGATCGAGAAGGCGCACGCCCTGGAGGCGCGCGGGCGGCCGGACATGGCCATCCAGTCCTGGCAGCAGATTCTGTTGTCGGACCCCAATAATGCAGAGGCACTTGCTGGTCTGGCCCGAGACTACAAGCTGATCGGTTCCGGAGATCAGTCCAATTCCGCGCTCGAACGCTTGCGCCGCATCAATCCCAACGATCCCAACCTGGGCAAGATAGCGTCCCTCAACAGCAACCGGGCGCAGAGCGACCGTCTTCGCCAGGCCGGGGAACTTGCGCGCCAGGGCAAGCCGGAAGAGGCGATGCGGATCTATCGCGATCTCTATGGCGACCGACCGCCGGACGGGGACATTGCGCTGGCCTACTACCAGACTCTTTATGGCACGGCCAGCGGCAAGGAAGCCGCCATAGCAGCCATGCGCGCGCTGGCTCAGCGCAACCCCGGCGATACGCGTTTTTCAGTGGAACTGGGCACCATGTTGACCTACTCCGCCAAGACGCGCGCGGAAGGCATTCACATTCTGGAGGCGCATCCCAAGGACTCGAACGCCCAGGCGGCCCTGCGCCAAGCGCTGATCTGGGATGCGGCCAATCCCTCTTCCGCGGCGGAACTGCGCCAGTATCTCAAGGACCACCCGCAGGACACGGAGTTGGCCGGCCACCTGAAGGAAGACGAAACCAAGCTGGCCCAGATGAACTCCGGGATTGCGCGCACACCGCAAGAGAGAGAGGCTTTTGCGGCTCTGAACGCGCACAAGCTGGAGGACGCGCAGGCACGTTTCAACGCCATTCTTGAGCAGGAGCCGAAGAACGGCCGGGCAGCGGCAGGCCTGGGCTTCCTACGCATGCAGCAGAGCAACTTCGGCGGCGCGATCAGCTACCTTACACAAGCTGAACAGAACGGCTACAAGGACCGAGCCGTGGAAGACGCGCTGGCGACCTCGCGGTTCTGGTACACCATGGGCGAAGCCTCGCAAGCCTTCGACGAGAACCAGTTCGCCGTGGCCACGGCAAAGTACAAAGCGGCGCTGGCGATGCGTCCGCGCAGCCTGGAGGCTCTGAACGGGCTGGCAGGACTTTACGTGAAGCAGGCGCAATACACCGCAGCCGCCGGCGTGTACGACGAATTGCTGAAGGTTCAGCCCGGTTCCGCGGTCGCGTGGCGCGGCCTCTTCCTGGCCTATGCGCGCGACGGTCAGAACCGCAAGGCGCTGGATTTGACGGGTCGGTTTCCGGCGCCGGTGAGAGCCTCGCTGGCCAGGGACCCCGAGTACCTGCGCACCCTGGCTACGATCTATCATGCCGAGAACCGTCCCGCCGATGCGCAGCATGCGCTTTCTCAGGCATTGTCGCTGCCGTATCCCGACAACGGGACCAATCTCAAGGCGGATACGCGGCTGCAGTATGCCGGTGTTTTGATGGAGGCCAAGCGCTTTGAGCAGGCTGCGGAGATGTACACCCAGATCCTGAACGAAGACGCGGGCAGTCTTCCGGCCTGGATGGGCCTGGTGAGCGCGCATCACGAACTGGCGCAGGACAACCAGGCGATTGCCGACGTGGAGAAGATGCCGCCGGCTACCTATGACGCAGCGCTTGCCGATCCCGGTTTTCTTTCGATGCTGGGCGCCATTTATCAGCAGGCCAACCAGTTCGAGATTGCCCAGGGGCTGCTGGAGCGCTCGGCAAAGCTGCAGATGGAAGCCGGCGGTCAGCCCGCCATTCCGCTGCAGTTGCAGTTGGCCTCCATCTACCTACAGCGCAACAACACAGCGCAGGCGTATGCGATCTACAAACAGGTTTTATTGGCGCATCCCGATCGCGTCGATGCGTGGAAGGGGCTGATCGCCAGCCTGCAAGCGACCAACCGCAACACCGAGGCGATCGACGAAATCGCCTTGATTCCCGCCGCGGTGCGCAAGGAACTGGAAGCGGACATCGAGTTTGTTCAGGGTGAGGCCAGCCTCTACGCCGCAACCGGCGATATCGCTCATGCTACCGAGTACATGAATCGCGTGCTGGTGCACTATCGCGACCTGAAGAGCCAACCGCCTTCGAACATTGACGTGCAGAATGCCTGGCTGCTGTTCAACACGGGCAATGACCGTGCGCTCTACCCGGCTCTGATGCGCCTGGGAGGACGGCAGGACCTGACCGTAACGCAGCGCGAAGCAGTGCAGTCGATCTGGGCCAACTGGAGCGTGCGCCGCGCCGGAACCGCGATGGACAACGGCAACGTGCAGCGCGCGGTCGATATTCTGGACGCCGCGGCGCAGGCCTTCCCGGACAATCTGACCGTGCGCAAGGCGGTGGCCGGTGGCTACATCAAGGTAGGGCGGTCCAAGGAATCGCTGGCGCTTTTCAAAACCATACCGATGCAGGACGCGTCGGCGGGGGATTTTCAGGGAGCGATCGGGGCTGCCTTGTCGGCCAATGACAAGGCGCAGGCCGAAATCTGGCTGCGCCAGGCTCTGGATCGGTTCCCGCGCAATCCCGCGGTTCTTTCTCAGGCTGCCCGTTTTGAACAGGCGCGCGGCGACAATCAGCGCGCGGTCGATTACTGGAAGGCCTCGATTGCCGCCATGCCGCAGGCCTCACCCGCCGATCGGCTGGCGCACACGCTGGTTTATCCCGACCAGGACGGGAAGGCCCGCCGCGCGGTGACGGCCGCGGACTTGCAGCACCTGCTCGATCCCAATTACGAACCATTCCAGAAGACCACCAAGCTGCCTCCACTTCCGTCCTATGGCGCGGATCCTTATAGCGGCAGAGCTCCGGTGGACCTGAGCCAGCCGCAACCGGCGCAACCGCAGAACCAGTGGGCCAATCCCTCCACGACGGAGAATCCGCCGTCCAACCCGTCCGATGTGAACGCCGCGGGAACGAATCCGCCCATGGCCCAGGCGCCTGGATTGCAGTTCGACGACCGGACCGAAATTGCGCAGACGCAGGTTGCCGGTCTGCCCGCAGGCAAAACGGCTCACGCGTCGAAGACCAGGAAATCGGCGGGCAAGACCAACTACATGGGCACGATGCATGTGCCTGCCGCGGACCGGAACGTTCCTGCACCGCGGCCTTCTGAACCCATTGCTGGAAGCGCGAATCTGCGGCGGACCTTCGATACTGTTTCTCAGGGCCGGCTCACACAGACTTTGTTTCTTCAACCGGCGGACGATTCACCTCCTTTCGGTTTCAGGAGTACCGGCAATTCTCTGGCAGCCGATGCATGGAAGGGACTTTTCTTCTCGCTGCTGGCAGGAAATCGGACCGACGAGGCGTTGCAGCAGATTGCCCTGATTCCTCCGGATCTGCGCCGTGAGTTGGATGCGGACGTCGATTTTGTGCAGGGCGAAGCCAGTTTGTACGCTGCCCGGGGCGATGTTCAGCGCGCAACGGAATACATGAGCCGCGTGGAGAACTACTATCTGCTGCAGAGGACGGCGGCTCCTGCCGGAATCGAGGTTCAGCACGCCTGGCTGCTCTACAACACGGGAGACGAGCGGACGCTTTACACGGTTCTGAAAGGTCTGGATGCGCGCAGAGACCTGACTGCCGCACAGGGCAATGAAGTTCAGACCATCTGGGCAAATTGGAGCCTCCGCCGCGCCGTTGCCGCGATGGATGCGGGCAATTCGCGGCAAGGCGTGGAGATTCTGGAGACTGCAGTCCGCTGTTTCCCCAACAACATGACGGTTCAGAGGGCGCTGGCGGGCGGCTATTTGAAGGCAGGGAGGAACGACGATTCCCTGGCTCTTTTCAAGGCCGTTCCCATGCAGGATGCGAGTGCGGGCGAGTTTCAGGGAGCCATAGGAGCCGCTCTGACGGCCAGCGATATGGCGCAGGCCGAGGCCTGGTTACGCGTGGCGCTCGGTCTTTATCCTTCCGATGCCGGAATTTTGTCGACGGCGGCACGATTTGAGCAGGCTCGCGGCAACCAGAAGCGTGCCTCTGAATTTTTGCGCGCCTCTTTGGCGGCCATGCCGGCGGGTTCCTCCGTGTCGAAAGCCGATCATTTACCGCTTTACTCGGAACCGGAGACGGACGGACGCCGTTCTACCCAGCCAGAGGATCTGGAACACCTGCTGGATCCTGGCGCTCAGACTGGCGCGGCCCGGATTGTGAATCTGCCTTCTTATAGTTCCGGCAGGCACGATGGGAGCCAAAATCTTTCGGGGTCTGGAGCTTCCCGTCCGACATTCCTGGCTGGTCCTTTTGCGGGAAGAACGGCGCCTGACGGCGCTCCGGTCTTCATACCTCGCCCCGCACGGCCGGGGAGTGCGCCTGGCCAGCCGACATTTATCGAGCAAAGCGCGACGCGGCCGGTGGTCTTCCGGCAGGTTTCCTATTACCCGCAACAGGATGCGCAGAACTCTGGGAGTTCGCCCAGATATTCGGGTCGGGTGAACCTGCCTCCATCGGAAGAGAACGTCGATTCCACCGATCCGGAGCAGGGTCAGCCCCAAACGCCGTCGCGGACGCCGAAGGGAACACAGGTTCCTGAAGCCGCGCGGCCGCAGACCAGGTTGCGAATCACGTCCCAGCCCATGGGCGATTTGGCCGCGCGTACCCAGGCTCTGTTCGCCGAGCAGACAGACGCTCAACTGACCCAGGGTTCGGCGGCGAACCTCCGCGGCATCCAGGGCAACGCACAGGCCAAGCCGGCTGCCACTCCGAGCGCACCGCCTGCCAGTTCCATCCGCTACGCGATGGCGCAGTACACGCCGTCGGCACAGGAGGCAGCCACCGGAGCCTATTCTTCGCCGAAGAAGCAGACGCAGAACCAGGCACAGCCTCAACAGCAGGCTCAGCCTCCGGCGATTTGCACTCAATGTCCCGCGCCGGCTACCGCTCCAGCGCTGAAGAAGGCTAAAAAGAAGGCGAAACCGGCCGAGAGAACCGCTCCGGTTCCGACCTTAGCGACGGCTCCGGCCGCTCCGCTTCCGCAGCGGCCGGAGGTCAACGTGACCGAGTTGCCGGGGCAGGCTCCTGCCACAACCGGCACAGGCCTAAGTGACCAGGAACTGCAAGAGCGCAATTTGCCGCCGCTGCGCGGACCCTGGGTTCGCGTGCAGCGCGAGCAGCGCGCGGCGAGTCCTCGCGATGAAGCGGAGATGCAACTGCGCTCCATCGAGAGCGGATACAGCCCGTGGATGGGCGGTACCGGCACCATCAATTACCGCTCAGGGGATCTGGGCTTCGACCATCTTTCCGCTCTTGAAGCACCCTTCGAGGTCTCCATGTCAATGGGTTACAACGCCCGGTTGACCATCGTCGCGAAGCCGGTGTTTCTGGACTCCGGCCAGGCAAACGGGAGCAGCGTGATTCAAGTGCTGGAGGCCGCCTCTCCAGGCTTGCCGCTGACCCTCACGACCATCCCCCAGCCCATCGGAAGCCTGACCGCGACCGACACCACTCCGCCTGCACAGCAGAATGCCAGCGGCATTGGCGGCGAGGTGCAGTTGGCATTCCCGCATCTGGCGCTTGCCGGAGGCTACACGCCCGCCGGCTTCCTGGTAGCGACCTTTACCGGTCGCGCCCTGTGGAAACCGGGCAATGGGCCTTTTACCTTCAACTTCTCCCGCGACTCGGTGAAGGACACGCAACTCTCCTATGGCGGGCTCCGCGACCCGCTGGGCAACACGCTCGGCAACCTGGGCCAGATCTGGGGCGGCGTGATTGCCAATCAGGGCAACGTGCAATTCGCGCACGGGGATGCGCAGTCCGGTTTCTACCTGGCAGCAGGCGGCCAGTACATCACCGGATACAAGGTGGCCACCAACAACCGCGTGGAGGGTTCCGGCGGGGCGTACTGGCGCGTGAAAACCGTGCCCGAATACGGGAACCTGAGCATCGGCGCCAACTTCTTCGGCATGCACTACGCGAAGAACCAGGACGCTTTTACCTTCGGCATGGGCGGCTATTTCAGCCCCCAGGCCTATTTCCTGGCCAATGCGCCTGTTACCTGGAACGGTCATTCCGGCACCGCCTGGCACTACAACATTCTGGGCAGCTTTGGCGTACAGGCCTTCCAGGTGGACCAGACGGCGCTGTTCCCCAACAACGTGATTACGGCCTACCTGCCCGCCAAGACCAGCGTGGGGCCAAACTACGATCTGCGCGCGCAGGCTGCTTACCAGATCAGTCCGCACTGGTTTGCGGGCGGTTTTGTGGGCGCCAACAACTCGCGGAACTATTCGGCGGCAACGGCCGGCTTCTATGTGCGCTTTCTCTTCCGTGCGCAACCCTCAACGGTGACCACACCCACAGGGCTATTTCCCACCGATGGAATGCGCCCGTTCATGGTCCCTTAGAGAACGATTCATTGCAGCCCAGGGGGAGGGGATGGACACATCTGCTCCCCTTCTGCGTGTGGGGCCAAGGGTGCGTCGTCTGCGCTAGTTTTCTATTTGTTTAGCGTAGAGCGTGGACCGGGAGGTCCACGCTACAGCCGACCGGGAGGCGTTACTGGTTCTTGCGGCGATCTGCCACGTCGGCCAAGCAAGTGGGACTGCCCACTAATAGAAAATGCCAATAGAAGAAGATGAATATCACGCTAGCTCCGGCGTGGCGACAAGCTGTTTGTAAGTGATGGTTTGTGTGCAGATGCAAGCGCGCAGTAGGCGCACCATCAAGTC
>Ga0302201_10000604_pt1 | contig 32404 bp, 28 predicted proteins | sample II_Bog_N3_2_FD_194586 | JGI IMG/M metagenome (GOLD analysis project Ga0302201, IMG submission 194586) | Peat permafrost microbial communities from Stordalen Mire near Abisko, Sweden - II_Bog_N3_2 | ecosystem: Environmental > Terrestrial > Soil > Wetlands > Peat | place: Sweden: Abisko... | reverse complement strand
ACCTGGCCTCGGCACGCTCCCTCAAGCGCCGGACAGACTGGCTGGTTGACCAGATCGGCTCATCCTGATTCCAAAGAGGACATTCCATGAACTGTTTCCGTTTCGTCCCTGTTTTGATGCTTGCCGCAGGGGCCGCGTTCGCGCAAGCTCCCGCAGCTGCGCCAGCCGCCTCGACCACACCCGCGCCGCCAGTACACGTCGGGAGCTTCGACCTTTCGGCCATCGACAAGACCGCCGACCCATGCACCGACTTCTATCAATACGCCTGCGGCAACTGGATCAAGGACAACCAGGTCCCCGCCGACCAGGTGCGCTGGGCGCGAAGCTTCTCGCTGCTGGGTGAGCGCAACCGGTACTTGCTGTGGCAGGAACTGGACGCGGCCGCCGCGAAGCCCAAGACGCCGCTCGAAAAGCAGTACGGAGACTACTTTGCCGCCTGCATGAACACCGACCTGGTGGAGACCAAGAGCCTGACGCCCCTGGAGCCGTCCCTGAAGCGCATCGCCGATCTGAAGGACGCACACCAACTGGCCAAGCTGATCGGTAAACTCGCTTCACAGGGCAACCCCGCGCCGCTGTTTCGTTTCGGAGTTAGCCAGGACGAGAAGGACTCGTCCAAGCAGATTGCGCAGATCGGCCAGGCTGGCCTGTCGCTGCCAGATCGCGACTACTACATCGTGGACAGCAAGCGATTCGACGGCATTCGCAAGCAGTACCTTGAGCACCTGACCAAGATGTTCACGCTGGCCGGTGATACTGCCGACCAGGCCGCAAAAGAAGCAGCCGCGGTGATGGAGATTGAGACCACGTTAGCCCAGGCCTCCACCAGCCGCACCGACATGAGGGAGCCGGAGAATCGCTACCACATCTATACTCTGGCCGACTTTCAGAAGCTGACGCCGGACTTCGACTTCACCGTCTACTTCAAAGACATCAAGGTTGGACAGTTCGACTCGCTCAACGTTGCCACGCCCAACTTCTTCACGGCTCTTAACGAGCTGATCGACAAAGAGCCTATCGACGCCTGGAAGTCCTACTTCCGCTGGCACACGCTGCACGCTTCCGCGCAGAACCTTCCCAAGGCCTTCTTCGACGAGAACTTTGCTTTTTTCGGGAAATCCCTACAGGGCCAAAAAGAGCCTGAGCCGCGGTGGAAGGAATGCACCAGCATCACCGATCGCGCGCTGGGTGAGGCTGTGGGCCAGGACTGGGTGAAGGAGCACTTTCCGCCGGCGGCCAAGCAGAGCATGGACAAGCTGGTGGCTGCCCTGGAGAAGTCCCTGGGCGACGACATCAAGACCCTGCCCTGGATGAGCGACGCCACGAAAACGGCAGCGGAAGAGAAGCTGGCCATGATCCGCAACAAGATTGGCTACCCGGAGAAGTGGCGCGACTACTCGGCGTTGAAGGTAAAGCGCGACGACCTGATGGGCAACCTGCACCGCACGGCCGTTTTCGATCGGAACTATAACCTGAACAAGCTGGGCAAGCCGGTGGACGAGAGGGAGTGGGGCATGACGCCGCCCACGGTTAACGCCTATTACAACCCCTCGTTCAACGACATCAACTTCCCGGCCGGTATTTTGCAGCCGCCGTTCTTCGACTTCACCGTGGACCCGGCCGTAAACTTTGGCGGGATCGGCGTGGTGATTGGACACGAGATGACGCATGGATTCGACGACGAGGGCTCGAAATACGACGGCAAGGGCAACCTGCGCGAGTGGCAGACGGCCGACGACCGCAAGGCCTTTGTGGAGAAGACCGACTGCGAAGTGGCCGAGTACGGCGGCTTTGAGACTGCTCCCGCGCACGACAACCAGCCGCAGCAGAAGCTGAATGGCAAGCTCACCCTGGGCGAGAACACGGCGGACAATGGCGGCCTGCGCATTGCCTACATGGCCTTGCTGGATACTCTGGCGGCGACCGGCAAATCGATCGACGACAAGATCGACGGCTACACCGAGGCGCAGCGCTACTTTCTCAGCTTTGGCCAGGTGTGGTGCCAGAACCAGACCGAGCAGTCGGCCCGCCAGTTGGCGCTAACCGACCCGCACTCGCCGGGAAGATGGCGCACCAATGGCGCAGTGCAGAACTTCGACGCATTCGGCAAGGCGTTCGGCTGCACCAAGGGCCAGCCGATGTATCCGGTCAACTCCTGCCGCGTCTGGTAGCTGATTGAAGGCCCGGATGCCCCGCCTGCCGGCGTTGGGTGTCCGGGCCTTTTGCTTTTGACGGCGCAGGTTTTCATTTATTGCGATGGATGGATTGGTTGCCGGGCGGTCCGCGTGATAGCCTCCCGTGTATTGAATGTTGTTGATTCTCCGCAATTCTCCGGTCCTGTTCCAATCCTGGCATGTACTGAACAAAACAAGGCAGACGGTGGCGTTGAAACATCGTCCCGCCAAGGAGTGTTGATGAACCCTATTCGCGTCGCCCTTATGTTGCTGCTCGCAGCCGGAACCGCGCTGGCCCAGGCGCCCGCTGCTCCCAAAGCCGACTCGTCCGTCCCCTCGGCCCCACCGGCTTCAAAAAGCTTCGATGTGGCGGCGATGGATAAGAGCGCGGACCCCTGCACGGATTTCTATCAGTACGCCTGCGGCAACTGGGTGAAGAACAACCCGATTCCTCCGGACCAGGTGGACTGGGCGCGCTCTTTCTCTGTGCTCGACGAGCGCAACGTTTACCTGTTGTGGCAGACGCTGGACGAGGCTGCAAAGCATGCCGACAGTCCGCTGCAAAAGCAATATGGCGATTTCTTTGCCTCCTGCATGAACACTGACCTGGTGGAAAAGAGGGGCCTGGCGCCACTGCAACCGACATTCGCGCAAATCGCCGCGCTCCAGAGCGGAAAGCAACTGGCGCCGCTGCTGAGCCAGCTTGAGAACGAGGGCAGTCCGTACGGATTTTTCGGGTTTGGGGTGGGCCAGGATCAAAAGGATTCGAGCCAGCAGATTGCGCAGGTATTCCAGGGCGGCTTGTCGCTGCCCGACCGCGATTACTACATTGTCGACTCCGAGCGATTCAAGACGATTCGGGCGCAATACGTGGAGCATTTGAAGAAGATGTTTACACTGGCCGGGGACACGCCCGACCAGGCCGCGAAGGAAGCGGCGGCGGTGATGGAAATTGAGACCGCGATGGCCAAAGCAGCCACCAGCCGAACCGAGTTGCGGCAGCCGGAGAACCGCTACCACATCTACACGGTCGCCGACTTTGCGAAGACCGCTCCCGATTTTGACTGGATTGCCTTTTTCGGGGCTCTTCCCATTGGGCACTTCGACACGCTGAACGTGGCCACACCGGAGTTCTTCAAGGCCCTGAACGGTTTGATTGACAGCGAGCCGGTGGACGCATGGAAGAGCTATCTGCGCTGGCACACGCTGCATGGGCAGGCATTGAATTTGCCGAAAGCGTTTTTCGATGAGAACTTCGCATTCTTCAGCAAGACTCTTGCCGGGCAGGAGGAACCGACGCCACGCTGGAAACAATGCACCTGGGATGCCGATGGTGCGCTGGGCGAAGCGGTGGGGCAGGACTGGGTGAAGAAGCACTTTCCACCCGCGGCCAAAGACAACATGGACAAGCTGGTTGCCGCACTGGAGAAGTCGCTCGGCGACGACATCAAGGCCTTGCCGTGGATGAGCGACGCGACCAAGGAGGAGGCTGAGAAAAAGCTGGCCATGATCCGCAACAAGATTGGCTATCCGGAGAAGTGGCGCGACTACTCCAGCATCAAGGTAGACCGGAATGACCTGATCGGCAACATGCACCAGGTGGACATCTACAAGAACCACTACAACTACAACAAGCTGGGCAAGCCGGTGGATGAAAAGGAGTGGGGCATGTCGCCGCCGACGGTAAACGCGTACTACAGCTCGTCGTTCAACGACATCAACTTCCCTGCGGGAATCTTGCAGCCGCCATTCTTCGACTTCACCGTGGATCCGGCGGTGAACTTCGGCGGCATCGGCGTGGTGATTGGCCACGAGATGACGCATGGGTTCGACGATCAGGGATCGAAGTTCGACGGCAAGGGCAACCTGCGCGAGTGGCAGACCGCCGACGACCGCAAGGCGTTTGTGGAGCGGACCGACTGCGAAGCCAAGGAGTACGGCAGCTTTGAGGCAGCTGCGACGCACGGCGACGTGCCGGCGCAGATGCTGAACGGCAAGCTGACGCTGGGCGAGAACACGGCAGACAACGGCGGATTGCGCATTGCCTACATGGCGCTACTGGATACGCTCGCGGCGCAGGGAAAGACGATCGACCAGAAGATCGACGGCTACACGGAGGCGCAGCGCTACTTCCTGGGCTTCGCGCAGGTGTGGTGCGAAAACCGGACCGAGCAGACGGCGCGGCAGTGGGCGCTCACCGATCCGCACTCGCCGGGCAAGTGGCGCGTAAACGGCACCGTGCAGAACTTCGATGCATTCGGCAAGGCCTTCGGGTGCACCAAGGGCCAGGCGATGTATCCGGTCAACTCCTGCCGCGTGTGGTAGGGCGGCAGACGCTCAGCGGGGGATCGGTTTCGCTCAGCCGCGATCCCCCGATCGCAGCTCACCCCAAGCTGACGCGTTGACGTTTCCCACCATTCGACCGTCCAAACCGCATCCGCGCCGGAAATTGGAAGGTATGGAAGCCAAGTGCCGGATTCGATGGCGCAGAAGGGCTGAATGGGGGCAGAAAACTCGCTGTTTTGCCCCGTGTCCGCATGAAACTAGGCACAACCTACCCTTGGCTTTTACAATGCATCAGGGACCCGTCCCAACCCAGCACTGCTGTGGAACTAGCAAACTTGGCGGCACACGCCTGACCAGGATGAAGGAATCGCATGAAGTTTATGAAATTCGGCAAGGCACTTCTGATGAGCGCCCTCTCTTTGGGCGTGGTCTTCAGCGTTTCGTCTTGCGTTCGGAGTTATACGGTGGGCTTTTTGTATGTGACGGGCACGGTGACCGCCCAGCCCAGCGGCGACGGCATTATCACCGGCTTCAAAATCGATCACAATACCGGCAGGCTGGCCGCCATTGACGGGCTACCTGTTTCTTCCGGGGGCGCCAATCCGGTGCGGGCCGTCCTTCTACTCGGCAGCAAATTCCTCTATGTGCTGAACCGGGGAGTTAACTCAACTGGCGGCTCGGAATGCACCACCGCGGATCCTTGCCAGAACTCCAATATCGTGGAGTTTGCGGTGGGCGGAAACGGAATCCTGACCGAGCAGCAGACCTTCTCCACGCAGGGAATCAACCCGTTCCGCATGATTGCAGACGCTTCGGGGAGCTATCTCTATGTGCTGGAGCACGACGCACCGTCGAGCGCAGCCTGCGCGCTGGCGCTGGGAGCCTCGGCTAGCTCGTGCGGCGACATTACAGCCTTCTCGATCAACCAGACCACCGGCCGCCTGGAGACTATTGTGAATGCCCAGGTAACCGCGGCCAACGGCACGCCGATTCCTTATTTCCCGGTACCGGCCAACCCGATCGATTTTGCCGAGACCGCCGGATTCTTTCTTACCCTCAGCGGCACGCCCGCCACCGGCGACTCGGTTTTCCCCTACGGCTTATCCGCAGGCAACGGGCAGTTGACGGTAAGCCAGAACAGCTCGCAGCCGGTTGGCGCCCTCGCGGGGACGGCCATAGTGAATGCCGGCGGGTACGTCTACATACTTGACGACGAAGCGCCGGCCGCGCCGAACACGACTGGCGCCACCAGCCAGATTCTTCCCTTCACCGTGGGCACGAACGGCGCATTGCAGGCGGAAACCGGTGGAATCGTCGCCGATGACCCCGGCCTATCCAACCCTATCTTCCTGCTGGTGGAATCGAAGGGCAAGTTCCTCTACGTTGCCAACCAGGGCAACAACACCAACACCACCGACCCTCAGAGCGGCTTAACGGGTTATGTAATCGACCCCAGTACCCACCAGCTCAGCTTTATCGCCGGTGAGCCGTTTGGCTCCGGAGCAGGCCCTCAATGCATCGTCGAGGACCCATCCGACCAATATATTTACCTGGCCGACCTTTACGATTCCAGCGTATCCGGCCGGGTGGTTGACCCCAACTCAGGCGTACTCACTAATTTGCGCACAACCGCAAGCTATCCGCTTGAGGGGCCGGCCACATGGTGCCTGATGGACGGGCGCACCGACTAATCGGGACCGACGCCGGGCGCAAGCGGGATGAAGGCCAGCAGAAGCAGGCTTGCCGGTTCCCGGCCCGGTTTTCGGCCCGGAATCCGGACTCCAGTTTGTGGAAGAGCCGGATTCACCTTTGAAACGTAGCCGAACCCAGGGTGCGGCCTTTTGCCTGCGCACGCCGCGGTTCGATTCCAAACCGCTTTTTGGGGGCCGAAGACTCTCCCCCGCTAACGAAAGATGCGCATGAAGTTCAACAAATCGGGCCAGTTGCTTCTGGTCGCCGCGGCAAGCCTCCTGGGGGCCACCCTTCTCACCGCCTGTGCCACGCTTACCGTGGATTTTGTTTTCGTCGCCTCTTCCAAAGCTGCGGGAATAAACAGCGCCGGCGAGATCGATGTGATGGAGGTCAACTCGGAGTCCGGCGCCATGCGCCAGATTCCCACTTCGCCCTTCCCCTCCGGAGGCCGCAATCCCGTTGCCGAGGCCGTTTCGTCCGACAACACCAACCTCTACGTGGTAAACCAGGACGATAACTCCATCGTCCAGTTCATCATTGGCAACGACGGCAAACTCTATCCGCAGAACACCAAGAACACAGCGGGAATCTACCCGTTTGCGGTCGCCGTCAGCGGAACCACGCTGTTTGTCGCCGACCTTTACGAGCCGCTGCCAACCTGTTCCACCGCCGCGCCTTGCTCAGGCTCGATTGCCGCGTATCCCATCTCGATTTCCTCCAACTCGCCTCCGAGCGATTCGCTGGGACCAGCCATTGCCAACGGAGACCTGAACTACTGGCCCTTGAGCATTCCCGGCAGTCCCAACGATGTGGTTGAGCCCACCGGAATCACTGTGCTGCATTCGGGCAGCTTTCTTTACGTGGCCGCATACGACACCACTTCGGGAGCCAATTACGTCTTCGGCTTCTCGATTGCCTCTTCGGGGGCTCTTACCCCGCTCAACGGCGGTGCACCCCTTGGCGGCGGTGCGATTGACACGGGCGCCTGCACCAACGCGTACCTCAACGCGCCCTTTATCATCGGGACCTGTCCAGCGGCAATCGCCAGCGATCCTTCCAGCACATATGTGTATGTCACGGATTCGGTGAACAACCAGGTTCACGCCTATTCGGTTGCCTCTGGGACCGGTCTGCTGACTTCGCTTGGGAGCCCGGTAAAGTCGGGTGATCAACCCTCAGCCATTGTTGTGGACCCGGCGTACTCTTTTGTCTACGTCGCCAATGCGCAGGACGGCACCATTACCGCATATTCGATGAGCGGCGGAGCGCTGACCAGTCTTGGCACCTACACCACGGGATCGGAGCCGGTGGCAATCGGCATCGATCCTTCGACCAACCACTTTCTTTACACCGCCAACTATCTGGGCAGCGGGGTCATCGGCACTGTCTCGGGATTTGAGCTGAGCCCGACCGCCGGCACGCTGATCGTTTCCAAGAGCTCTCCTTACACGAGCAACGCCCTGCCCACAGCCGTCGCGGCAATTCCGCACGGCAGCGCCGGCAAGACACAGTAGCAGCACCCCGTACCGGGCTTTTACAATCCATACGGGGCAACTTAACCAGTTTTCCTGGGGCTTCAACACGATGGCCCACAACGAAGGAAGCGCATGAAGTTCAGCAAACTGAGCCAGCTTTTTCTGGTCTCTACCATCGGCCTTCTGGTGGCCAGCCTCTTGACGTCCTGCGAGATCGTCACCATCGACTATCTCTTTGTCGCCAACTCCGCAGGCTCGGGAACCAGCAGCACCGGACAAATCGAAACCTATGACGTGGACTCCGAGACCGGCACGCTCCGGACTGGACAGGCGACCGTGAATTCCGGGGGAACGAATCCCGTTTCAATGGCAGTAACTTCGGACTATGCGAATCTCTATGTCGCGAACGCGGGCAACAGCGCGGTTGTGCATTTCTCGCTCTCCGGCAGCGGCGTGCTGGCGCAAAAGGACGTCGTAACCGCGATCGACACTCCTGTCGCCATTGCGGTAAACGCGGCCAATACCTATCTTTATGTGGTTTCCGGCACAACCTCGGCCACCATTACGGCATATTCCCTTTCGTCCGGCACTATCGGTTCCGTAGCATCGCAGCAGCCGCTTATTGTTCCCGGCTATAGCTCCGACACGATTCTGCCGACCGGCGTGAACGTGCTGGCCAACAGCAACGCGGTATACGTAACCGCCTACGACCAGTCAGCATACAATCCCGGCGGAACCACAACGCCGACCAGCACCGCCAATCCCGGCTGGGTATTCGGATTCGCGGTCGGCTCAGGCGGCGCGTTGTCCGCGGCCAACGGCAGTCCCTACAAAGCCGGCGTCAAACCTTCCGCGATCGCCTCCGACCCCACAAACCGTTTTGTCTACGTAACCGACTTCGCCTCGAACCAGCTGATCGGATACACGATTCAGTCGGGCAACGTTCTTGACTTCCTGATCAACGGGCCATTCAAGACGGGCAATGAACCAGCCTCAATCGCCATCGACCCGCGCGGCCTCTACATCTACGTCGCCAACGAACTGGACTCCACGGTCACGGCCTACAACATTTCCCTGGCCACAGGCACTCCCACGGCCGTCGTCAATACGACCGGCAGCTCCCTTAACCAAACGGACACGCAGCCGGTGGCGATCCTGGTGGATGCGGCTCTGGGACGCTTCGTTTATACGGCGAACCACCTCGGCGACTCCATCTCGGGTTTTCAACTCAATCCGGATACTGGCAGCCTGAAACCCACGCTGGCAACGCCATTCCCCACCGGCTCAGCCCCCACGGCGCTGGCGTCGGTACCACACGGCAACCATTCCATCCAGTCGGTCACGCCGTAATCCAAAAGGCGGCAGCACGGCAACAGGCCCAACCCTCGCGGCTGGGCCTTTCTGTTGCGGCTGAAGATTGCTTCAAACCGACCCGCCGCCAACGTTTCACTCGAAGGCTCCTCGCGACTATACTGGCTGGTCAGCGCAATCATCCTCCAATTCGCTGCGAATGCAGCGGAGCCCATTCAAACAACGCACCTCAAGGGGTTTCTTAACGTGTTTCCATCCAGTCGCCTGCCCGCCTTTTTCTTTGTTGCCTTTGCCTGCCTCGCTCTTTCCGCGGCGCCTCCTCAGACTCTGGCCGCAGCCCCCGCCCATGGGCAGTTCCGAGTTGCGGTTTACATACCCGTCGGCGTAGTCCAGCGCATGAAGGACCCGGAATGGCTCCAGAGGTCCTGGGATGAGATCTCGAGCCAGGTTCACGTCGACAAGGTGTACATCGAGAGCTATCGCAGCGGCACGCTTGCCGACGACGGGCTGCTTGAAACCGTGAAGAACTTCTTTGTCTCGCGTGGCGTCCAAGTGGCCGGCGGCATTGCTTATGCGGCCGGAGGCGACATGGCCGGCTTTGAATCAAGCGAAGGGAGCGACGGCCAGTTTGTCTCGTTTTGCTACACCGACCCCAAGGCGCGCGACTATGTGAAGCACGTTGCCGAGGTAACGGCACGGCACTTCGACCAGATCATCCTCGACGACTTTTTCTTCAACAACACCAAGCGCGACTCCGACATTGAGGCCAAAGGCGGCGCGAGCTGGACCGATTTCCGCCTGAAGCTGATGGATGAGGTTTCGCGAAACCTGGTGGAGGGCGCGGCGCGGGCCGTGAATCCCAAGGTCAAGGTCATCATCAAGTTTCCCAACTGGTATGAGCATTTCCAGGCGAACGGCTACGATCTGGACCAGGAGCCGAAGATCTTCGACGGCATCTACACCGGCACGGAGACGCGCGACCCGGTGACTACCGACCAGCACCTGCAGCAGTACGAGAGCTATCAGATCGTCCGCTACTTCGACAACATAAGCCCTGGGCGCAACGGCGGCGGGTGGGTGGACACCTACGACACACGTTATGCGGATCGCTATGCGGAACAGTTGTGGGACACCATGCTGGCCAAGGCTCCGGAGATCATGCTGTTCCAATACAGCGACCTGCTAAAGCCGGCTGCGCTGGGGGATCGCTCGAGGTGGGAAGCCCGCGAGACCAGCTTTACGCAGGCCGGCCTGAACAAATGGCAGGCTGCCTACGCTGCAGCCGCGCCGGTGAGCTACGCCACCGCCGCCGGCTACGCGCTCGACGCCGTCAACGCCGTACTGGACAAACTGGGTTCGCCCAAGGGCCTGGCCAGTTACAAGCCCTACCAATCCACGGGCGAGGACTTTCTTCACAACTATCTCGGCATGATCGGCATTCCCATCGATCTCCACCCGGAGTTCCCCGCCGATGCAAAGACCATCCTGCTCACCGAGTCGGCGAAATTCGATCCGGAGATCGTGGGGAAGATCAGGACGCATCTTGAACAAGGCGGAAACATCGTCATCACTTCCGGCCTGCTGCGCGCATTGCAGGGCAAAGGCATCGAGCAGATTGCCGACCTGAAGTTTACCGGCAATGTTCTCGGAGTCACCGACTATTGGGGCGCATACGGCGCAGGCAGCGGCTCAAGTCTTGGAGCGGCCTCGGACATTCTGGTTCCCGAGATCGCATTCCAGACGAATGATGCCTGGCCCATTGTCAGGGGCACCGCCAACGGCCGCGGCGCGCCGCTGCTGATTATGGATCGCTACTCCAAGGGCATTCTCTACGTGCTCACGATTCCCGAGAACCCCAACGATCTCTACTCGCTGCCACAGCCGGTGCTGACCGCAATCAGGCAATACCTGCTGCGGGATTTTCCGGTAGAGATCGATGCGCCCAGCAAGGTAAGCCTCTTCGCCTATGACAACAACACGTTTGTCGTGGAGTCGTATCTCGACACACCGTCGCAGGTGACGGTCTCAACAGCAGGGTCAACCGCAAAGCTGCGCAATTTGGCTACCGGCGAGGTGGTAGCGGCCAGCAAGCCAGCCAGAGACGCAGGCACAGCGCGAAGACATCCCACGCAGCAACAGCGCGCAGAGTTTCACATCGAAATCGCGCCTCACAGCTTTGTGGCATTCGTGGAGGAGTAACGATACCGAGGTGTCATCTGATGCCTGAAGGCTGTTCTCTGCCGTATCAAGGTCCATCCCTGTCCGCGCTCACTGCCGCCTGTTTCAGCGCCTTCATCGCAGTGCCCGCATTCATCCACTTTCGCAGCAGGTTCTGCGCGGGCTTCTCGATCAGGTGCAGCGCCACCAGCGCCAGCCCAATCAGGATCAGGTAGCTGATCCAGGGGTCGAACCTTGCCAGTCCCAGCCGGTCCAGTACATGCGAGTCGTGGATTAGGTTCCACATGGTGAAGTGCAGCAGATAAAGGCAATAGCTCGCCTCGCCGACAAACACCAGCGGGCGCAACCCAAAGGCGGAAGCCAGAAGGTTCTGCCCGGCCAGGCCCAGAATAATGCAGGCGAACAGCGGCATCAGCAAGCCATCGTGAATCAGCGCATAGGGCACGGCGGGTCCCAGTTCCAGCAGGCAGAATAGCCCGCCAAAGCCAGCCAGGCCCAGCCACAGCCGCAAGTTGCTGGATCGCGCAATCATTTCGTCAAGATTGGCCAGCATAACCCCGAACACAAAACTCGCAAAATGGGTATACGGCGTGTATTTCAGCGCCTGCAGCCACGGGCCGTAACTCCAGCGGTCGGGATGCGCGATTCCGTCTGGATTGAACGCGATGTACAGCGCGCCAGGCACCATCCCCAGCCCCCACACCAAAGCCATCTTCGACAGGTGGGACTTGAAACTTACCGGCAGCTTCCAACTCGCAAGCCAGGGAAAAATCGCGTAATAGGAACACTCGGCCGACATGGTCCATGCGGGCGTATTCAGGAACGTCGCGATCTCCGGAATCCACCCCTGCAAGAGCAGCGGCGTGAGCACCATGCCGGCCCAGAACATGGCATGGGTGTGCGAGGCGTGTTCCGGCCCCACCATTCTGAGGCTTAGCACCAGGCTCAAGAGGTAGATGGGATACAGCCGCGTGAACCGCGCCTTCCAAAAGCGCACGCGGTCCAGGTCGCCGGACCGCGCACGCGCAGCGTAGTTATAGGCAAGCACAAAGCCCGAGAGCAGGATGAAAAAGCTCACCGAAGCGTAGCCGGCGTTGACTACCGGCGCCATAAAGCCAAACCACTGTGGATTGGAAAAATGAAAGAGGACGATGTTAATGGCGGCGAACGAGCGCAAGCCCGTTAGAGCGTTCAGCCGTGCTGGCTTGCTAATCTCCACTGGCCGTTAGACGTCTCCGGGCAATTGCCTGGTACAGCCGCATCAGGCCAGGTCCCCCGGCCACTGTTCACTGACCATTATTTTACTGCTTCACTTATTCACTGCTTCACTATTCTTTACGCCGTCACCATCGAACCGACCTTCTCACCCATTACCACCCGCCGGATATTTCCCGGCTGGTTCATGTTGAAGATAATTAGCGGCAGGTTGTTGTCTTTGCAAAGGCTCACCGCGGTCAGGTCCATCACCTTCAGCCCCTGGCGCAGTATTTCCATGTAGGTAATCTCGTCGTACTTGACGGCATCCTTGAACAGCACCGGGTCGGCGTTATAGACGCCCTCAACCTTGGTGCCCTTCAGCAGCACGTCGGCCTTTATCTCCATGGCGCGCAGGCTGGCGGCCGTGTCGCTGGAGAAGAAAGGGTTGCCGATGCCAGCCGCGAAGATCACAACCCGGCCCTTTTCCAAATGCCGTACGGCCCGGCGTCGAATATATGGCTCGGCAAGCTGATTCATGAACACCGCGCTCATGACGCGGCACTGCACGCCGCGCTTCTCAATAGAATCCTGGAGCGCGATGGCGTTGATGACGGTGGACAACATGCCCATGCTGTCGGCGCTGACGCGGTCCATCTCCCGGGCCTGCTCTTCCACGCCGCGGAAGAAATTCCCTCCGCCTACGACAATGCCGATTTCGACGCCGAGCGAGTGTATCTCGACAATTTCGTCAGTAATTCCCGCTACCTTGTCGGCATCGAGGCCAAACCCGCGATCGCCAGACAGTGCCTCACCCGAAAGCTTTAGAACAATCCGTTTATACATGCCTTTTCGAGTATCGCATACGGGCCGAGATATGTTCACGCTGCAGACCAGGGCGCGAGTTTGAAACCAGTTTGATCCCGGCTGGTGGAATCCGCGCCGCCATTTATCATTTCCGTCAAGGGGCTGCATTCAATCAGTTATTTGCCAGGCGATATCCGCATTTTCAGGGGCTTCGTTCAACTCCCCGGCCCTGACAACATGAGGTTTCGGTGTGACAAATTTTCTTCCCCGGCATTTATTTGGCCCTTGGATCGGTATAACCGTCATACTCATCTCCCTCCAAGCCCGTCCCGGGCTCGCACAGGCTCAACAAGCACACCCCGCCACGTCGAATCCTCCATTGCAAAACCTGGTTGAGGAGTTTTTGCTTTCAGAGGCGGTCCGCAGCGAGGATCGGGGCGAACTTCAGTTTACGATCGGCGCCGAGGGCCTTCGCCATCGCGGAATCGACTCCAGCCTCGACATGGAATATGGCATCACCGACCGGCTACAGTTCACAATGGAAACTCCATACGGTATTCAGGAACGGCCGCAGAGCGACGCACTTGCGAATTGGAGCAGAGTATCGCTCGGCGGACTTTATCAATTCATCCGGTCGAATTACCCTTTTGCGCTGGCCGCGGCCATGGCAATGGGAGTTCCCGTGAATGGGCGCGGCGTTAGGGGCTATCAGCCAGAACTGCTCGTGGCCAAAGCAATAGGACCCGCGCAGGTTCACTTCAGCTTTATCGCCGATGTCACTAAGAACCAGGGGAACTCATGGGAATATAACGCTGCCTGGGTCAGGCCCATTCCGCATGGATGGATCGCTACATTCGAAGTAAACGGGCGGCGCACCGATGGATCCAGCGGCCTTTATTTCACGCCGGGAATCTACAGGCATTTCCACCCCGGAATTGCAAGGCGCGTTGAAGTGGGCGCGGGAACACCGTCGGGAATCGGTCCCGCGGCGAGCCACTTCGGGTTGGCGGCCAAAATCACCGTCGAGTTCGGCGGAAAAGACGACTGAGAATTTGTCCGAGAGAATGGGGACGCTGTAATCCTCCGAATCTCAAGTCCGCCAACGAAAGCATCCGAGCGAACGTAGACCCAGGGCTTGAGAATTGCGCGCTGGGCCGATTGCGGGGATTATCCTTCAGCCGTACCTACCGGCCCATTGGAGCGCGCCCGATCTTACGCCGCAACATGCCGACGGCGAATACCACCATGCCGCTGCCCAAGAAGAGAAAGCTGGGTGGCTCCGGCGTTACGGAAGCGGCCGCCGCGCCGTAGGAGAAATCCGCCACTGCGAGGCCAAAAGTATTGTCGCCCCCGGGTAGGGTGATGTCCACCGAGTCGATGCCTCCCGGCGCGGTCACGCCGAAGAAGGCGAGGTCGGTAGACGCCGGAGCGTCGACTGTTTGCACCGAGCCGTCGGAGAGCGTGATCGTCGCGGTACTGTCAACGTAGAGGGCGCCGAAGTCGAAACCCACAGCCGTCACTGAGCTGGGCAGCGAAATCAAAAAGTCGGCCGGGTTAACCTGGTCGGTTGGCTGCGCGGAAAGCTCCGACACGGGGTAATAGGAACCATCCCCACCGATGACAAGGAAGTTGTTGGTCCCTGATGGTCCGATGCCGAAGGAAACGCCTCCCACGGTGGTTGAGGTTCCTGGTCCCGCGCCAAGGGTGCCCGTGGTTCCACTATAGGGAGCGCCAATGCCCTCGAAGTTGATGGTTGTGGGACTGCTCGAGAGGGCAGCCGCCCAGGCAGTTCCGCTGCTGTAAAAATTGTCGGCATGCGCGGCCAAACTACCCAGCCCGATCGCCAGCGCGATCGCTGCGCACAACCTGATTCGACTTAGTCTCGCATTTCTCATTCCTGTCTCCATTTTCTTGCTCGTGATGGTTTTGGCCCCAAGGCCGGAGTCGGGGACAGTTTCCGGTGTACTTCCGTCATTCGCCGAGAAGTCACAAATGGCTCTCATGCTGAGGCGCAAGCGATTGAAAAGAAAGTGAAAAACGAGAATTCGTGCGCCGGATCAGGGAAAAAGCCGGGGACAAGGTCCAGATGAGCGGATGCGCACCCCACTGAGAGCTATAATCGTGGCAATCCGTACCGAGGGCAAGTGCCGTCTAAGGTCAATAGGGGTCATTTCATGCCATTCATTCCTTCTACCCCATCTGGGCCGCAAGAAGGCTCATCTGTTCGCCTGGACTCATGGAAAGAGATCGCCGCCTATCTTGGCCGGGCGGAACGCACGGCCAAGCGGTGGGAGAGCGAACGCGCACTGCCGGTCCATCGCCTGCCCGGTGGTGGACGGGCAAGCGTCTACGCGCTTGCCTCCGAACTGGATGAATGGCTGACTTCGGCAAGACCTGAAGAGCTTGAAAAAGCCGATGGGGCGGACGTTCCGGGCGAAGATGACCATGAGACGGACGCCGAGGCCACAATGGCTGCACCGCCTCAAACTGAAGCCCCGCGGATCACCGTGAGTCCGCCCACAACTTCCCCAGCCACTGGGGTACGTAGTTGGCCCTGGCGGATTCCGCTCCTCGTTCTGCTTCTTGTCGGCCTTGCTTTTCCGGCGGTCTTCCTCGTCACCTCTCGCGCAACCAGCGCACACATTTCATCTAACCTCAATTCGCAGCCTGCCAACAACGCGCCGGCCGATGCGGAGAAGCAACTGGCCCACGAGCTCTACCTCAAAGGCCGCTATGAGTGGAATCAAAGAACCCCTGACAGCCTCAACCGCGCACTCGATGACTTTACGCAAGCCATTGTTCACGATCCCAACGATGCCAAATCCTATGCGGGGCTGGCCGACACTTACAACCTGTTGCAGATCTTTTCGACTTTGCCGCTGGCCGATTCCTACCCGAGAGCTATTGCCGCGGCCAAGAGGGCAATTGCTTTGGATGATTCGTTGGCCGAGGCTCATCGCGCCCTGGCCTTCTCAGAGTTTTACGGCCTCGGCGATTGGAGGGATTCGGAGAAAGAGTTCCGGCGCGCCATTCAACTGGACCCCAAAGATTCCTTGACTCGGACCTGGTACGGCAATGCGTTCGCCATGTCAGGCAGATTTGAAGAGTTTTTGGAGCAGCTCGACAAAGCCCAGGAACTCGATCCAACATCGAACTCCACCCTCTCCAACAAAGGCATAATCTTGTTCAACTCGGGGCGGAGGGAAGAAGGGATCGCACTTCTCAAAGATATCGAGCGCTCCAACCCCGACTACTTTTTGTCCCACTTTTACCTGATGGTGATCGGTTTTCACTCGCGTGACTTTCGCACCTTCCTCGACGAAGGGCAAAAAACCGCTGAGACCCGGAACGATCCCGTGGGGAGGGATGTTATTTCGTCGGCTCGGGAGGGGTATGCAAGGGCCGGCGAGAACGGATTATTGAAGAGTCTTTATACGAAGCAAAAGGAATACTACGAATTGGGGAAGTATTCACCGGGTTTGCTTGCCATGACTTGCGTCGCTATGGGCAAGCGGCAGGAAGCCTTGGATGTGCTCGAAGCCGCCTACACGCGGCATCAGCCGGATGTCCTCTGGATTTTGGCAAATCCCGATCTGATGACCTTGAAAGACGAGCCAAGGGGCAAGGCGCTGCTGAAGAAGATCAATTTCCCTTCGGGTCCACAAGATGAATCGCCGGGAACTGTGCATGCAGCGGATGGTAGGTAGCGATCGGCGCCCCAGCCACTGGATTGCCTGGAAAAAGAGGAAGGCCCGGAGCAATCGCCCCGGGCCTCGCTGGTCCCTCGTCCCCGAGCTTTACTCCGGAGCCGCTTCCACGGCCTTGGTCGTAGCCACGGTCCAGTCCGGCGCACCCACTTTGAAGCGCGCGAACCGCCGCACGGTGATGTTCTCGCCCAGCTTGCCAACCTTCTGTGCGATCAGCTCCTTGATGCTCACGGCCTGGTCCTTGATGAAGGGCTGCTCAAGCAGGCAGACCTCCTCGTAGAACTTGGCCATCTTGCCGTCGACGATCCGCTCGATCACCGGGGCCGGCTTGCCCGTGGCCAGCGCCTGCGCGCGATAGACCTCCTTCTCGCGCTCCAGATCGGCGATGGTCACGTCGTCAGGCCTCACATAGCGCGGGTCGCTTGCGGCAATGTGCATCGCGATGTCTTTCAGCAGCTCCTGGAAGTCGTCGGTGCGGGCCACAAAATCGCTCTCGCAGTTCAGCTCGATGAGCACGCCGATTTTTCCGCCGGCATGAATGTATGTGCCCACCGCGCCTTCGTTGGTGGTGCGGCTGGCCTTTTTCTGTGCCGAGGCAAGACCCCGCTTGCGCAGCGCAACAAAGCCCGCCTCTATGTCTCCATTTGTCTCCTGCAAAGCTTTCAGGCAGTCGCCCATCGGCGCTCCGGATTTCTCGCGAAGCTCCTTCACCAACTTGGCATCAATTTTTGCGCTCACTGTGGTCATCTCTCTTTTCCTGTTTTCCAGCCAGTTTCCCATGGTTCATGCCGCTGGCTTTCCGGCATAAGAAAAGCGTGGCACTCGCCACTCGCGGCCACGCTTCCCCATTATGCGCACTTGCGTGCGAAGATTCGATGAATCTTAGCCCTCGACGACTTCGGCTTCATCCAGCGCGGCAACTACAGCGGGCGCCTTGCGAATTCCGCCGCCCAGCGCCACTTCCAGATCCACGTCGTCGGCCGGACCCGCATCCAGACCAACAGCCTCAGGCGCAGCCTGCACCGGCAACTCCTCTTGAAACGCCTTGTCGCCCACCAGGTTCACGCCTTCGGCCGCCGAGTCCGCAATCTTCGAAGTGAAGAGGCGAATGGCCCTCAGCGCGTCGTCGTTTCCTGGAATCACGTAGTCGACAACCGTGGGATCGCAGTTGGTATCCACCACCGCGACCACGGGAATGCCCAGCTTGCGGGCTTCCTTCACGGCAATCGCCTCGTTGTTCGAGTCGACGATGAACAGCGCGTCCGGCAGCCGCTTCATGCTCTTGATGCCGGCCAGATTTGCCTGCAGGTGCTTCCGCTCCCGCTCCAGGCGAATCACTTCCTTCTTGGTCAGCAACTCGTAACGGCCATCCGTGGCCATGTCGTCCAATTCCTGAAGGCGCTTCACCGACTTTTGCACGGTCACCCAGTTGGTGAGCAGGCCGCCCAGCCAGCGCTGGTTGATGTAGGGCATCCCAGCCCGTGTGGCTTCTTCGGCCACCGCATCCTGCGCCTGGCGCTTGGTGCCGACGAATAGAATCGTCTTGCCTCCCGCGCACAGCTCTGTGACGAACTTCGACGCATCCTTGAACAGCTTGAGCGTCTTCTGCAGGTCGATGATGTAGATCCCGTTGCGCTCGCCGAAGATATACTCCTTCATCTTCGGATTCCAGCGCTTGGTCTGATGCCCGAAGTGAACACCCGCTTCGAGCAGCTCCTTCATTGTGATCGTGGCCAATGGGCCTCCTTATTGAGTTGCATCCGGGCAAGTCCTACCTTGGCCTGGATTGATCCCGCACGTGCGGGGAATTGGTGAAACTTGAGTGGACAGTGAACAGTGGTCAGTGAGAAGTATTCAAAACTGCGGTACTGATCACTGATCACTGTCCACTGATCACTATCTCTTCGAGAACTGGAACCGCTTACGAGCGCCCTTCTGCCCGTACTTCTTGCGTTCCTTCTGGCGCGCATCGCGCGTCAACAGGCCTTCTGCCTTCAGCGTCTTGCGCAGTTCCGGGTTGAATACGATCAACGCCCGAGCAATGCCCAACTTCACGGCATCGGCCTGCGCAGCCACGCCGCCGCTCTTCACGGTGGTCACGACGTCGAAGCTCGCGGCCAACTCGGCCACAACCAGCGTCCGCTTGGCCGCCACACGCTGCTGCTCGGTTACGAAATACTCTTCGAATCCCTTGCCGTTGACCTTCCACTCGCCCGTGCCGGGGCGCAGAAATACGCGCGCAATCGCCGACTTGCGCCGTCCCGTCCCGTAATACTGAACCAGATCCGCCATTCGATTCCTCTTAGCTCTCAGCCGTCAGCTATCAGCCTTCAGCTTTCTATTGCTTCCATTCGATTCTTAGCGCCGCTTCGAACTTTCCGCACCAGCCAAGAAAAACTTAAGGCTGATAACTGAAAGCTGAAAGCTGCTTTACTTGATCGCCAACGCCACCGGCTCCTGCGCCTGATGGGGATGCTTGTCGCCGCGATAGACTTTCAGCTTGGTTGCCATCTGCCGGCCCATCTTGCTCTTGGGCAGCATGCCCTTGATAGCCTGTTCCAGAATCGCTTCCGGCTTGCGATTGAGAAGCCGCAAAAACGACTCTTCGCGCAAACCGCCGGGGAAACCCGTATAGCGGCGATAAAGCTTGCTCTCGGCCTTCAGCCCGGTAAGCCGGACCTTGTCCGCGTTGATCACAATCACGTGATCGCCCATGTCGATGTACGGCACATACTGCGGATTCAGCTTGCCGGCCAGCACGCTGGCAGCCTTGGTCGCCAGTCTGCCGAGCGTTTCACCGCTGGCGTCCACCACATACCACTTGCGGGCAATATTCTTGCCGCTCGGAACAAAGGTACCCATTTCTCTCCCGCCCTCTAAAAACAGTCTCGATCCCACTCTGCCCGGCCGGCATTTCCCCAGCTACGGCAGTACAATCCAAACAAAAACTCTTGCCCAAACAAGCGCATTTGCCCGCGCCAAACATGCACGGGCCTTGAATCCACCCACGTCCAAACAAATCTGTTCGGGTGAGAACTGCGGGGGTTGACCCTCCAGGGGCTATGGCTCCACTGAACCCGTTCAACGTTCAGCAGCCTACAGGCCTGTACCAGCCGACCCCAAAAGGGCTATCGGCCAGCTGGATCCGGGTGTACACACAGAGACCCCAGGCGCAACACCGCGCAAGGACTCCAGAATACCCGAATCCCAGCGCAGAGTCAACGAAAGACTGAGGCCGATACAGCCAGCCCAGCCGCTTTGCCCCGGGAAGTCCCTTGTCACCCGCGAGGAACGGGGATATGCTGAATGTGTGTTCTACATCCCCACCCTTGATGAGCCCAGCAAACGCGTGTTGCGTGTAATGCAGCATTCCGGCGTCGCGGCTGGATGGCAACTCATGTCGGAAGCCTTCGTCACCCCGGAAGAGCTCTCGCTCACGGCAGGAAAACTGCTGGATATGGGTTTGATCTCTGCCAATGGCAATGTCGCCAATCCAAAGGATATCGGTCAGGTTTATTTCAACATTCAGCCCTCCGCAAGCCAGTTTGCCGATATGGTCCTGAATATGAAGTCATGAGGGTCCAGTATTCCCAGACAGAGACCCTGAAGAAGCGGCGATGGACATTAACGTCTCACCGGACATCCAAGCCTATTACTGCTACCTTCTGGTGCTACTTTTGGGCCTTTGGACGGCGGGGACACAAGTCTCCTCCCGACTGGGCAACCTCCCTGGCAAATGGATCATGCTCAACACATGGTTCCTGTTCTTCGCCTACACCCTGATTCCACTGGCCCTGTTCTGGCTTCTCGACCGAACCAATGCCATTCACGACACATCCCTTTTTGCCGCACTTCTGATTGGCGCCGGCTATCAGTCGATTCTGAGCGGCAGTTTTTCAAGCATCAAGGCTCCAGGGGACGTGTCTGCGTTCCTGAAGCCGTTCGCGGCATGGGCAGATGCCATCGCCGCGCAAATCCGTGACCGGGTGGTCATCAACAATTCGCAATTCGATGAAAATCTGTTATCGAGCATTGTGAAGGACGATGGCAAGTTCTCCGCCCTGAAGCAGGTCGTGCTGAACCACACCGCCGATCCGGCGCCGCTTAGCCTGTCATTGGTGGCCTTCGCCGCCAATCAGGCGGTCCTCGGCGATGAAGGAGTTCGGGCAAAACAAGCCGCACTGCTCTACTTGTCCCTAAAGCAGGCAAGCCCGCAGCAGTTCCAATATCTTTTGTACAGAAGCAAGGTCATTCCCCGCAGATGGTACCTCTGGTACGCCAAGGAATGGCGCAGCAAGTTGACCGCGATCATTGTCGCCCTTGTGCTTGCCAGCCTGGCCATTGCCGGAGGGGTGGAGTTTACCCGGCCTGCTGCTCAATCCCGCTATTTTGTGTGGAGGCTGCACAAGGAGAATGGCACGGATCTGGACCGACACCGAGCCAGAACACAGTTGGTTCATTACATGGGCAGCGAACCAGCAGTGTACTCACAACTTGCGGCGCTCTTGACCAGTCCTGGCCTCCCCGGCACTACGGCAGACGACATTCTCTCCCTCTTGCTTGAAACCAGGAATCTCGCCGCCAGTCAGAAGGTTGACCTGCTCGGGCTTCTTGTGAACTCGCTGCGAACAGGTAGTTCCGACATTCGGGAGAGAATTCAGAGGACACTTCTGTACTTGGCCGACGACCGCAATTTGACCGTTCCCGAAGATTTGCTGGGCTGGCATTCCAATCCCAAATACGATGCTTCCGATATCGACGGCGTCATCAAGAAGTGGCGACAGGTCGACCAATGAACGGCGGTCAATACGCTGCCACCTCCCGCACCAACCGGTGATCCTACACCCAGGCCACAGAAAGCTGGATGCCGGAAGGCCTGCACCATCACCGGCTGCACTTGCCGGCACAATCGCATCTTCTTACGGAACAACCGCGGCCAAACCCTCTGCCGCCCGCTCCCACCTCTCCAGAAACGCCCTCAGCTCAACTGGAGGCCGCAGCCAGACATCCGCATCCGTCTCGCGCCACTCTCGCCGAACCAGCACACTCAGGCCCCGCCGCCCAACCTGACGCACGGCCCGGAACGCCGACTCATCGCTCAGGTCGTCGCCCAGGAAGGCGATCGGCCCGCCTGTATCCGCCTCGGCCAGAATCGCCTCAACGGCGCCGCCCTTATCGCGCCCGACACGCAACTCCAGTCCTGCCCCAAAGTCAAGCAAACTGAATCCGTCCATCTTCGCCACCGGGTCAAACAGCTCTCGCGTGCGCTTCTCGATTTGCGCAGCCTTTCGCCGCGAAACCCCGCGCCAATGCATCACCACGCCGTTTGCCTTGTCTTCGAATAGCCCGCCCAGGCTGTCGTGCTCCAGCCGGCAGCGCAGGTCTTCCAGGACCAATTGCGATGCGGCCGGGGCTTGTTCCAGCTCTCGCCGGCCATCCGGGTACAGCCGCTCGGCCCCGTGCAGACCCCATACTTCCAGCGGCGGAACAAGCCCGAGCAGCGGCGCAATCTCGTTTGCAGGACGACCGGTAATCATCGCCATGCGCGTCCGCCCTTGCCGCTGAATGCGCCCCAGCAGCTCCCGCACTCCGGCCCAGGGCCGCGCTTTGAAGCGATCCACGCGAATCCCCGATAGCGTTCCATCGTAATCCAGCAGAAGAAGCGCGCCTGCCGAGGCGGCAAACACGCCAAAGAACCTTTCCAGCTTGTCTTCCGCCTCTGGGGTCACCGGCCAATTCCTTTCAAGGCAAGTGTACCCTGCCCTACAACCTACGCCGAAAGCGCCCGCGCGCTGCCTTGCGCGGCCTCGGCAGCTTCCAGATGGGCGGTATCGAGATCCTCAATGCGCAGTTCCCTCAGGTCGCCCAGAATGCTGGCTGCCCACCGATACACGTTGTGGTCCGTTACCTGACGCCGCATCCTATCCATCCGAATCCGCCGTTCGGCCTGGCCCATCTCCAATGCGCGGTGAATGGCCTCACCCACCTCGTGGACGTCATAGGGATTCACCAGCAGCGCGTCGTTCAGCTCGACGGCCGCGCCCGTGAACTTGCTGAGCACCAGCACGCCGTCTCCATCGTCCCTGGCAGCCACAAACTCCTTGGCCACCAGGTTCATTCCGTCGTGCAGCGAGGTCACCAGGCAAACATCCGCCGCGCGGAACCACTGGTTCACTTCCTGGTGGCTGCATTGCCGGCTGATCAGCACGATCGGTTTCCAGCTCGCGGTCTGGAAGCGCTGGTTAATGCGCTCCACCGTCTTCTCCACCTGATCGCGCAACTCAGCGTAGGCGGGAATCCGGCTCCGGCTGGGAGCCGCAATCTGCACCATCGTGAGCCGTTGCAGGTGCCAGGGATGCTCCTCAAAAAGCTGTTCCACCGCAAGCAGCCGCTCCACAATCCCCTTGGTGTAGTCCAGGCGGTCAACGCCCACAGCCAGGTAGTCGCAGCGCACGCCATACTCCACCATCAGCTCCTGGCGCGTGAACGCTGGCGAAGGACGGCCGGCAACGACCAGGCGCGGCTTGGCGCTCTCCATCACTACGCTTACCGGGTAAGGCCGAACCGCGCTGGAATGTCCATGCCGCATCGCGGTCATATGTTCGCGGTCGGTGCGCGACTCCAGAACCCGGTCTACGGTTGAGAGGAAATTGTTGCAGTGCAGCGGAATGTGGAAGCCGATCAGATCCGCTCCCAGCAGCCCGTCCAGCAGTTCCCCCTGCCACGGGCAAATGCCAAACGCCTCAGGATTTGGCCACGGAATATGCCAGAAAATGGCTACTCGCGCATCTGGCCGCACCGCCTTGACCAGCCGCGGCACCAGTGCCAGGTGATAGTCCTGCACAAACACGATTGGATTCGGACTGCCGTCCATCTCCTCCAGCACAGCCGCGGCAAATCTCTCATTTACCCGCCTGTAGCTTTCCCAATCCGTAGCGCGAAAAATGGGACGCGTGTGGGCAATGTGGCATAGCGGCCAAAGGCCTTCGTTGGAAAACCCAAAGTAGTAGCCCTGCTCTTCCTCGTTCGACATCCACACTCGCCGCAAGCTGTAGCGCGGTTCTTCCGGGGGAACGCGCAGCCGATCGAAATTGTCCACGGTCTCCCCATCGGCGTTTCCGCTGCCGTGCGCCACCCACACACCGTCGCAGGCGCGCAACACAGGCTCAACGGCCGTCACCAGCCCGCTGGCGGGAACTTCGCACACCGTTGCCCTGCCACGCCGCGTGTGGATGTACGGCTCGCGATTCGACACCACGAAGATCCGGCTCGATCCAGTCCGGTCACGCATGTGTACAGCCAATCGCTCGCTGGTCCACTGGTGCTCCCCTGCATCGCGCAACCGAGCCTCTGCCGCAGCGGATGCGCGCGCCGCAGCCAGACTCTCGGCCATTGTCTCCACCTCTCGCGCCAGCGGGGTAAACAAGCTCAGTTCCGAATGGCCCTCGTCGGAAAGCCCTTCAAAATGACCCATGCGCAGCTTTCGCAACCGATCCACCGCACGCGCCAAAGGCCGCATCAGGAACCAGCGAATCATGAGCACTGTGACGCCCACAATCAGCAGCACAATAGCCACAACGCGCCAGAAGCTCCGCTGCCACACCGCATTCCCTTCCGCGCGAATGTTTCCGGCATCCTCCAGAACCACCAGGACCCCGTTCAGGCCGCCGCCGTCCGCCAGCGGAATGGCGTCTTCAAGCCATTGCCGGCTCGAGTCGTGCCCAAATGCCCTGGTTTCCGCGCCCTGGTTGACCGCCTTTTCCACGGGGCCGGAGGGCAACTCCTTAATCACATCTCCGTCGCCGGCGGATGCGAGCAACCGCCCCTCGGGGTTAAACACCGCCAGCCCCAGCGTCTCATTCGTCTTCTGCAGCTTTGCAACCGTTGCCGCAATGTTGTTGGCCGTTCCTGGAGCCATCGCCTGCTCAATGTCTACTTCCAGGCTTGTGCCCAGCCAGGAAGTCCGGCGCTCCAGTTCGCGGCGAAGCGCAAGCTTATGAGCGATTACCTCAAAATACGTTGAGGCAACCGACACCACAGTGATTCCCGCAATCAGCGAAAGGATCAGCCGCAGCCTGAATAAGCCCATACACACCTCCTGTTTCCGCGCCCCAATTCAATTCCTTTGCAAGCACTTGAATCGCCAGATGCAACTGATTGAAAACAATGGGACAGCCCTGGGCGAGCGCCCGCCAGGGGATGAAATTTCTGCATAGCACCGGGTAATCCTTGCCAGGCTGGCCGCCTCGCACCCCTGTCTACCACTCGCAACCGGCCCCATTCCACCCTTATGCGATATCCTGTCCTTGCGCGGGCGTCTCCCCTCAAATCGGCGCGTTCGCGTCAATACTCGAACACCGGCAAACCAAATGGCGATACCAACCTTCGACAGAACGGCCAAGAGAGTCGTGCTCACCGTCCAGGACTACTCCCTGTTCGCGCATCGCGCTGTCATGAACGTGTTTCGCCCGCCGCGCTATGGGTCTGAATTCCTGATTCAGGCCGACATCATCGGGGTCGGTTCGGCATTCATCGTGTTGCTGTCGGGCTTTTTCACGGGTGGCGTGCTGGCGCTGCAATCCGCGGCGACGCTCTCTGAGTTCGGCGCCAACGGCCTGACCGGCCGCTTTGTGGGCCTCACCATGATTCGCGAACTCGGCCCGGTACTCACGGGCGTGATGGTAGCCGGCCGCAATGCTTCTTCCATGGCCAGCGAACTCGGCTCGATGGTTGTAACGGAGCAGATCGACGCCATGCGCGCCCTGGGCGTGGACCCCATGCGCAAACTGGTTACCCCGCGCCTGTTTGCCTGCATCTCCATGCTCTTCTTTCTGACCATCCTGGCCGACGCATTCGGCATCCTCGGCGGCGGCTTCGTAACCGTCGTCATGAACCATCAGGACGGCTTCCAGTACTTCTCCACAGCCTGGGAATCCCTCCGCTATCCCGACATTGTTCAGGGCCTGGTAAAGCCGCTTTTCTCCGGCTTCATCATCGCCTCCATCGGTTGCTTCTTTGGTATGAGAACCTCGGGGGGCACGCAGGGCGTGGGCCGCTCCACCATTCAGGCCGTCGTCTTCTCGTCTGTGCTTATCATCGTTGCCGACTTTCTTCTCACCCAGGTCCTGCTCTCCCTCTTAGCGCGCGCATGAACCAGACCAATGACGGAGCCCAGCCCGATCCAGCCCTGCCTGGTCTAACCCAGCCGGGTTCAGTCCAGTCCGGCACAGCTCAGGTTGTGGCCGCAAGTCCGGTCGTAGCATTTCAAAACGTCACTATCGCCTTCGACGGCCCGCCTGTTCTTCAAGACATCACCTTCTCGGTGGCGCCCGGCGAAACCCGCATCCTGCTCGGACCCGCGGGCGTAGGCAAAAGCGTCCTGCTCAAGCTGGCAAACGGCCTGCTCCGCCCCGATGAAGGCAGCATCCTGCTCTTCGGCGACGAGATCTCACAGATGCCCGAGGAGAAGCTCTTTGCACTCCGCACGCGCACCGGCATGGTTTTCCAGGAGGGCGCGCTCTTCGATTCCCTTACCGTTCGCGACAACGTGGCCTACCAGTTGATTCAGGAGAAGATTCCCGACAGCGAAATCGACCGCCGCGTCCACGAGGCGCTCACCTTTGTAGAGCTGGACCAGACCTTTTCCCTCTATCCGGGCAGCCTCTCCGGCGGCATGAGGCGTCGCGTCGCCATCGCTCGCGCCCTCATTCGTCAGCCGGAGCTTATCCTCTACGATTCGCCCACCGGCGGACTGGATCCGATCACATCCACCACCATCATTGAGCTGGTGATGAAGGAGCGAGACGTTTACCGCACTCCGTCCATCCTCGTCACGCATCGATTGCAGGACGCATTCACGTTGTGCACCCACCGCTTCGACCCCGAGAGCGGCTCGATGGTCCCGCTTCCCAAAGGCCAGGCCGACCCCAATACCACCTTCCTGATGCTGGAAGAAGGCCGCCTTATCTTCGACGGTTCCATCCACGACCTGGTCCACAGCGACAACAAGTTCGTGCGGGAGTTTCTGCAGTAGGGCGGTCACTACAAATGGTAGAAAAATCCTGTGTTGAAAGGGCACGAATTCATTCGTGCCTTATACGGCAATAGCGTCAACCTGGGCTTCAGCCCCTGAGGGATGTTCCTTGAAGGCGGCCTGTGATGAAGCAGTTGCCGAAAAATCGATATACTCTAACCATTGTGGAAACCAGGAAACTCGATCTCGCCCAAATCGAAGAGCGCAGAGCCGATATGATGGCTGCTGTCGGCCTCTGGAAGGATCGCACCGACCTCCCCGACACTGAGACCTATATCCGCAACCTTCGCGAAGGAACCCGCCTCGAAAGACTGTACGCCCAGTGGAGATCGGACAAAGACCAGGAACCGTAATACAAGGTCACAGCGGAACTGGAAGCTATAAGCTAAGAGCTAGAAGCCAGGAGCTAGCTTTTTCATGTCCTTCAAATTCCAGAACTTCGACTTCCTCCATCTCGACGCCAGCTTCAGCGAAGACGAGCTCCTGGTCCGCCGAACAGCGCGCGACTTCGTGGAAGACAACATCGTCCCCATCATCGAAGACTGCTTCCGTGAAGGCCGCTTTCCCCGCGAGTTAGTTCCGCTGATGGGCGAGCTTGGCTTCTACGGAGCCAACCTCCAGGGCTACGGATGCGCCGGCATGTCAAACGTCGAGTATGGCCTGGTGATGCAGGAACTCGAACGCGGCGACTCCGGCCTGCGCAGCTTTGTCAGCGTCCAGTCCGCGCTGGTCATGTATCCCATCTACACCTTCGGCTCCGATGAGCAGAAAAACACCTGGCTCCCCGCGCTCGCCAGCGGAGAAAAGCTCGGCTGCTTCGGACTCACCGAGCCCGGCTTCGGGTCGAATCCGGGCGGCATGACCACCACCGCGCGCAAGTCCGGCGATGAGTACATACTCAACGGCGAAAAAATGTGGATCACCTCCGGCTCCATCGCCGACATCGCTGTCATCTGGGCCAAGGTTCCCACTGAAGATCCTGCCGAAGACAATCAGGTCCGCGGCTTCCTGGTCGAGACTGATCGCCCCGGCTTCACAGCCCACGATATCCACGGAAAGTGGAGCTTGCGCGCCTCCGTCACCAGCGGCCTCACTTTGCAGGAGGTCCGCATCCCCGCAGCCAACCTGCTGCCCCTGACAGGAGGCCTGAAGAGTCCGCTCATGTGCCTGAACCAGGCGCGCTACGGCATAAGCTGGGGCGCGATTGGCGCGGCAATGAGTTGCTACGACACCGCCCTCCAGTACGCCAAAACCCGCAAGCAGTTCCACGGCCAGCCCATTGCCTCGCACCAGCTCGTTCAGGAAAAACTGGTGTGGATGGCGAGCGAAATCTCCAAAGCCCAGTTGCTCTCGCTCCACGTTGGCCGCCTCAAGGATGCGGGCAAAGTTGGCCACCAGCACATCTCCATGGCCAAGCGCAACAACGTGTGGATGGCTCTGGAAACCGCCCGCATGGCCCGCGACATTCTGGGCGCAAATGGCATCACCGAGGACTACCCCGTGATGCGCCACAGCATGAACCTCGAATCGGTGAAGACCTATGAAGGCACGCACGACATTCACGCGCTTATCCTCGGGCAGCACCTGACCGGGATCGCCGCCTATTGAATCTACCGCTCGAAACTCATCGACAAGCCGAGTCAATTGCGGCATAGTGTTACCCATGCCGAGTTTCTCTGTGCGCCTTCGTCTCTCGTGCGGGGCCTTCGTTTTGGCCCTCACCGCTGCCCCAGCTTGCGCGGTCTTGGCCGCCGCACAGCAACCGGCCCCACCCATCGTCCTCCATGCCGCGCGCCTGCTCGATGTGGCAACCGGCGAGCTGATCGCGCTTGGTGAGGTGCTGGTCGAAGGAGACCACATTCGCGCCGTCGGCAAGTCCGTCGACCACCCGGCAAACGCGAAGGTCATCGATCTCGGCGACGTCACCCTGCTTCCCGGCCTCATCGACGCCCACGTCCATCTCTTCCTGCATCCCGGCGCGGAAGACCTGCAGACTGTCCAGGAATCGGTTCCCTGGCGCACCCTTGTGGCTACCGAGGCCGCCAAGGCCGACCTGCTGGCCGGATTCACCGCCGAGCGCGACATGGGCACCGAAGGCGCGGGCTCCGCGGATACGGCCGTCCGCGACGCCATTGACCAGGGAATGATTCCCGGACCGCGACTGCGAATCAGCGGCAACGCCATCGACATTCTCGGAGGTCACGAAGACGCCCTTGGCTTCAACCCCGCACAGCAGGTTCTCTCCAACGCCGACTACGCCAACTCCGCCGATCAGCTTGTCGAGGTGATGCGCGCCCAGCACAAGCAGGGCTCCGACTTCGCCAAGATCTACGAGACCGGGCCGGACAAAATGATCGACGGCGTCCTGCACACCCCCTACCAGTACACCGCCGCGCAACTCACAGCCGCCGTTGAAGAAGCCCGCCGCCTTGGCACCCGCGTCGGAGTTCACGCCATGGGCGAGCCGGGAACACTCTACGCCGCGCAGGCTGGCGTAGCCTCCATCGACCACGCCACGCAGCTAAGCGACGAAACCATGCGCCTGATGCGCGAGAAGCACATCCCCGCCGTGCCTACCTTCGCTATCTTCGACTACTTCGCCCGTCACCGCGAGTCACAGGACCAAGCCGCGAGCGAAGCCGCAATGCTCGACTACAAGATCAAGGAGTTCAAAAGGCAAATTGCCGCCGGAATTCCCTTCGCGGTGGGCTCCGACGTAGGGCCGTTCCCGCATGGCACGCAGGCTGTCGAGCTGGAACTGATGGTTCGCTACGGCATGAAGCCCCTGGCCGTTTTGCAGGCCGACATGATTGAAGGCGCGCGGCTCCTCGGCTGGGAAGGCCAGATCGGCCAGCTGAAGCCCGGCTACCTCGCCGACATCGTAGCCGTCCCCGGTAACCCGCTCGAAGATATCACCGCCGTCGAGCATGTTAGTTTCGTGATGAAGGGCGGCAAAGTGGTCCGCCAGTAATCCACTTCCGATAACTCGGCTATAACTCCTGGATAAGTCTACAAGTTAGCGGCCATCTCGGCGAGTGTGGCAACAGTATTCATATTGCGTGCCGTACCATTCTTCGCGGCCGGAATCTTGAGCCTGGAATTTCCCTGGCCCTCCGGGTAGTAGACATAGAATTCCCGCAGGCCAAGTTGAATCTCTTCGTTCTTCCGGTTGAAGGCAGTCTCCAGAGCGTCGGCAGCCGGTGGCGCATCGAGAAAAATTGCGACCGTAAGGTTACCCGGCATCTGCGCGAATGGGTTCTTCTTGAGGACGGCCGCCATCTCCGCAGCGGTGCGAACCATGACGCCGACCGGCTTGCTCGCATATTTGGCCAGCGCGGCCTCGAGGGTAGCTCTTACTTGGGCTTCTGTTTTTGCGGATTGAAAGACTACGTTGCCGCTGGCGATGTGCGTACGCACGCGCGTGAAGCCGGCCGCCTCGCACATTGCCTTCAACTCGGTCATGGGTAGCTTGCCGGTGCCACCGACATTCACCGCGCGGAGCAGAGCTATATATGCGTTCATTTCAGTCACCCAGGGATGGCCATCCCAGCAATTTTTCCAGTGGCCCGCGGACGAAGATTATTTCGGGGCCGAAGCCGCTATCTCCTGTGCGTGGCGCTGCTCAATCTTCTTCAGCGTCTCCCGCCAGCGTTTCGATTTGGTTTGCGTGAGAGAGTCTTCGACGGCTTTGCGATAGCCGCCCAGGTAGATGGAATATAGAATCGCCAGGGAGCATCCGGTGCCCCAAAGGAAGCCAATGCAGAGTCCAAGGATGGCGGCCGGTCCGAAAGAATCCATCGCGCTTGTCCTCTTTCCACTTCGCCCCTAGACGGCCACCGTAAAGCTGTCTTCGGTCCGCGTCACCGCGTGGTACAGCGTATCGCGCTCTACGGGAACTCGCCCGGCCTCGGTGATCAGGCGGCAAAGTTCCTTGCGCGTCATGCCCTGCGGCGTGGTGGCCCCGGCGTCATGGTAGATTTTCTCCTCAATCACGGTGCCGTCGAGGTCATCTGCGCCAAAGCGCAGGGCGATCTGGGCAATTTTGGGCGTCATCATCTGCCAGTAGGCCTTGATGTGCGGGAAGTTGTCCAGCAGCAGCCTGCTCACGGCGATCTGCCGGATATCCGTCAATCCCGTGGTCACAGGGAGATGGTCGAGCGGAGTATTCTCCGGGTGAAAGGCCAGCGGAATGAAGGTCTGAAAGCCGCCTGTTTCGTCCTGCAAAGCGCGCAGCTTCAGCAGGTGGTCCACGCGGTCCTCGTCGTTTTCAATGTGGCCGTAAAGCATGGTGGCATTGGACTTAAACCCCAGCTTGTGAGCCAGGCGGGCTGTCTGCAGCCATTCGTCGCCGTCGATTTTGTGGTCGCAGATGATCGAACGGACCCGAGAGGCGAAAATCTCCGCTCCGCCGCCGGGCATGGAATCCACGCCGGCATCGCGCAACTTCACCAGGGTTTGCTCGATGGTGAGCTTTGCGCGCCGGGCGAGATAGGCCACTTCCACCATGGTGAAAGCCTTGATGTGCACCTTGGGAAACCGAACCTTGAGGCCCCGCACCAGGTCGAGAAAATACTCAAAGGGCAAATCCGGGTGCAATCCGCCTACGATGTGAAACTCCGTAACCGCCTCGGAATAGCCCGACGCCGCAGTCTCCCACGCTTCTTCGAGGGCCATGGTGTAGCCGGCCGGGTCGCCCTTCTTGCGCCCGAACGCGCACAGCTTGCAGGCGGCCACGCAAACGTTGGTGGGGTTGATGTGGCGGTTGACGTTAAAGTAGGTTACGTCCCCGTGCATGCGTTCGCGCACGTAGTTGGCCAGCCAGCCCACCGCCAGCACATCCCGCGAGCCATAAAGCGCCAGCCCGTCGTTCGGGTCGAGGCGCTCGCCGGCCATCACCTTGGCGGCAATCGGCTCAAGCCTCGGGTCGTAGGTCCGAAACGCCATCGGTTCGCGGAATTCCAGGGTCTCAGCGCTCATAGCCCTATGATACAGAAAGTTCCTCGAAGAATCAGTTATGCGAAGAGCAGCGGCGGTCCCAGGAAGGGCCCGGGGCTAAAGCCCTTGAATATCAGGCTCCTATTCAGGGGCATGAATGCCCCTGCTCCCTCCGTACGGGGATTAAATGGGAATGCGGGCGCGTGGCGCGTCGCCGCGAGTGCGGTGATTTGCGTACGCTGCGATGACAAAACGACCTCGTAGTGTGCGCGTATACGCGAAGTCAAACGTGTGACGAATAGTGCAAAATGACATGAAATAAGGCCATTTAGGAGCGAATTAGAGCGTTTTTTGTGCGTTTTTGCGTACATAATTGCGCGTGTAAGCGTTTACATTTTAGGGAAAGTGCTAGCAACGATATCATCTGGCCGCGAACGCCGCGCCGTGCCAAAACAGTCCTGGGAGTCGCAGTTTCTGGAAAGGTTCCTGGAAAGGTTCCTGGAAAGATGACCTAGCGATTTGGTGCTTTTCGGAAACGAAGCGGCGAGTTTCTGAGACCAGCCACATCGGCGTTTAGCTGGAAGTAGTCCGTGACTGAAACGCTCGTGTGAC
>Ga0302201_10000601_pt1 | contig 32599 bp, 34 predicted proteins | sample II_Bog_N3_2_FD_194586 | JGI IMG/M metagenome (GOLD analysis project Ga0302201, IMG submission 194586) | Peat permafrost microbial communities from Stordalen Mire near Abisko, Sweden - II_Bog_N3_2 | ecosystem: Environmental > Terrestrial > Soil > Wetlands > Peat | place: Sweden: Abisko... | reverse complement strand
TATTGCGCGACAATCTGGGTGAGAGAGAGCGGCGATCAGGATGAGAATTGGCAACCGCAACGAAGGCATGATGTCGGGTCTGATTGTCGCTGGCAAGCGCTAAGTTTCGGTTTGATTGTCGGGGAGCGACAAAGGGCTGAGGTCGCTGATTGTCGCGCGATTTGGTGGCCGCCCGGCGCCTTTGTGTTTTCGTTCGAGGGCAGCGCGTCGCCTGTAGCTGTCGACGTTGATTTCGAAAATCGTAGCGTGATGCACGAGGCGATCGACGGCGGCGAGAGTCATGGCGGGATCAGGGAAGACCTTCCCCCATGCACCGAACGGCTGATTGGCGGTGATGGCAGTCGAGCGGCGCTCGTAGCGGGCGCTGATGAGTTCGAACAAGACGGATGTTTCAGCCTGATCCTTGCTGACGTAGGCGAGATCATCGAGGATCAGCAGGTGGAAGCGATCGAGCCGATTGATGGCGGCCTCGAGTGCCAGCTCGCGTCGCGCGAGTTGTAACTTCTGAACCAGGTCGGACGTGCGGGCAAACAGGACCCGCCAGCCCTTTTCCACCAGCGCGAGGCCGATTGCAGAGGCAAGATGCGACTTTCCTCCGCCCGGTCCGCCGACCAGAATCAGATTTGCGCCTTTCTCGATCCAACTGTCGCCGGCACAGATCGCCGAAACATGCGCCTTGGAGATCATCGGCACCGCCGCGAAGTCGAAGCTATCGAGGGTTTTTCCAGGCAGCAATTGCGCTTCGGCGAGATGGCGCGCGAGGCGGCGGCGGTCGCGTTCGGCAATCTCGTGTTCGGCGAGAGCAGCGAGGAAGCGGGCTGCGGGCCAGCTCTCCTTGTCCGCCCGCTCGGCAAAGGCTGACCAGCCCTGCTTGATCGCGGGCAACCGGAGGTCGTTGAGGAGAAGGGTGAGCCGAGCGCTGTCGATGCTCTGGGTCATGCCGCCTCTCCCATGTCGTTGCCGAGGAGCGCTTCGTAGGCGATCAGCGGGGTCAGTTGGACCACGATCTCGGGGAGTGCCGCGGGATCAGGAGCAAATCGCTCGCGCAACGCCACGATGTCGGGCAACTGGCCCGCCGCGAGATCGGCGGCAAGCAGAGTGGCGAGCTCGGCCTCGCATCCGCGGTCATGGGCGAGTGCCAGGAGATTGACCATCAGGCGACAGGCTGACTTTTCGGGGATCTTCTCGAGCAGCCGGTCGAAGGTCTGCCGATAGGCTTCGCGAGGGAACAGCTGGTCGCGGTAGACGAGATTGAGGAGTGCCATGGGTTTGCGCCGCAGGGCGTGGATTACATGGTGATAGTCGACAACATGCGCACGCTTGCCTGTGGCATCGGCACGTCCACGCGTCAGCGTCATGAGCAGCGTGCCGCCGATGAACAGATCGAGGCGGTCATCGTAGAGCCGGACCCGCAGCCGGTGCCCAATAAGCCGCGATGGCACCGTGTAGAAGACCTTCTTCAGCGAAAATCCGCCGGAGGACGTGACCGTGACGATCGTCTCCTCGTAGTCACAGGTACGCTGTCCGGGCAGCCGCTGCAGTGCAGGCCGCTCGGTTTCGATGCGTTTGGCCTGATGGGCGTTCTTGCGGCTCACGATCTCGTCGATGAAGCGGCGATAGCTGCCGAGATCATCGAAGTCGTTTACGCCGCGCATCAACAGCGCGTCGTTGACCGCCTTTTTGAAGTGGCCATGGGAGCTCTCGATGGACCCGTTCTCGTGAGCGACACCGCGATTGTTCCGGGTCGGCTCCATCCCGTAGTGGAGGCAGAGGGCGTCATACCGCCGGGTCAGATCCTCGCGGGCATTCTTGTCCAGATTACGAAATGCGGCCGAAAGACTGTCGCTGCGATGCTCGCTCGGCGCACCGCCCAAGGCCCACAGCGCGTTCTGAAGACCTTCGGCCAGCGCGACATAGCTTTCGCCGCCGAGGATCACATGGGCATGCTCGAAGCCCGAGTAGGCGAGCCGGAAGTGGTAGAGCCGGTGATCGAGCTGTTCGCCGGCGATGGTGACGCCGAGGTCGGCCATGTCGGTAAAGTCCGACAGCCCCATCCGGCCGGGCTCATGAACCTGGCGGAAAATCACCTCCTGGTCTGCGCCATGCAGTGCCCGCCAGGAGCGGATGCGCCGCTCCAGAGTCCGTCGGGCGCCCGCGGGCAAGTCAGGATGGCGTCGCTGCATCTCATCGAAGATCGCGACCGACCGAAGTCCAGGTGCCGCCTTCAGCATCGGAATGACCTCGGCATCGAAGAAATCGGCGAGGGGATCGGGTCGGCGGCGGCCGCGTGTCTTTGCCTTATGCGACGGAAGCCTGTGGTCCTGCTCGAAGCGATAGGCCGTGGCGGCGCTGATCGATGCCTTCGCCGCCGCCGCGGGCACCGCGTCTGACTGTCGGAACGTCATAAAGAGCCTCATCTGGTGATCGGTGACATGGCGGCCGGGCAACGGGCGGTTCCTTTCGACGAGGAATCCATCCGCTACCGAGTCGGCTGCGATCACCAGACGGTTCCGGTCCCACACCAGGACCCAAACCGATTTCCGGCGCTTGCGCCTCCGGTCGGGCTCCGCCCTCCCTTCAGCACAAGCGCCGGAAACCTCTCTCACCTTGATTGCCGGGGACTCTCACCTTGATTGTCGCGCGGCAGTCGCGCCGTCGAACGCGATGAGGTGGTCGGGCTCCGAAAAGCACCATGCAAATGATCCCCAGGCCAAGCTTGCGACCGTCTTCTTGAAGGCGGCGTGATCGCGGCTTTGAAACGCGGTGAGAAATGCCGCGTGCTCGGGCTTGAAGCCGGCGTCAGTGATAAGCTTGAGCAATGCCGCACGACGGCTCTCGTGTATCGGTCCGTCGGTTGCCACCACCTCCACGAACACGAACAGCAACTCCCCGTCTGTGGTGTCGGGCAGGATGATGTCGGGCAGCAGTTTCTCGGGGTTGATCTTGATGCCGAGCAATTGCAGCAGCTTGTCGTCCTTTTCGACGACCTTGCGTCCGCTCTCGGAAATCCAGACGACCGCAGGGTTCGCTAGAAAACGCCGCGCAAAGATTTCCACCACGGCCTTGGTGATCACGGACGATAGGCCCGGCACCATTACGCGGCCTTCGCCACTCGGCAGCATCACGGGCACTTTCGCCTTCGCGCCAGCGGCCGCTACCTGCAGAACCTTGACCGTCGCGAGCGCATTGTGCGTGAGATACTTCGCGCGCCAAGCCGCAGCTGCGGTCTCGAACCCTTGCGGCGTGAGCGATGGATCGAACAGCGATGCCAGATCGCCACGCAGCACATAACGTCCCTTGCTGGACGTGGTGGACACCAGCGGATCGACCAGAACGGCGCCGATCGGCACCAAGCCATTCTTGAGGGCTTCGTCGCGGATCGACTCCCGCGTGTTCTCACGATACCAACGGTCCGGCGGCTCTGGCGTGCCGGGTTTCTTTACCTCCGTAAGATAAGCCGCGCGTTCGGCATCGCTGGTCAGGGCTGCCTGGGTTTCGCCCATGCGATAGACATATTTCGGTGCCAGCCATTCGCCGCCCTCGATCGCACCGACATACAGCATGACATAGATTGTGCGCGCGGCGGCAAGACCGGTGCATTTGCTGCGCGCCGGCGTTCCGTCGGGGAAGATAATCTGATGCCCGTCAATTCGTTACGGATTGAGCGGCTTTCCTAGCGCGTCAATACTCCCAAGGCTCTCCGAGGACTCCCCTCCTGATCGGTCGGATTCTGACGATTCGGCCAACGAACAAGATGTGTGCATCCCGTAGGTAGAGAGGGGGGGGCGGATTCGTTGCCCTTTGCAGATACCTCGCCCCGGCGTAACGTTGCGCCGGGTGGTCCCACACATGTCGATGACCTCAATGACGGCCGATTTGCCGAGCTGGCTACAAGCCTTTGCCGCAATCGTGGCCCTGTTCATCGCCGTGTGGGGAACCCTACGGGCGGACAAGGCCATCAAGCGTCGCGAGCGGCTGCAAGCCCGCTGCATCGCCACGGCGATCTTTCCGGATTTCCTCGTGATAGAGGTTTGCGTCGAACGCTCACGTAAGTTTTTGGAAACGCTCACAGCCACAGCGGAAAACTATGTGGGGCAATCTGTCTCGGCCTCGGTGCAAGGTGTTCAAATCGAACTCCCTGCCATGCTCATGCGGAACGTGGACAGTTTATATATGCTCGGGGAACCGGCTGGCCCCACGTGTCTCCAGCTAGTTAGTGTGGTGTTACAGTATAATGATCTCGTCCAGACGGCCGCAGCTCAGATAGCTACAATGAACAAGGGCGAATGGGCAGATCATTTAGGCGCGCTTGGCGGACATCTGAAGGCGATTCAGATTTTGATCACGCAAGCGCAGGCGGAAGTCGCTCCAGCGCACGATCCGAAGTAGGTATACACACCCTTGAGGGCGCATTCCCTCATCTGCCTTTTCCTCACGATGGCTTACCCTGCTGCTCGCGCCACGTTGCGACCAGAAAGCTCGCCATGGTGCCGGCGAGGTTGACGGCCAGCTCGGCATGGCGCGGCTTCGGTTTCACCGCGCGCGGCCGTGCTCCGTGCGCATCGCCGATCTTGTTGCGCACCGCGCCGAGCGAAGCGACGATGTTCTGGCAGCTCCCGAGCATGCTCTTGAATATTTGCTCCTGATGCTGATCCGGTGCGAGCTTCAAAAGCTCGGCGCATTGCTTCCATAGCTGCGGCAATTCGGCATCGTCGGCGTAAGTCTTACCGGCCTTGTCGAGAACGTGCTTGCACACGGTTTCGAGCAGTGTCCGCGCGGCCGTTATGGCTCCGTCCGGGTCGGCCGCTCGCCGGTCAAGCGCCTTCTGCCAGGCCGCGTGAACGTGCTCAGGGTCGAACGCTTCCAGCGTGAGGGTGATCGGCTCAACTCCGGGCGTCCGCTCCTGCAATTCGAGATAGTCGATGACAGGTCGAAACTCGGCCCAGATGTAATCCCTCCGCTCCCGGTAGCTCGGGAACTTGTTTTTAATGAACTGCCAGAATTGCCTTTGATCGCGGCACTTCCTCACAAACTCCGGCAGCCGCCCGCGTGTGGTCGCATCGCCGAGCAGCTCCATCCGCAGTCGTTCATAAGCGGCGGCATCGATGTCGCCGCCGTCCTGGGTGGCGCAGCCGATGAAGCCGGCCTGTAGCTTCTCCACCTTTTCCAGCAAGGTGCGTTCGTCGTCGTCGAAGGGGGACGGAAAGGACATGACGGATTAGGTCCCGCCGGCGGCATAGAGGTTGCGACACTGCTCTTCCTCGGCCTCGCGCAATCGCCGCACATGACCGGCCAACTGCTCGTCCTCGTCGAGTGCGAAGAACTTCGTCGGGCGCGGGCCGATCGTCTGGCCACTGCGCACCGGCGGGGCCAAGTCATCGACCAGGAACAGCGTATCTCCGCCTGGGGCGAGAGGATGGTTTTGCGGGTCGGGGTGAAGCGGCGTCACGTCGAACAGGAAGCCGCTCGGCGCACGCCAAACGGCATGATGAATGGCGATGAGATAACCGGGGGCGGGGATCGCCTCCACCAATTTGTGCTGGAACATCCAACCGAACCGCGCCTGGCCGCCGTCCTGGTCCGCCTTGCGGCGTGCGTTCTCGAAGCACAGCCGGATATCGGCCCACGGTTCCGGGGCATATTTTGCGAGGCCGAGCGGCTGCCCGCTGATCGTCCTCGCAAACCTTTCAATACCATCACGCAGGATGGCTTGCTCGTCGCTGTTCGTCACGGTGTGCGTCTTCCGTTCGCTCAGTAGGTCGCAAAAAAGCTGGCGGCCTTTTCGGGATTATACCCGCGCCGGTCGTAAAGTTTGGTCGTGCTCGGGTCGCGATGCCCGGCGGCTTTCTGCACGTCCTCCAGCAGCGCGCCGTTGTCCAGCGCGGTGGTGATGAAGGTCGCCCGCATCGAATGCGCCGAGTAGCCGCGCGCCAGCCCGAGACCGGCGGCGTATTTGCGCACTACCCGGTCGATGGCATCCGGGTCCATGGCGCGGCGCGGATCGCTCTGCCGCTGGTTGCCGCGCACCGGCCGGAACAGCGGCCCGTCGTGGTCGGCGCCGTGCCCGGCCAGCGCCAGATAGGCGTGCAGCCGCTGCGCCGTCTGCGGGTTGATGGCGAGCGCATCGCGCCGGCCGCCCTTGCGGGTCAGGCGCAGCGCGTCGAAGCCCCGGTTCTGGTGCAGATCGCCGACGGTCAGCGCCGCGATCTCGGCCCGGCGCAACCCGACTTGCAGGCCAACCGAGAGGATGGCGCGGTCGCGCGCGCCGGCCACCGTGTCGGCCGCCGGCGCGTCCAGCAGCTTGCGCGCCTGCGCCCTGGAAAACGCCAGCGTCGAGCCCTCGTCGCGGTTGATCGTCGGGCGGAGCACAGCCGCGACCGGGTTGCGGGTGGCGTGCCCATGGCGGACCAGATGCTTGAACAGGCTGGACAACGCCGCCAGCCGCCGGCGGATGGTGGACGGCGCGGCGTGCCCGGTCTCGCGCATGGCGCGCTCCCACGCGATCACCGCCCGGTGGTCCACCTGGCGCAGCGCCGCCGCGTCGGCCACGCCAAGGCTGCGGATGAAGTGGGCCACGTCGAGCCGGTAGGCGCGGCGGGTGCGGGCGCTCTTCTGCGACGCCAGCCAGATCTCTTCCTCGGGGATCGCCGCCAGGGCGTCGAGCGTCGTCAGCGCCGGGGTGGCGCTGCGGGCTGGGACGGGCAGGCGGGCCGGCGACTCGGTCATAGGGGGCTCGGTCCAGGCACGCGATAAACCGGATTGGACTAAACCGCGTGATCGGTGGTTGCTTACCCGAAGTGGTATAAGCAGACCCGACGTGTCCGAGCGTAACGCGGGCGCTACCAGTCCCATCCCCTAACGGCTCCTCTTGCGGAAATATGGAGTTGCGCCGTGGTGGCGCACTCCATTTCGCATAGGAGCCGTCAATGACCATTCTTCGTCAACGCATGACTGAAGACATGCTGGTCCGCAATTTGTCGCCGCAAACACAACGGGCGTACCTCGGGCAGGTCTCCCTATTCGCCCGCCACTTCGGCAAGTCGCCAGATCTGTTAGGTCCAGCAGATATTAGGGCCTACCTGCTCTATCTTGCCCAGGATAAGGAGCTCTCTGCCAGCTCGATAGTGGTCGCAGTCTCGGCCATCCGTTTCTTTTACAGGGTTACCCTCAAGCGAAATTGGAAAAGCGAAGACGTCATCCCGACCTGCCGCACGCCGGAGAAGCTGCCGGTCATCCTGAGCCAAGCCGAGGTCAGCCAGTTCCTCGACGCGGTCGGGAGCTTGAAGCATCGGGTCATCCTGACCGTCTGCTATGCGGCTGGACTTCGGATCTCCGAAGCAGTCCGCCTGACACCGGCGGCGATCGACAGCCAGCGCATGGTCATCCGAGTGGAGGAGGGCAAAGGGCAGAAGGACCGCTACGTCATGCTCTCGCCCAAGCTGCTGGACATCCTGCGGGACTACTGGCGCAAAGCTCGGCCCCAGGGATGGCTGTTCCCCGGCGATTTGGCCGGACAACCGATCACGACCAGCGCCGTCGAAGTCGTCTGCAGGAAGGTTCGCTGCCAAACTGACATCGCCAAGCCCGTGACACCGCACTCCCTGCGGCATGCCTTTGCCGTCCACCTGCTCGAATCCGGCACCGACGTGCGCACGATCCAGTTGCTGCTCGGTCACCGCAGTCTGAGCACGACCGCCCGCTACCTGCGCCTGGCGACCAGCAAGGTATGCGCCACTGCCAGCCCGCTGGATGTCCTGCAGCCTGCCGCGCATGTCATCGTCGTCCCGGCGCCTGCCTGAGCTGGCGCGATGCGCCCCGTGCTCGAGGTGGCGGATATTTTCCGCCGCCACGGCCCGGCGTACCGGCTGGCCCACGCAGACCATCTTGGCGGCACCGAGCGCCGCGTCATGGCGGCGATCGAGGCGTGCCGCACACCGGCGCTCGGCGGGCATGTGGAACACTGCGCCGACTGTGGATTGATCCGGGTTGCGTACAACTCGTGTCGTGACCGCCACTGTCCAAAATGCCAGAGCCTGGCGCGTGCCGAGTGGCTGGAGGCGCGCCAGGCCGAGTTGCTGCCGGTGCCTTACTTCCACGTCGTGTTCACGCTCCCCGCGCCGGTCGCCGAGATCGCGTTCCACAACAAGGAGACCGTGTACGCCATCCTGTTCCATGCCTCGGCCGAGGCTCTGCGCAACATCGCCGCGGATTCCCGCTACCTCGGCGCCGAGATCGGCGCGATCTCGGTGCTGCATACCTGGGGGCAGGCTCTCCACCACCACCCGCATCTGCACTTCATCGTTCCGGGAGGTGGGATCTCGCCGGACCAGACACGCTGGGTCGCCTGCCCACCCGGCTTCTTCCTGCCGGTGCGCGTGCTCTCCCGCCGCTTCCGCGAGCTGTTCCTGCACCAGATGCGCAACGCCTTCGCCAATGGTCAGCTCCGCTTCCCCGGCGCGCTCGCCAGCTTGGCAGACCCTGCCGCCTTCGCCGCCCGCATCGACGCGCTGGCCCAGACAGAGTGGGTCGTCTACGCCAAGCCGCCATTCGCCGGACCGGAGCAGGTGCTCGGCTATCTCGGCCGCTATACTCACCGCGTCGCCATCGCCAACAGCCGCCTGGTCGGCCTCGACGACAGCCAGGTCAGTTTCACCTGGAAGGACTATCGCCAGGACGGGATCAACAAGGTCATGACGCTCCCGGCCGACGAGTTCATCCGCCGCTTCCTGCAGCACACCGTGCCCGACGGGTTCCACCGCATCCGTCACATCGGCTTCCTCGCAAACCGGCATCGCACCGCGAAGCTGGCGCTGTGCCGCGATCTGCTCGCCGCACCGCCACCGCTGGAAGCTCCAACGCCGCGCCGGTGGCAGGATCGCCTTCGCGACCTCACCGGCGAGGACATCGACGTCTGCCCCTGTTGCGGTGGGCAGATGCTGCCCTGCGGTACGCTCCCGCCCCGTCCGCCACCGCACCCCCCTATGTGGTGTGACACCTCATGATCAGCCCCCGCCGCCATTACTCATCCAGTCGGTTCTGCCAGGCAACGCCGGGCACGGCGCCGACTAGCGCGTCCAGCGCGCCGCCCTGTCCGCCGCGAACATGTCTGCGGCCCCCGAGCAAACGGCATCGCCTACCTGATCAGTCGATCGCCATTGCACTTGAGCACCCGGTCGCACCGATTCATGTGCCTTCACCAGCTACCGAACCGCCGCCCAACGCCACTGATCCAATGGACCGGGGCGCAACAATTCCCATAGGCGCCGGCGGCCTGCGGTTCAGTCCAATCCGTTTTTAGCTTACCGGCGCGCCCGCAATCCGCGTGCCCTCATTCGAACACTGTGAGGCGCGCCGCCAAGCTAAAAACGCTCTGCATTATCACGTGCTAATTGACAAGGGAAGGGGGACGGGAACCAAGGGAGAAATTTGAGCGCGGGGAGTCTTTTCCGCAACGGAAGCCGGGCAGCGCGAAGGTTGGGGGCAGGTCAGGTGGCAGCGCCTCTTCAGTGATCCCTTTGAGTAGTTCACGCACGGGGCGCTCTGGCATATTAGTGCCTGCTGTGCAATTTTTGCACCTCACGCTAGAAAGCCGGAGAGGCAGGATGCCCTACACTGTCGATGACCTTTGCTCTGGCGAAGGTATCCAGCACACCTTTGGCTATCTGTTAACCGTTGTAGACGCACATACAACGATAACCTATGGCGAGATTGCAGCCAGGCTGGCTGCCGATCTCCAGATTGAAGGCAAGGTATTTCCGACACACATCGGCGATGTGGTCGGAACGCTGATGCACAGCATCTTGGAGGTCAACGAGAACGCGCCGCTCATTAACGTTCTTGTTGTCAACCAGGGAACCGGGGAACCGGGCGAAGGGGCAGACGGCTTTCTGCGTGACCGGTTCAACTTGCCCAACAGGGACATTTCGGACAAGCGCCGACACGAGTTAGTCGCCCAAGCAGCCGAAAAGGTCTATGCGTTTAGAAACTGGCCACAGCTTTACTACCAGCTCTTTGGGGAACAAGCACCTGTCGCCGAGGGCATCTCCCTGATTAAGGGTGATGAGGAAGACGGTATCCCGCCAGCTCCATCACATTCTGGGTGGCACGGCGGGGGGCCTGCGGAAAGCGAGGAGCACAAGAAGCTCAAGAAATACGTTCTCCACCATCCGAAAAAAGTTCACGCTCCAAGCGAACCAGACGATGCAAGGATGGAACTAATGCTGCTATCCGGTGATGAAGTCGATGTATATTTTGCGCGAGGAGACGCGGTCCACCTTGTGGAAGTGAAATCGATCCGTTCAACAGAACCAGACTTTATCCGTGGTGTATTTCAGTGCATAAAGTATCGTGCTGTATTTCAGGCGCAGCGTGCGGGAACAATGTCAAACATCCGGATCACAGCAACGCTTGTGACGGAGCACGATCCGTCGTCCTATATTTGCGAGCTCGCAAAGCGCCATGACGTTCGATTAGTAGTTCTCCCGGTCAATAGAATTTTGAATGGGTGAGACATCTTACGCGCTCCATCGACAGATAGAACGCTATCAGCTCCGAAACCGCATTCGATATCTGTTCCCAGCCAGCAAGGTTTCTCCGTGTCCCAACCTAATTTTTCTCCCGATGCCGTGCGCTCCTTCTTCGCTCGGAGCGAGATCTTGGATCACAATGTCCTCCGGCGGCTTAGCCACATCCACGCCAACTGGGAACTTCAGTGGGACCAGGAGAACGGACGTTATCGGCATGAGCACGACAGCTTTGCCGAGAAGCTGAACTTGCTCATCGAAACCCTTGCACAAACTCGGCCACCGTCACGCTATCACGACAGCGAAAACAGGCTCGCAGAGTATGTCGTCAAGCATCTCAAATGGGGCATCCGAAAGCAGGGAGCCCGCTGGGTCGGGGCTGACTACGATTTTATCCTGGAGCAAGGCGGACACAATGACCTCGACCAAAAGGAACTGATCCTTGCTGCCACAGGTCGCATTCACGCCGCCCTTGCGCGTGGCCAGATGCATTTCGACCAGATGGAGGAATCTCACGCGCGCATGTTAGGGGCGGTGTTGACGATCATTCTCTACCACAAGGCCGACGACCCACCGCATCCAGGAATGTTGGACGACGAACCTGAAATAGAGGGGCAATGACCTGGCACCAAGCGCATTGCGTTACCGAAGGAGCGGAAACCGGCCTTTCTGCCGATGATGGTTGGCTTAAATGCACCTCATTTATGCACCAGAAAAACCCTGTGATTTCAACGGCCCGAATTTGGTGCAAAATTCTTAAATTTCGCACGAGACCGGGGAGGGCCGATTGGTAAAAACGTGGCCTTTACGCCTTGGCCCCAAAAAAGCCCATGCCTCTGGGAGGTCCGTGCTATTTGCCCTGGATGTTTACCGTCCCCGAGTTGTTCGCGATTGGGGGGCTTAGGTCTCCGGTGGACGACTGGATAAGTGCCGGCTTTGAACTACCCTGATCGGCCAAAAGATCGGGCGTGTAGACGAAGGTTAGCACGAAAAGTGCGAGGGCACCCCCGGCTCGGACGATTAGCCCGCTGCCCGACCAGCGGATGTCGAGGAACCCAGGTATCGTTGCACCCAGCACAGCCGCACTGAAGCTCACGATGACCCGCAGAACAAAAAATAGCTTGAGATCGGCAATGGGCTGATTGCGAACCAGCAGGAAAACAGCAAGGCCCACGACAACGAGCGCGGCTAGCGTCGCGACAACCCGGTCAAACGTGGCATTTATCGGGAAAACCTGGTCTTCCTGGTTACGTGGTGCCATATCTCCTGCGCCTGATCCTGTTAGGAAACCACGCTATGCACGACAAAGCGGTCCTGTCCACGGCCGTGTCCCGGGCCGTGGTGTAGCAGCTGTGGATAAGTAGCCCGCCGGAGCGACCGCCGAGAGTCTGGCGCAGGCGGGCTACTTATCCACAGCTGCGACCGCAGAGGATGCGGTGGTCATCGTCGGTCTTCGGCTAAGGTTCGAGTTGCAACCTTGACCCTTGGGACGGAGATGACGATGACCGACGATAGAATGGCGCTTCTCGAGTTGATCGAGAAGGACGCCGATGCGGATCTGGTGCGCGAGATGCTGTCTTTTGCCGCCGGGCGGCTGATGGATGCCGAAGTCCAGGCGCGCACCGGAGCCGCCCATGGCGCGCGCGATCCCGAACGCCTGGTCCAGCGCAATGGCTACCGCGAGCGGGTCTGGGACACGCGGGCGGGCCAGATCGATCTGGAGATCCCGCGGCTTCGCAAGGGCAGCTATTTCCCGTCCTTCCTCGAACCACGGCGCACGGCGGAGAGGGCGCTGACCGCCGTCATCCAGGAAGCCTATGTGCATGGCGTTTCGACCCGCGCCGTCGACGATCTGGTCAAGGCGATGGGGGCCTCAGGCGTCTCCAAGAGCCAGGTCAGCCGCCTTGTGGGCGAGATCGACGAGCGGGTGAACGCCGCCCGATCGAGGGCGAGTGGCCGTATCTGTGGATCGACGCGACCTACGTCAAAGCCCGCGAGGCGGGCCGTATCGTGTCCACGGCGACGATAATCGCCGTCGGCGTGAACACCGATGGCCGACGCGAGGTCCTCGGCGTCGCCACCGGCCCGTCCGAGGCCGAGACGTTCTGGAAAGGCTTCCTGCGCTCGCTCGCCGACCGCGGTCTGCGCGGCGTCAAGCTCGTCACCGCAGACGACCACAAGGGATTGCGCGCGGCGGCGGCGAAGATCTTCCACGCCACCTTGCAGCGATGCCGCGTCCACTGGATGCGCAACCTGCTGACCCATGCCCCAGCCAAGCAGCGTCCGGCAGTAATCGCGATGGTCAGGACAATCTTCGCGCAGGAAACCGCCGCGGAGGCACGCGCCCAGTGGAAGACGGTGGCCGATGCGCTGCGCGAGCGCGCCCCCAAGCTCGCGGCGTTGATGGATGCCTCGCTGGATGATGTGCTGGCCTACACGGCTTATCCGAAAGAGCACTGGCCGCAGATCTCCAGCACCAACCCGCTCGAACGCCTCAACGGCGAGATCAAGCGACGATCCGACGTGGTCGGCATCTTCCCGAACGATCGCGCGGTCATCCGCCTGGTCGGCGCGCTCATGCTCGAACAGAACGACGAATGGGCGGTCGGCCGCCGCTACATGAGCCTTGAAAGCCTCGCCCCGGTGAGCGACGATCCTCTCGTCAGGCTGCCAGGCGTGGCCTCCTGACCGACCTCGAAACCGGAACGAGGATCGACGTTGCTACACCACGACCAGGGGCACGATCCTGTCCACCAGTTGGCATATTTTGGCAGTAGCCGCATTCGCGATAGGCTGGCCAGGGCGGGTATCTGCACAACCATCAAATTCCGGCAGTATCGAGCAACACTCGGAAGGTGCTTGTAGCCCACCCATCGACCATAATTATGGACAGATTACGATATTCTGCCCGCAAAAGGGAACAGCACCTCCTAGTTCGATGCCATCAACTCGCAACGCTCCAGAAGCAAGCACTGTAGCCACGCCTGCGATGACCTGCGACGAGCTTGCCGGAGACCCTGATGATGTAAAGCGTCGCCTGCGGAATGACCCGGTCACAGACATAAAGGATGCAAGCGCCGCAATCTCGGCATGTAAGACCGCGATTACCATCGCTGAAAAATCCGGTGCACGCGAAATTCTTCCAAGGCTCAACGACCAACTTGGTAGAGCATTCGATGCGGCCGGAAGTTACCAAGAAGAGGCGCGGGATCACTACCGAATATCTGCCGAAGGAGGTTACCCACCTGGAATGGCGCATTATGCCTTTCTCCTTCTACAAAATGGTATGCCTGAAGCTGCGGTTAATTATTTGGCGAGTGCAGTCAATGGTTCCATATTCGCTGCATATAAAATGGGGGATTTCTACTGGACAGGGTTTCATCATGGTCTGGTTCCAGCGAATAAAGGTAAATCTATCATGCTCATCAATTTTGCAGCCAGCTTCGGCTATCGACCAGCGATGAACCACCCATCACACAGGCCGGATATTAGATAGCTGGAGCACTCTGAGCATTTCCCGGGGGCACCGCCGGATTCATTTGCAAATGATCTCTTAATTCCTGAAGTTCTCGGACTTGGTCTTTATACGCCTCCACGTCAGCTTCGAGCGCTGTGATTGCTTGTTCTCTCGCCGTAATCTGATACTCGTTATAGGGATGGCCGCTTGCCTTTAACTGTTCGATTTCGATCAATAACGCGTGTTTATCGTCATCGGCATGCTGTTTATCTTTCATTATGTCGGCGTTGAGCTCTACAATCATCCGATGGGCCACTGTCAAATTGAGGTTCGCCGCATCGAATTGGCTCCTAAGCTCCTCCATTCGTGCTTGTTTTTCCGATAAGGCTCTCTCGTCGTCGCCTAGCACTATTTTGAGATGGCGGCTTTCGACACGCTCATCTGCCAGCGCTTCGGCATAGTTGTTGCTGGCATAACCTATCGCGGCTCCAGTTGCCGCCCCGGCAGCCGCCCCAGACAGCCCACCAATCACGACACTTTTGGCATTGTGATTTACCACACCACCTATGGCAGCACCGATACTCGCCCCGACACCGGAGCCGATAACAGCCCCACGCGCCTCATCGCTAAATACTTTGCTGCGTATACATTCATGGCGGGCATCAGCATTGACCATCTCCACACACTCGTCCAAGGTTGGAGGACGAAGACACCCAGGAAGACTTCCTGCCGCAAACACCACTAAGACGATTCCAATGTACACGCTGTTGTTCATATTTCATAGCCTATCATCCGCCCTTTCTGACGCGCGACTTAGTCGGATGGGCCGCGGGTGGCATGACGCACTGAAAGGCGGAAATCACGTAGGTCGTTATCATTGTGCTTTTACCGTTTATCGCGACCGGCATAAGCTGGGGCGCGCTGCACTTCCGCGACGACCCTTCATACGCGGCCTGCTTCCCGTCGCGTCCGCAATAAACTTCAGCGGCCTTCGCCGCTTCAGCAAGGGTCACCAGTTCGCCATTGTACCAAAAGACAATTTCACCGGGTGTCCGTTCCAGAAGGACAACCGTAGGCATACCCATGTCGCCAGGAATCTTAAAATTGTTATCAAGGTCTTCTTTATGCACTGCGGGATCAATCGTTTCCATTCCCCCAAACGGCTTTGTGATCAATCCGGTTATCTGGCGCGACAGCTCATTCACGTCAGCATATTGATAGGTCGGATCGCAATGAGGCGGGCTAATGGATGCGTTAGTAACGCTATCGCGGTAGTTCGCAAGGTCGCCATAGCTTTGCTTGTTTAGCCCTTGGTACGGCGGCGCAGCGCATCCAGCCAGCACAATACACAGCCCAAGCACTGTGAACGACCATCTCATTGCTATCTCCGCCATGACCCTTTTTGAGACGCCCGAAAGGCGTTGCAATCGCCGACCAACCGCCACCCAATGGTTGCAGTTTAACGGAACATTCCGAAGGGGGAAAGGGGCTATTGCGCCCCAGCGGCTTTCGCGAGCGCCTCGCCAACCGCCCCGCTTCCCTTCTCGATCCGTTGCAACGTCCCCTGCTGCTGCTGCTGCTGCTGCTGCTGCTGCTGCTGCTGCTGCAGCAGCAGGCTGGTCAGCGCCCGAATGAGTTCGTGCATCTCGGCCTGCTCCGGCGGCTTCTCCTCGGCCGCGGCCAGCAGTCGCGCCAGCATCTCGCCGTGCCCCTCCAGGATCGCGGCGATGCCGGTGACCGCCTGCTCCAACCCGCTCACGGCCTCCACCAGCCGCGCCACCTGACCCGGCTGGTTCATCCTCGGCTCCCTCGCGGCACATGCGGGTCAGTAGCCAAAGATGATGCGGTAGTCCCGCTGATCGCCGAAGGTGCCGGCGGCTTCGTTGACCCGAATGCACGGCTTCGCGCCCGAACCGCAACGGCTGATCTTCGCCAGCATGCTCTCACCAGCTCGTCGTGAGTGTCCTGAAGCCCGACGATGGTGCCGCTTGAGCCCTTACGGGCTGGGTCCGCTTGGCCGCGCGGCAGGTTTCGCCTCCGCCTCGTGCTTCATCTGCTGCAGCGTGTGGCGCACGTTCTTCGCCGGCATGGCGGCGATGGCGGCGCGCTGCCTGGCTTCCTCGTCCTTCGCCTCCGCCTGCCAGTGCGCCTCTATGGCCGAGCTGACGGCGGTCCGCCCCCACCACTTCTCCCGCCACCAGCCCTGCATCCGCATCGTGACCAACTGCTCCCGATCGGCGACCAGCTCGGCCTGCTGCTGACGTAGGCGCACCCGCTCCGGCCGCTGGGCGATGCGCCCGGCGGCACGCTGCAACGCCGGCCGCACCGCCGCCATCGCCTGGGTGACCGCCGCCCGCACCGCCGGCGCGAGCTGCCCCAACCGCTCCAGCGCACCGGCCTGCACCCGCGCCCACGTCGACACCTGTTCCGCGGTCTCCGCCACAAGCGCGACCGCCCGCCGCCGCTGCAGCGTCTGCGCCAGCACGGTCGCCGGCAGCCCCTCGGCCCGCCGCTGCTCGGCCGGCTGCAACCCGGCCTGCAACGCGCCGGTGGCGCCGCGGCGGAGGTCGCGCGCCTGCTCCAGGAATTCGAGCGCGCTGATCGCCTTCGGCTGGCGCGACAGGTTGCGCCCCATATTGGCCCAGACATCGGCTTCCCGGATCGGCCTGGCGTCGCCGAGCGGCCGCCGGCCGGCGATCTCCCGCCGCTCCGCCCCATCCGAGCTGACCAGAAAGGTCGCCCGCCGATGCCGGCTCGCCGCGGTGTACGCCTTGTAGGCGTTCACCGCCTGCGTGCCCGCCGGCATCGCCTCGATGTGCTCGGTGCTGGTCAGCCCCTGCGTCGCGTCGATCGACAGCACGTCGCCATAGCTCAGCCGGATGCGCCCGCTGCGGCCGTCGCGCAGCGTTGACCACGCCACCCGCCCTTCCCGCCCCTGCGCATTGCGCAGCACCACGCCCTTGTCGTCGATGCCGCGCACCTCCAGCACCGACCCGTTGTTACCGATGATGCCCCGGCTGCGGTCCGGGTAGGCGGCGTTGGTACGGGCGAACAGCCGCACCCGGTCGCCCACCGCCAAGGTCAACTCGAACGTCTTGCCGATCTGGTCGATCGCCGACAGCGCCACCTGGTCCGGTCCGATCTCGCCGGCCGCCCGCCGGTGCCGCCGGATCGCCGCGCTGATCTCGCGCGCGTCATGGTTGGTCGGCGCACTGACGCTCAGCGTGTAGTCCGGGTCGCCGGCATTCGCCGCCCGCCGCTCCTGCCACAGCGCCGCGATCGCCTCCACCACCTGGCCATAGTCGCCGGTCACCAGCCGCGCCGTGCCGTCGCCGCGCTTGATCGCCAGCGCCTCGTCCGCCCGCCCCTCCCGAAACAGCAGGCTGGTGGCGCGCTCCCGCTCGGTCTGCTGGCGCACCGTGGTCAGGATCTCCGGCACCGCCTCCGCGCCGAGCGCCCGGCGCAGCAGGTCGATCACCGGACCGGCCTCGATCGACTGGCATTGCTTGTCGTCGCCCACCGCCACCAACTGGAACCCGTGCGCCGCTTGCAGCTGCAGCAGCGCCAGCAACTGCCGCGTCCCGAGTTGCCCCAGCTCGTCCACCACCACCACGCTGTTCCGGTCCGGCGTCAGCTTCCCGGCCTGGGCGTCCTCCAGAAAGCGCGCCATCGCCGCCCGGCGGGCGTCCGGGATGCCGGCCTTCTCCAGCTCGTCGCTCTGTCGCCAGGCCAGCGCCGCACCGAACACCGTCCGCCCGCTCGCCTGCCAGGCATCGACCAGCGGCGCCAGCAGCGTTGACTTGCCGGCCCCGGCCACACCGATCGTCACCGCCAGCCGGCCGCCCTGCCCCAGCCGGTCGATGATCGCCCGCTGCGTCCGCCCATGCTCGCTGGCCGCGAAATCCACCCCGCAGCGCGCCACCGCCGCGTCGATCGCCGCCGACGGCAGGTCGGCGCTGCGGTCCGCCGCCGCCGCCTGCGCCAGCGCAACCAGCTCCGCCTCACGCTCGGCGTGCAGCGTGGTGGTCAGGCGCACGACGTCCTGCCCGTACTGGTCGGTCGCTTTACCCCACAGCAGCCTGGTCTTCCGCCCGTCCTGCCGCACGCCGCTGCGGGCGAACGCCCGGGTCACCGCGTCGATGTCCGCCGGGCTCTCCACCCCGGCGGCGATCAGCCCGCGCGCCGCCGCCACCCGCGCCTCGGCCCCTTCGGTCACCGCCCGCCGCTGCAACACCGGGTCGAACACGCCGAGCGCAACAGTATAAGCGTGCTCAAGCCGCGCCTCCCGGCTCGGCGCCGGCCCGATCGGCGCCTGCCGCAGCACGCTGCCATGCCGCCAGCCCAGCTCGGCCGCCTGCTGGTGCCAGGCGGCAAAGTCGCCCAGGTCGTCCTGCTTGACCTGCCGCGGGTCGCCCTGCACCCCGCGCTTGGCCAGCCCGATCTGGCGCGCGTCGTCCAGCGCGTCCCAGTCCAGCCCGACGCTCGCCGCATAGGCCCGCGCTGCCTCGGTGCCGTTCCGCGTCCGCTTGGAGAACGCATCGCGAACACGCGCCGGGATCGCCGTGATCCGCGCCGCCCCGGTCGCCTCGTCCAGCGCCACCGCCACCCCGTGCCGGCGCAGGTTGGTCGCCAGATGCGCCTGGTAGTAGGCGCCGAACTCCTTCACCCGGCCGTCCAGCCGCTGCAGGTCGAGCGCGCCGACCCGGCCGCCCTCGGTCAGCACCACGTTCGGCACCGCCACATGGGTGTGCAACTGCGGGTCGCCCGCCACCTTCAGCGTCACCAGCTCGGTGTAGCGCTCGCCGGTTGCCGGGTCGGTGCGGGCGAGTTCCACCGTCGGCCGGCTGGCGTAGTGGTCGAAGCTGATCCAGCCGATCTGCCCGGCATCGAACCCGCCCCGGCCCGCCTTGCCCTTCCGCGCCCGGCCGAGTTCGGCCTGCACGTAGTCCAGCGCGCTGGTCACCGCGTCCTTGTGCGCCTGCGCGATCAGGTTCCGCTCCGCCTCGGTCGGCGCGAACGCCCAGGCCAGCGACACCGACTTGTCAGCCGACCAGCACAGATCGACGTAGCCGATGCGCGCCCGCGACGCCGACAATGCCTCCAGCAGCGGGCCAAGCCGCAGGTCCTCGCCGTCCGCCCGCTTGCCGGCCAGCATGGCCGCCACCTGTCCCGGCGATGGCTGCTTGCCCTTCGGCACCCCGTACAGCGCCAGGAACCGCGACCGCAGTCCGGCCGCTCGTTCTGCCGGCAGCGCCTGGCCGTCCGCCCGCCGACCGGCCAGCACCTCCGCGATCTCCGCCGCCGTGGGCGCGCGCGTGCCGTCCAGGCCGAGTTCCTCGGCCAGGCTCGCGGTGGGCCGCTGCACCTGCTTGCCGGGAATCCGCCCGCCATCCGCCCGGTTGCCCGCCAGCACCTGCGCGATCTCCCCGATGCTCGGCGCCCGGTTCGGATCGAGGCCCAGCAGCGCCGCCAGCCTGGGGTCCATATCCCGCCGCGGCTCCGCCACCGCCGACGCATAGGCATCGTTCGTGGCCGAAGCCACGTTCGGCGCCAGCCCGCGCTGGTAGTAGGTGGCCAGCTCCGCCTGCGCCCGCGGCAGGGTCTGCTCCAGCAAGTGGGCGGCCATCGCCATCGCCGCCGACGGCGCCCCCGCCGCGCCGGTGCGGTAGGTCAGCACCGGCGGCGCCCCGGCGGTCGGCCAGATCGGCGGACCGCTTGTCGGCTCGGGTCGCTACAGCCCGGCCAGCCCATCGCGCACGCTCGCCGCCACCGCCGTGCCGACATCCGCCGGCAGGCTGGTCAGCGTCTTCAGGATCGCTTGCAGGCTGCCGCCCTGCGCCTGCAGCGTCGCCGCGATCCGCGCCAGCAGGTCGGACAGCTCCCGGTCCGCTGGCGCCGGACTGCTCGCTGCCTCCAGCACCGCCCGCAGCATTTCCGTCTGGGTCGCCTGCGTCTCCAGCATCAGCTGCAGGCCCTGCGTCAGCCGGTCCACCGCCGTCCGCAGCCCCGCCAGTTCGCCCGCTACGTCGCCCGCCATCGGCGTTGCACCTCCCGGTTGCCCGGGCCATTATAAGGGCGTTCGCTGCCAGAATGGCAGCACCAAAGGTGCCTTGGTCTGTAGAGATTTCCTCCGCTGCATTCTGTCCCGCTTCCGGGGCGGAGCTGACCCGTATCTGTAGCGTTACTGGGACGCTGTCGGGGCGCTAAATCCTGGCTTTCGGCGCCTGAATCAGCTAGTTAGCTGGCAACGCCCGATCACAACGGTGCCCGACCCAATGCCCCGGCCCAACGCTGTCAGCCGCGCGTTCGCCCGCATCCGCGCCGAAGAAAACCGCCTCGATGACTGGATGCGCGCCCATCACGATGAGCTGCTCGCCGAATACGGCGGCAGCCGCGTCAACTGGCGCCGCACCTTGCGCGTGCTGCACGACCTCGCCCTGACCGACAGCACCGGGAAGCCACCCACCAAGGAAACCGCCCGCAAAATCTGGGGCCGCGTCCGCGCAGCCGTCGCCAAGGATCGCGCCCGGCGCCAGGCCAAGCCCGCCCCCGAGCTCGCCCCCGGCGAGATTGCGCCCGCCGTGCGCGCCGTTGCCAATGCGCCAGGTGCCGGCCCGGCGGCGCCGGTCTGGCCACGGCGCGAGCAGCGCAAGCCAGACCCGGCGACGGACTCCGGGCGCGCCCCGCCACCCGACGGCGCCGCCATCCCGGTCTCTGCAGCGCCCGATCAGCCGGGCCAGACCGTCCCGCCCGAAGTCGTCGCCCAGCGCATGCAAGCCCTGTACGCCACGATCCAGGCCGGCAAGGTGCCCATGCCCAAGGTCATTCCCCGCCCCGGCCCGCGGGACAGCGGCTAGTCACAACACACCCTTGCCGTTCGCACGGACGTGTGCCGGCGGCGGCAGACCAGCCCGAAAAAAATGCGGCGGCGGCAAATTTTCCGCCGCCCGTTCACAGAACCCTCCGGTCGAATGGGTCCGCAACCCAGGAGACCACCATGGCAAAGCGTCCCACCCCGTCCGATCAGGAGCCCATTCAGCAGATCGCGACGGCACCGCAAACCGACCCCGCCGCGACCCTGCGCAGCGAGCTGATGGCCAGCTCCAGCATCATCCACACGCTCGGCCGCGGCGCGCACGGCAAGAGCTTTTGGGCGCGCTGGTCGATCGGCCGTGCCCAGAACGCCGGCCGCGACATCATCATCGCCGATTTCGACAGCATGAACCAAACCCTGCACGCCTGTTACGGCGACCAACGCTGCGTCATCCCCATCAGCGCCGAGGAAGCCGACGTCGAGGACTGCCTGCGCCAGATCGCCGAGCAATTGATGGAGCAGCCCCGAACCGCCCTCATTGATGCCGGCGCCGGCGACTCCACCCTCAAACGGGTCTCCCGCAAGCTCGGCGGCGCGGTCGAGTTCTATGAGGAAAACGGCGTCATCCCCGTCGCCGTCCACTTCATCGGACCCCACCTCGACGACCTCGCCTATCTGCGGGACCTCGAACCGCAGCCCGGCGCCAGCGACCCGATCGAACGGAAGGGCCTGTTCGCCCCCAAGCGGACCATCCTGGTGCTCAACGAAGCCCTGGTGCCGAAGGGTCATGCGGTTGACCACTTCTTCAAGCCGGTCACCGACCACCCGGTGTTCCAGGCCGCCGTCGGGCGCGGCGCCCAGATGGTCTACATGCCGCGCCTCGAAGAGGCCCGTTTGATCGAACTCAAAAACCTCGACTTCATCGCCGCCGAACGCGGTGAGCCTGGCCAGGACGGCACCCGCCTCGGCCCCTGGAACCGCACCTACATCCGCCAGTGGCGACAGCGCATGGAAACCAACCACGCCGCCGTCCTGGAGTGGCTGCCATGAGCGGCTGGGACGCGCTGAAAGCCTGGGTCTCGGCGCGCCGCCAGCGACGCGGCCGCCGGGTCGAGGTGATCTCCGAACCGGATTGGATGACGGGAGCCGCCGCGCTCCCGCCGCCAGGCCGGACACGGTCAGACCCCTGGGCCGCCGCCGAGCAGTCCCTCAACCGGCGGGCGCAGGAGTTTGAGGCCATCGAGGCGCTACTGACCAAGGCCGCCCAGCGGGACGGCCTCGACGATGACGGGCCGATGACCTTGACCTTTCAGGCCCTGCGGCTCTGCATCGCCAGCCTGCGCGAGATGACCCGGATCACCGCCCAGATCCCCGGCCACTACGTCGGCCAGATCCAGGACGCCATCGCCGCCGCCCGCCAAGGTGCCCAAGCCGAGACGGCACGCTTCCGCGCCGAACTACAGCACACCGAAGCCGACATCATTCAGCGCATTGCCAAGGACATCGCCCGCAGCGCCGACAAGGCGTTAACCCAGGAAGCCGTGTCGCTGCAGTGGTGGAGCATTGCGGCCATTGCCTTTTTCGTGGCCGTGACCGCCGTCACCGGCGGCGGTGTCGGCCTTTATTGGGGCCGCAGCCAAGCCACCGCCGAATTCACCGAAACCGAGACCCGGCTTCATGCCGCTTTCGCCAGGGGACCCGACGTGGCCGCCATCTGGGCCAACATCATGGAATGGAACCCCCGTCTGCCAGACGGCTTGCCGGCGTGCATCAAAGCCGACCTCTTTATCGACGATGGACAACGCGCCTGCAGAATGCCGATGTGGGTTGAACCGCGAACGGCGCCCCCGCGCCCTCCCGTCGACAACCCTGACCTGTCGAAGTTGTTCCAGCCCCAGCCGCCGCCCCCGCCTCCACCCCCGGCGACGACAACCGCGCCGGCCAGTCCACCGCCCCCGGCGCGTCGTCCCGGACCGCCGGGACCGGTCCATTTCGGGGAGTAGGCCCACTGGACAGGAGGCACCGGGCGGACTTCCTGGAAACGGGGCCTCTCCGGCGACTGAGGGACGCGGAACCGCGAACGTCCTGCAAGCCGCGGTTAATCCCGATTGGCAGGCGCTTTGGCAACGGAGGCCGGCTGCCGTGGCGCTGCACGCTTGCGCGCGGGCTTCTTCGGCACCGCCGCCGGCTTGTCCTCCGGCACCGCGGGCGCGGCGGCGGACAACGACTTGAGCGCCCCCACACCGAAGAAGTCGGCCAGCGCGTTACCCCAGATCGGGTCCTCGTCCTCTTCAGGAGCAGGAGCGGCTGGTGGCTGCGGCTTCTTGGCGCTCTTGCCCATGGCGAACTCCCCTGTTGGACCCTGATTGTGACGAAACGGGCGGCCCGCGGCAGCAGGTGATTGTAGCCGGCTCATCGGGCTCAGGACGCCGCCCGATCACGGAAACCGCTGCGGTCACGCGCCCGTGATGCGTCTGGCAGCGTATATCACCGCCTTCTAATGCACCTTGGGTGCAATGGTGTATGGGACCGTAGCTACCTTGTCCTCAGTCTGTCTCCTTGGTGTCTCCCCGCTGTCTCCTGTGTGTCTCCACTCTGTCCCTCCTCCCCCGATGAACGGCTGCCGTCAGGAGCGGCGCGACTCGCGGCGCCGACCGGCGCGTCACCCGGAGCGGCTGAGAGCGTCAGCTTCACCGGCCAGCGCGGCCTCGGCGTGACCTTGGTGCCACAGCGCCGCCTCCCAGCACCGCGCTGGCAGTGGCTCGCGACCATGGCTACATTCCAGGCATGGACACCGCCCCGCTCCCTGGCGACAACGCCCGCGTCGGCAGCCCCGAGACCGAGGCCGAGCGGCAACGCCGCATCGCGTGGGAGGCCGACCGGATCGCCGAAGCTCGCGCCGAACTCGACGCCGGCCTGTTCGTCGACGCGGCCGAGATCGACGAGTGGATCGACAGCATTGGTACCGACCACGAATTGCCGCCCCCCCCGACCCGCCGGCGCTGACCGGGCGGCCACGTGCCGCGCACGCTGATCTATGCTCCTCGCGCCCGCGACGACCTCGACGCGATCCGCCGCTGGCTGACGCAGCCGGGCTCAGGGGCGGCAGCGCGGCGCCGGCTGGCGGCAATCCGCACCGCGATCAACCGATTGCGTCAGCAGCCTTGTCTCTATGCGTTCGGCGACCATTCGGGGGTGCGCGAGCTGCCCTGTGAGGGCGGCTATCGGGCGCTCTACGAGATCATCCCCGACACTGGCCGCAACGAGACTGCCGGCGACGTACGGGTGCTGCGGGTGTTCGGCCCGGGGCAGGACCGCCGTACGCTCTGACCCTATCGCAGGCGCTCTGCGACCGCGACGTGCAACGCCCCGCGAGTAGACTCCACGGCCACGTCCTGGCGACGGCAGGGGTTTCGCGAGGGGCGCAGGGTGCTTGGAGTCCTGCGGCCAGATTCCAAGCCCTAAGCCCTGGCGACAGCAGGTCGCGAGGGGCGCAGGATGATGCCCTTTTCTTCGACCCCGACGTGAGCTTCAGGGTAGACCGCCAGCGCGAGTTCCAACCCGCTGAGGAACCCGGCACGAAAATCCCGGAGCCGTCCGTAGCCTGCTCCGAACTGCGCGTAGAGCGCGGGCCATGAGACCTCCGCATCTCGCTTTAGGGAATGGAGGCGGTAGGCCAGCCAGATATAGATGTCGATTACCGCGCTCCGTGGACCGATAGCCTTTAGCGCGGCCTCACTCAGCGGCACGGGATGGTCGCGCAGCGCTCGATAGAACTCCTCGTTCAACAGCACCTTTTCTTGCCACAAGCCAGGTTGGTCGCTCATTACGTCAGCCATGGTGATGCTGCCATCGACGAACCCACCCCGACGCATAACCTCCTTGTTGCCCTTGTCAGCGAAAAATGTCAGAGTACAGCCGGAAATTCGTCGTGCCTGCTCATTGACCATGCGATAGGTCGTGCCTCCGATGCTCAGACCCATCTGTACGAGCCAGACACGCATGGACCGTCCGAGCTCGATCTCGCGGCTGCCTTTCTTCACAGCCTCGCTCTGCAGGAACAAGAGGATAAAGCGGGCGTAGCTTCCGTATGGCAGGCCAAGCGACTTCCCCGCCCTGTCCACCCCACTCTGCAGCAGCATGGTCAGGTTATGCCCCTCCCTGCGCCATACGTCTTCCTGCTGGGGCTTGTGTGGCAGGCATGTCAGAGCGAACCCCGAATAGCTGAAGCCAACCCTATCGGCATCCTCGCTCAGCATCTGATAGGCGGCTTCGACTACGGAGCGCTCGTGTTTCGTGAGCGCCTGTCTGCGCGCTTCCTCCACACCCTGTCGGACGATCAGGCGATGAACCTCAGCCATGTCCCTGCTCATGTCGGATTTCGCAACGTCTAACAAGGTGGAGTCTACTCGCGCTAGCTATTTGCAAGATATTTGACTTAATTATTAGTGTGCGCGACCAGACTCCACGGGATAACCACGAGTCGCGCGACCAGACTCCAACACGGGGCGCGACCAGACTCCACAATCTGCCTGTGGAAAACGGCCAAATGTCATGGCGACGAGCGCGCCGAGTCGCCCCCAGCCGAGTGGCTGTGGAGTCTACTCGCGCCGAGATCAGCGGATGCAGGTTGAGCGAGGGGACAGGCCCCTCCGGTCCCCGCCGTAGGCTGACTTCGGCACCTTACCGGCGGGGAGCACTGCCGCCAAAGACGGTCAATACGGGTAAAGACTGTCTTTACTCGTACTTACGCCTGTTGACGACCGGGTTCAGATCCCGCTCTGGGACATCGTAGCCGGCCTCCTTGAGCATCCGGGCCAGCATGCGGCGAACCCCCCCTTCCCTCTCCGAGACCTCGGCAATCAGCTTGGCGAATGCCAGCGTGGCCTTGAAATTCACCAGCACTGTTGGCCCCGGCCCAGCGGCCGGCCGGGGTGGAGATTCAACCAGTCTCGGCGTGGGCACCGGCTCTGGCGATGTTGGCAGATGCCCGACCTCGGCAGAGACGCGGCCAACGGTGGCCAGCAGCTCCTCCTGGCTTGGCCTGACGGTGCTCTTTGGCTTGAACCCGGCCATCAGGCTGCCTTGGCAGCCACGGGCGGCGGGATGAAACCGGCCGCAATCAGCTCGCCAATGAGAGCGCCAACCTGCTCAGCGATCTTACCTGTAGTCGGGACAATCCCGGAAACGGTGAATTTCCTAAAGTCAGCAAGGTCGGAAAGGGTCTGTCGCATGATTGGTAGGCCCTGGGAGGTCAGATCTCCAAGGAGAGCCTTCTCGACCAGCCCACGCGGAGTCCACCGGCACAGCACGATCTGAAACGGGATCTCCCGCCGGCTCGCCTTGGAGAACGCCCCGACCAGCCGGGCGGCCTTCACCGCCTCCAGCACGCTTTGTCGGTCGGGCAGCGACGGTATCAGCACCAAGTCGGCGGTCCCCATCGCCATCGAAGCGCACTGGTTGGCGAATCCGGCTGTATCGACCAGCACCACATCGTGGGTTTCGGCCAGGACCTGCACGTGATCGACGATCTCCAAGTGCCGGACCTCGCTCGATACCGACAGGGCAGGACCCTCGTACGTCTCGCGGTACCATTCAAAAAAACCCTGGTTCGGGTCCGAATCGACGACCGCGACCTTCATTCCGCGAAGCGCTAGGTGGACCGCCAATACCGTGGACAGGGCCGATTTTCCGCAGCCCCCCTTGGCCGATGCGACAGTCAGAATCGCCCCCACGAGTCACGCCTCCAGCCGGTGCCATAGCGGCTTTAGGGTAAAGAGGGTAACCCGGTCAAGACCTATAAGGTTAGTAAATCCCCGTCTTTATGGGCAATCCTACTTTACCGCCTTTACCGGCTGCTAAACTAGGTGGTGGAAAGCTGACGAACTGACCTGGCAAACGCCGCGTAAAGACGAAGCACCCATAAAGATGAGTCTTTACATTAAAGATGGCAAATGGAGACTGGCAAACGCAGCAGCAACCGCAGAATGAAAGCGCGGCACCTAGCCGGCGAACGCCCCGTGAACGGCAGATTCCGTGCGATTCGGGTTCTCGATTCGTCCACCTGAGTGGCAGTCGAACGGCGGTTACGCCGACGGCCGGGGAGGGGCCGAAACCTCGGCGTTCTCGATTCATCGGGTGGAGGCTGTCAGATGTCAGCCGGGCCTTGCGGAAGACTCCCCGGCATTCGGCGATGGCTGCCACAATCCCGCCTTGCGCCGCCGGCGGGCCGGCGGCCATGGTCCGCCGCATGTTTGCCGTAAAAGAAGCCGACGCCGACGCTGGAAAGCCGGCCGGGTGTTCACCGAGGAAGGCGAGCTATCCGCCATCGTGGAATTGCGCCGCCGCTCCTGCGGTGCCCCCGCGGACGCTGGAAAGCCGGCCGGGTGAACGCGTCCACTTGTGCGGTTGCGCAGACCCCTGGCAGGCTCGGGTTGGATGGGGAACAATAGATGCGTAACCGGATTTTCCATCAGGCCAGGATCGCCGACATGATGTTCGAGGGCGTCATGACGGGGAGTGGCTCCGCCCTGTCCTGCCGGATGAACGGTAGCGTGGCACTCGGTGTCTCCGGTCTGCGCCAGTTCCAACCCGAAACCCGCGGATCGCGTCGCTCGCCGCCGCCTGGCTGGTGGGTCGTGAAATACCATCTCGAGGAACGCATCTTCCTGCCGGACTTCGACCGCACCGCCATCCGCGAACTGTCCGACGAATTCGGTCTGGTGGTGCTGGCCGATGATGCAGTCGATCCATCCGACCGTATTCGCCAGCACTACTTCTTCACCTCGCCGGCATGGGATGCGTTGACCCAGTGGGTCATTCACCATCCACGCCTCGCCAGGACGTGCGCGCCGTACGATCACTATCTGCCGCGCTGGTACCAGCGGGCGATCATTGAAGCCGGGGCGCTCGCGGCTGGTCCCCCACCGCTGCAGCCGGCGGGGAAGGGCAGCGCATGGCTCTGACCGCCGAACAGCGTTGGATCGCCACGAAGATCGACACCAGGATGCAGAAGCTGATCCGTGCCGGTAAGGACAATATGGCCATCATGGCGGCGATGACCGATCACATGCCGGCATGCCACCAGCTGCTGAGCACCGTCCAGCCCGCGGACATCGACCAGCTGATCCGCACCTTCCCCGGCTTCCACCGATACGCCAGGATTCTCGAATCGCTCGCCGCCGGCATCCAGTCAGGCGCGATCCCGGTGCCCGGACGGCAACCGGCGCCGCCGCAACCGGGGCCACTGAACGACAGCCGCCAGCGCGCGGCGGCGATGGACCTCCGCATGCGCCAATTGGCCGAGGCAGGGGTGCCGCGTTCGGCGATCCTCGACCGCATGACCGGCTATGTCGTCGATCTCGGCAACATCTGGAACGCCACCAGCGACGAGCAACTTGCCGCCCTCTGTCACGACTATCCCGGGTTCCACAGCTACGCCGTGCTGATGGAAGAGGCCGCCGAGGCCGAGCGGCAGAAGCCGGCCAGGCCCTATGGTGGCCTGCCGGAATTGCCCGCTGCCCTCAAACAGCAGCTGTCATCGCTGCTCGGCACCGCCGCCAGACTGGAACGCGACTACCAGTCCGTGCTCACTGCCGCCGGAACGCCGGCGCCCGCGTCGTGGCTGCTGCCGCTCAGCCGGCTTCACGCCGAATGGCAAGCCGATCTGACACGCTTCCGAGCGGCGGTCCGAGCCGATGCCGTGCCGCAGGCGTCACGCGACCTGGTGCTGCCCGTACTCGAGCGTATGGCGCACCAGATCGGCCAACTCGAAGCGCGCCTCCAGGCGCCGCAAGGGCACGCGACACCGTAACGCGACCGGGAATCACGTGCCGTGACGTATGCCCGACAAGGGCATTTATCAGGCATACAATCCAGAAAATGTGCTTACCGCGCCTTTTGGGGGAGGGTGCCTTGATCGGGGCAAACCGGCGGAATCGCTGAAAAATTGCGCGGCTGGCGCGGCCCTCTGGCGCGTGCTGTGATCGCAACCATTTCGCTCCGTGCCGGAATGCTATATACGGTCAAGCATGGCGATCAACTACGGTGCTATCAGGGGCGGTCCAACCGCAGACACGGTCACGGACCCGCAGAAACTCTTCCAGGCGCTGCCCGCCAAGGCGGCCAAATACGCCTATCTGCGCGACGTGCAGGGTGACGTCCTCAGAAACTGGTATGCCGCGCGTTCGCAGCGCGATGTCGTCATCAAGATGAACACGGGCGGCGGCAAGACCGTGGTCGGCCTACTCGCCCTGAAATCCTGCATCAACGAGGGGTTTGGCCCAGCGGTATATGTTGCGGCGGATCATTACCTCTGTTCGCAGGTCCGGGCGGAAGCGGCCGACCTGGGGCTCGCGGTCGTCGACGAACCCCGGTCGCTGGAATTCTCGACAAGCCGCGCGATTTTGGTGATCCCCATTCATACGCTCGCCAACGGCATGTCCAAATTCGGCGTTGGCCGGCAGATGGACATCGAGATCGGCAGCATCGTCATCGACGATGCGCACGCCTGCCTCGCGACGGCAGAACAGCAATTCACACTTTCCCTCCCACGCCAGCATCCCGCGTTCGAAACGCTCCTTGGTATCTTCAGCGACGACCTGCGCTCCCAATCCATCACAGGCACGATGGAGATCATCCGCGGGGACCCGCGGGCCTTGGTGCAGGTTCCATTCTGGGCATGGATGGACAAACAGGAGCGGGTGATCGCCACACTGGCGGAATATCAGGAAAGGCAGGAACTGAAGTTTGTCTGGCCGCTCCTGAAAGAAGACCTGCAACTCTGCCACTGCTTTTTCACCGCAAGGGGCGTGGAGATCGCCCCGCCCTGCCTGCCCATCGACGTGGTGCCAAGTTTCGCTCGCGCGAAGCGGCGGATCTACATGACCGCAACCCTTTCCGACGATGCTGTTCTGGTCTCGGATTTCGGGGCGGACCCCGCGTCTGTCGCCAAGCCAGTGACACCTAAAACAGCGTCTGATCTTGGCGACCGCATGATCCTCGTGCCACAGCGGATCAACACCGGCATCAAGGATGAAGACATCAAGGCTTTCGTTGCCCAACTTAAGAGCCGCCAGAACGTCGTGGTTATCGTTCCCTCCGGGGAACGCGCCGGTTTCTGGGCCGACGTGGTGACGCCCGGCCTTATCCTGAACGCCGAGAATCTCCGTCAGGGAGTGGACCGCCTACGCAACAGCACTGGCAACCTCGCGGTGCTGGTCAACAAATATGATGGCGTCGATCTTCCAGGCGACGCGTGCAGAATCCTTGTTGTAGACGGCCTGCCGGACGCCCGCCGGCTGGCCGACAAGCACGAGCAGGGCGTTCTTCAGGCCAGTGATCGCTACCGCGCCCGCCAGGTGCAGCGGATCGAGCAGGGTATGGGACGCGCCATCCGCTCAAACGAGGATTACTGTGTGATCATTCTGATGGGCGTCCGGCTGTTGCGGACCCTATATGCGGCAGGAGCGGCGCAGCACTTTTCACCGGCTACCGCAAGCCAGATGAAACTATCCGAGCAGATATCTGAACAGGTCGCCCGCCAGGGGCTGACGGCGTTGGTTGACCCGATCACGGACGTGCTGACGCGGAACCCCGGCTGGGTGGGGGCGTCGCGTAATGCTCTGATTGAGACCTCCTATCCGGACTCCGTTGTGGTTGATTCGATCGCTGTCGCTCAACGCCGTAGCTTCGATGCTGCCCGACGCGGCAGGTTTGAACAGGCCGAGCGGTACCTGCACGATGCCGCCAACGCCGTCGGGGATGAGCGGATACAAGGGTGGCTGTTGGAGCAGGCGGCCACCATGCTGCATCCGCTCGACAAGGCGCGCAGTCAGCAGATCCTGTGCGCCGCTCACGACCGGAATAGTCTCGTCACACGGCCTATACAGGGCATTTCCTATCGCCGCGTGGACACAGCCGGAATGGATCAGGCGCGGCAGGCAGCAGCGCATCTCCTCCAAACCTATCCCGACGGCGGTAACGACCTTGTCATCGGCATCAACGGGCTGCTCGACGATCTGGTTTTCAGGGACGACAATTACGAGGCCTTTGAGCAGGCCTTGATGGATATCGGCCTCCATCTCGGTTTCGGCGCGCAAAGACCCGAGAAGCAGGGAGCGGGACGTCTGGACGTGCTTTGGGGGATCGGTCAGCTCGAATACCTGCTCCTTTCATGCAAGAGCGAAGCCACCGCGGATGCGATATCTGCGCATTACGCTGATCAGATGAGCGGCGCAGTCAACTGGTTCCAAAGTGCCTACGATCATTCCTGCCGCGCCGTCTCGGTGATCGTTCACCCGTCAGAGCTGATGGACCAGGGGGCGTCACCTCCGCCCGGAACCCGTGTTTTGGCGCGGGACCAGCTCGCGGCATTCAAGGATGCCTGCAGAGCTTTCGGCACGTCGGTGAAGGACCGCCTTTCCGAGCCGTCCCAAATCCGGTTTGCCCTGACCGCTCACAGCTTGCTTGGACATCGAGTTGTGGACCAATACACTGCACCCGTCAGGGTTCTGAGGCCGACGAAGAAAGGCTCGGCCGCCTGAACCCGGATTAACACTGCGGAAAAGGTGCCTGCGCCCGCGGCGGACGGTCGTTCTGCGCCGCCCTCTGCCATGTCCGCCGTGTTCGGTCCGCGAATCTTCGGCCTAACCGATTTTCACTGCTATCTGTTCGAACAAGCTGGGAGTCCCCTTATCCCCTTATCCTCCACGGTCATCAGGAACAGCGCCTTCCCGCCGCTCTTTTCCTCCCATAGGTCACCGACGTTGCACTTTTCCTTGCTGTCGTCGTTCGTGGCATAGACTTTGCCCTTGTGCTCCACAACGAGCGTCCGCCCGTCGATAAGTTCGGCCACGAAATCGGGATAGAATTTCGCTTTCGCCAGCGGTAGCCAGAACCCACGGCGCTCAAGATTGCGAACCCAGTGCTTGACCTTGGCGGTCATATCAAGAGCTTTGGCGCACTCGTATTCCTCTCCCTTGTTATCAAGCTCACCCACAGCAGCGTAATAGTGCCGCTGGAATTGGTAGGGATGTCCTCGATAAATCCAGTGGGGGGCGTATCCGGTAGGCGCGAAATCGAATTCGAACACGAAGCTGGTCTCGACGGCCGCTTGGGGCCCGAAGAGGGTTTGCTGATAGCGTTCCTCGCTTGCCTGTTCCCGATAGCGGCCGGTCTTCTGCGCCAGCACCTTCGCCAGAATGAATTTCCAACGCACGAGCGCGGTGAGGGGCAGGGCACGCTTCTCGATCAGATAAGCCAGCGAAACCGCGCTGGCGCAGGCCGTCCGCGACGCGCTGCGTTCCGGTGATCTCTCCCTTCCCCACAGCCGCCAACACGCCGGGTTCTGGTCGCTGGTTCTGGACGAACGTCTGTGGGCGAGTGCCCGCGCGGCTTGTTACGCCGACCTCGGCCTGTCCGATCAACCAGCCGAACACCTCGCCCAGATCAACCGTGAGATCAGCGATGCTGCAAGCGCCTTCGCCGACGGGCTGGAGACCAACAGTTTTGCCCGCATCGATGAGGGCCAATTGAGGTTGCGCCGCCCCGATGCGCTTGCCGTAACCGCCGAACTGCGGTCCCTGCGCCGGTTGATCGAGAGCCGCATGCCCGGCGGAAGAATCGCACCTCGAACTATGTGGCAGGCAAGAATTCCCGCAGCGATTTGACGGCACCCGCCGTCGCTATTGCGCGACAATCTGGGTGAGAGAGAGCGGCGATCAGGATGAGAATTGGCAACCGCAACGAAGGCATGATGTCGGGTCTGATTGTCGCTGGCAAGCGCTAAGTTTCGGTTTGATTGTC
>Ga0302201_10000592_pt1 | contig 32793 bp, 27 predicted proteins | sample II_Bog_N3_2_FD_194586 | JGI IMG/M metagenome (GOLD analysis project Ga0302201, IMG submission 194586) | Peat permafrost microbial communities from Stordalen Mire near Abisko, Sweden - II_Bog_N3_2 | ecosystem: Environmental > Terrestrial > Soil > Wetlands > Peat | place: Sweden: Abisko... | reverse complement strand
GCGGCTTCGGTAATCTGGTGCGCCTCGTCGAGGATGTAGACCTTGTACCGGTCGCGTGACGGAGCGTAACGCGCCGCATCGCGCAATTCACGAATCTCGTCGATGCCGCGATTGGTGGCGGCGTCAATCTCGATCACATCCACCGCGTTGCCCTGGCGAATCTCGGTGCAGGCCTCACACACGCCGCATGGCTCCGGAGTGGGCCGCTCGGCCGAGCCGATCGTGGTTCGGCAGTTCAAAGCCATGGCCAGAATGCGCGCGATGGTGGTTTTTCCAATGCCGCGATGCCCGGAGAAAATGTACCCGTGCGCGATGCGGTTCTGCTCCAGCGCGTTCATCAGTGTGCGCGTAACGTGGTCCTGGCCGGCTACGTCGGCAAAGCGCTGCGGCCGGTATTTGCGAGCCAGAACCTGATAACCCATGCGAACAGAACTCCTCAAGCGGCTGCCGGAGGGCAAGCAGCCCTCGGAGGTAGCATCGTTCCGATTCTATCGTTCCGGGGCAGGGAAGCGGCGCGTGGAAAATTGAGTCGTGAAAGTCCTTAGGCGTGAGTGCGAAACCGGCAACTCATGACGAACGGAAGGACGCGGAGTCAAAAAAGAGAGACGACCAGCACGACTCCAGGAGCAAAGGCGGGATGAAAGGCCATGCGCAAGTGTGCGATCCTTTCTAAAGGACGCGGACTTTCCGAGGATGGCGATATCGATGCCGGCGGAGTGCAGTTCGCGTCAAAGGGAAAAGGGCAGGCGAGGGGTTTCGAAATGAAGGCGGCATTTTCCACTGCGCTGGTTCTGGCGAGCCTTGTAGCCGCAGGGGCGCGGCTTCGCGCGCAATCCCAGGGCGCCGGCAATGCCACCGGTTCAGGCCAGAGTCAGCCCGCTGCCGGTTCTGAGAATCCTCCTGGCGCACAAACTCCCGCTCACACGCAGAAGCAAACCGAGCAGAATCCGTTTCCCGAAGACACCAGCGGCATTCCCGTGATGCCGACGAGTAACTCGCCCGGCACCCTACCGGGGGACAGCGACGAAACCCGGTCCGGCGGCATCCCCATGCCTGCCGACGACGTTGATCCGGTGCGTAGTCCAGAAGACGCAGGAGTTGCGGCGGAGAATCAGCAGCAGAGTTCCGGCTCTTCCAGCCTGGCGGGGATGAGCGGCCTGCTGCCTCCCGCTGACGACGATGTGCAACCGGGAAAGCACCATCGCAAAGGCGAGCAGACCGTGCCCGAGCATCATGAAACTGCGGCCGAGGACGAGAGCGTCGGTGGCTATTATCTCGACCGCAAGGATTGGAAGGCTGCGCTATCGCGCTTCCAGTCCGCGCTGGTGCTCGACCCTGATAATCCCGATGTGTACTGGGGCCTGGCCGAAGCCGAGCGTCACCTTGGCAACTTTGCCGATGCCCGCGCGAATTACCAGAAGGTGATGGACTACGATCCTGGCAGCCGCCACGCCAAAGAGGCGCGCAAGACTCTTGCGGATCCTGCCCTCGCCAACGCCAAGCCGCCGGCCACGCCGTCCTCTACGCCCCCGCAGTAAACTGCCGGAATCCCGTCAGAACCCAGCCCAACTCAGATAGGCAGCGGCCAGGGGCACGCCCCAGAAGGCGCACACTGCCGCGCCAATGCAAAGGAACGTTCCGAAAGGAAGCTTCTGCTGTCTCCAGCTTTGATTGCCTGCGCGTGCCGATGGTGGAACGAGTGTCACCAGCGCGAAGAGAGTGCCGAGAATGACGCCGATTGCGAAGGTGAGCACCGCACAACGGACGCCGAGCCATCCGCCGATCATCGCCATCAGTTTGACGTCGCCCATGCCGATCCCCTCCTGGCCGCGGATCATGATGTAAAGCAGGCGAATTACCAGAACTCCTCCCGCGGAGGCGACGGCCCCGATAAACCAATAGAACTCCCAAAGCGCTACATAATGTTGCCATTCGTCGAAGCCGCCGCCGAAGGCCATCGACGCACAGAGCCCTCCGCGCGCGAAGGCCAATGCAAATCCCAACGCAACTCCCGGTATTGTGAGCCGATCGGGCAGCCACAAGTTTTCCGCGTCCATCACGGCCAGTGCCACCAGAATCCACAGAAAGGCGATGCGGGCGATTCCGGTTGCCAGGACGGTGGCCGCGTTGTACGTGAAAGTCCCCGTGCTGAGATCGGGGGCCTCAAGGAAGGTGTGCCAAGTGGAAAACGCCCAAAGCGCGCCCACGGCCAGTTCCGCCAGCGGATACCGCCAGCCAATCCACGCCTTGCAGGTCCGGCAGTGCCCGCGTAATGCCAGCCAGCTTGCCAGGGGTATGTTTTCCCACCATGCCAGGGTGCGGCCGCAGTTGCGGCAATGCGAGCGGCCTTTGGCAGCGCTCTCTTCTTCGGGCCATCGTGTGGCGCAAACGTTCAAAAAACTCCCGAACGCCAGCCCCAAAACCCCCGCAAAAACAGTCACATAAATCGCGATCATTGCAGACCGAGTATATACGCCCGACACATGGTCTTAACATGCGGTCCGAGTAAGGGATCTCCTGAGACGCGCATCACCTTGCTGCCACGCCCTGCAAGGTAAACTGGAAATGCATGGACCTTCCGCCGGCTCACAACAGCCAAGAGAATTCCACGCCGCAAACCGTCACCGACCCGGCGCGGGCGGCCTCGTTGTTTGAGCAGTCTGTGGCCATCATGGCCCGCCTCCGCGCCCCCGGCGGCTGCCCCTGGGACCGCGAGCAATCCTTCGATTCCATCCGCAAATACACGCTGGAAGAGGCCTACGAGGTCTTTGACGCCATCGAGCGCCGTGACTTCCCGCATCTCACTGAAGAACTCGGCGACCTGCTGCTTCAGGTGCTGTTTTATGCGGAAATGGCCGCCAACGAGGGCCATTTCACCATCGCCGACGTGCTCGACTCTCTGAATCGCAAGCTGGTGCGCCGCCATCCCCATGTTTTTGGCGACGAGGCAGCGCGCGCCGCCGGCAATCGCGCCGAAGTTGACGCCAATGTTGAAGGCTCGGCCGATGCCGTCCTGCGCAACTGGGAGGAGATTAAAGCCGCGGAAAAAGCAGGGAGCGAGGGAGCGAGGGAGCAAGGGAGCAAGAAAGCGAAGGAGTTGTCGCGGCTTGATTCTGTACAGCGCGCCATGCCGGCGCTGGCTGAAGCTGCGAAGCTTGGCAGCAAAGCGCAGAAATCCGGATTCGACTGGCCGACTTGGCGAGAACTGCTTCCCAAAATCGCCGAAGAGACGGCAGAACTTGAAGCCGAAGCCGCTTCCGCCGATCCTGCCCGCAAACCAGCTGTCGAAGCCGAGCTGGGCGACCTGCTGTTTACTGTCGTCAACCTCGGCCGCCATCTCGGCGTAGATGCGGAGATGGCCTTGCGCAACTGCAATTTACGTTTCCGCCAGCGCTTTCGCGAGATGGAGCTGGCCTCGCCACGGCCGATCGAGGAACTGTCGCCAAACGAATTGGAAGCACTGTGGACGCAGGCCAAGCGGAAGCTCGCAGCCGATGCTGCCGCATCTAAACCTCAAGAGCAGGCCAAGCCATGATTCGAATTCGCTCCTGCTCCGGAATGGATGAGATGCAGGCGTGCGCGGATCTCCAGATTGAGACCTGGGGCTACGACGAGAGCGACGCAATTCCGCGCAAGACCTTTCTGTTAGCGCAGAAAATCGGCGGCCAGGTGATGGGCGCCTTTGAAACAGGGAGCGAGGGAGCAAGGGAGCAAGGGAGCGATGAACCGACCCAAGAGACGCGCGGAACCCTCATCGGTTTCGCCATGTCTTTGCCAGGGCTGAAATCAACTCCTCAAGGGCCTCAGCCTTACATTCACTCCCACATGCTGGCGGTTCGCCCTTCGCATCGCAATCGCGGCCTTGGCATGCAACTCAAATGGGAGCAACGGCGTGAGGCGCTTTCGCGCGGCATCCGGCACATGGAGTGGACCTTTGATCCGCTGGAAATCAAGAACGCTTTTCTCAATATCCACAGGCTGGGCGCTATATCCCGCGAATACCGGGCGAATTTCTATGGTGTATCCTCATCTCGACTGCAGGGTGGTCTTCCAACCGACCGGCTTTTAGCCGAATGGGAGCTGGATTCCCCGCGAGTTGAGGCTCTCCATGCTCGGCGCCCGGCAGCCGCACGCACCATCGAAGAACGCATTCTGGTTCCGGCCTCCATTGCAAAGTGGAAGGCTGGCGAAGCAACCCGCCAACGGGCTTTCGATGTTCAGTTAGAGAATCAACAGAAGTTTCAAAAGGCTTTTTCCCGGGGTCTGGCGGTACTGGATTTCTCTCTCGACGCCGAAGGCAATGGTGTCTATGAATTGGGCCCTCTTTCTTGAAGTCGGACTCACCACGAGGAACGAATGAGAATTGATGCAATCATCCTGCGCGAACTGCACATGCCGCTGGTGCGCCCGTTTGAAACCAGCTTTGGCGTTACCCGCAACCGAAGAATCGTACTTGCCGAGATACAGTCCGAAGGATTGACCGGCTGGGGCGAGTGCACCGCGGGCGAGCGGCCGTTCTTCTCCGGCGAGTCAACCGACACCGCGTGGCAGGTGATGGTGAATGAACTGGGTCCCATGCTGGCCGCCGAATCGCCGGAGCACGGTGGCGAGTGTCCGCGCATCTTTCGCGCCGTACGCGGCAATCCCATGGCCAAGGCCGCTCTTGAAAACGCCATATGGGATCTTGAGGCGCAACGCGAAGGCATCTCTCTTTCCCAACTCATCGGCGGTGTCCGCGAAAGCATTTCCTGCGGCGTCTCCCTTGGCATCCAGTCTTCGATTCCCGAACTGCTCGCGATCGTTGAGCGCGAGTTGGCCGCCGGCTATCAGCGCATCAAGCTCAAGTGCAAGCCCGGCTGGGACGTGGAGGTCTTCGAGCGCGTGCGCAGCCGCTGGCCTGGAATTCTGCTCAGTTGCGACGCCAACTCCGCCTACCGCCTGCACGACCAGGAGCACCTCGAATCCTTCGATGGCTTCGACCTGCTCATGATCGAGCAGCCGCTCTGGCACGACGATTTCTACTTCCACTCCGTTCTGCAAAAGCGTTTGAACACGCCCATTTGTCTTGATGAATCGATCCGCAACCGCCGCGACGCGCTGGCCGCCATTGAGATGGGGTCGTGCAAGATCATCAACATCAAGCTGGGCCGCGTGGGCGGATTCTCTGAAGCCATTGCCGTGCACAATGCCGCGCTGGAACGTGGCATTCCCGTCTGGTGCGGCGGCATGCTGGAGTCCGGCATTGGCCGCGCGCACAACATCGCGCTCTCAACGCTGGAGGGCTTTACGCTGCCCGGCGACGTCTCCGCTTCCGCGCGCTATTGGACGCATGACATCATCGAGCCGGAAGTTACGGTGTCGGCGGAAGGTGAGATTGCCATACCCGATATCCCCGGCCGCGGCTACGAAGTGCGCACCGACCTGATCGAAAAGCTCACCGTGCGCAAGGAGACGATTCGCGCCATGGCGCTGGTGGCGTAGGCGCCTAGGGTTCAAACCTGCGGCCCGGCGCGCGTCTGGACCCAAGTTGCCCCGGTCCCGCACCCTCATCGGCGGGTCATGTCCTCTTGCGGGAACCTTTCCCCCTTCCTGCGTCGTATGGTTTCTCTGGCTGGGTACCCCCGCCTGCTATTACACTCAAAGATTGAATGTTAGGAGCCATCGAATGAATCAACTTTGTCGCATTGCACTCTTCGGACTGCTGGGCGCAGTCCCCCTCGCGCCTCTGGTCACCGGAGCTCATGCCCAGGCCACGAACCCCACGGCAAGCAGCGCTCCCCAAAAGGTCGAGCTTCTGCCGGGTCTCGACAAGCAGGTGATGGACTTGAGCGCAGACCCTTGCGTGAACTTTTACCAGTACGCATGCGGAAACTTCAGCAAGCTCTACCCGATTCCACCGGACAAGCGGGGGTACGGCTCGTTCGCCATCGTCAACGACTATACGCAGGACATTCTGCGCGGTCTGCTCGATCAGGTGGCGCAAAAGAGCGCGCAACACACGCCTAACGAGCAGAAGATCGGCGATTACTACGCCAGTTGCATGGATGAAGATGCGATCAACGCCAAGGGCCTTCAGCCGTTGCAGCCCGAACTCGACCGCATCGCAGCGTTGAGCAGCAAAAAGGAATTGACCGCCCTGCTCGCGCATTACCAGATGATCAACGTGGCCGCGTTCTTTGCCTACGGCGAGCAGCAGGATTTCAAAGACGCGCGCAAACAGATTGCCGTTGTCGATCAGGCCGGGCTCGGTCTTCCGGAGCGCGATTACTACTTCCGCACCGGAGACGATGCCGATAAAACCCGCAAGCAATACTTGGAGCACGTAGCCAAGATGCTGGAGTTGCTAGGCGAGCCCGCAGCTCAGGCTTCATCCGATGCGCAGAAGATCATGACGCTCGAAACGGCGCTGGCCAAGGCGTCGATGGATGTCACGTCGCGCCGCCAGCCCGAAAACGTCTATCACCTGTTGCCTGCGGCCAAGCTGACCGAACTGACGCCGGCGATCGATTGGACCAAGCTCTTTGCCGATACCGGCGTGCCCGGAATCGCAGAGGTGAATGTCACGGTTCCCGATTTCTTCAAGGGCTTGCAGGCCGTGCTGGACTCGACCGGCCTCGATACCATCAAAGCCTATCTGCGCTGGCAGCTCATCAACGGCATTCCGGAATATGCGCTGCCCAAGGCGCTGAGCGAGGAAGATTTTAACTTTAACAATCACGAGCTGGGGGGACAGCCGCAGCAACAAGCGCGCTGGAAGCGGTGCGCAGCGGCCACGGACGGCGCCATGGGCGAGGCGGTTGGCGAAGTCTACGTCTCGAAAAACTTTCCCGCCGCCAGCAAGGCCTTTACGCTGCAGATGGTTCACGACATCGAAGCCGCGATGGGCACGGAGCTGGAAACGCAAGCGTGGATGAGCGATCCCACAAAGAAAACCGCCGAAGCCAAGCTGCATCTGGTGGCAGACAAGATCGGCTATCCCGACAAATGGCGCGATTATTCAACCTTGACGGTCACTCGTGGCGACGCGCTTGGCAACGTCGTGCGCGCGGCAGACTTCGAGAACAAGCGCGAGCTGAACAAGATCGGCAAGCCAGTGGATCGCGGCGAATGGATTACGACTCCGGCGACTGTAAACGCCTTTTACAATCCCCCGATGAACGACATCAACTTCCCCGCCGGAATTCTGCAGGCGCCGTTTTACGATCCGAACGCGAGCGACGCGGAAAATTACGGCCACATCGGCGCCATTGTCGGACACGAATTGACGCACGGTTTCGACGATCAAGGCAGCCAGTTCGATGGCTACGGCAATTTGTCTGGCTGGTGGTCGGCCGACGACCGCAAGAAGTTTGACGCCATGACGGATTGCGAAGTGCAGGAATATGGCAACTTCACAGCAGTGGCAGACGTGAAGCTCAACGGCAAGCTGGAATTGGGAGAGAACACTGCCGATAACGGCGGTTTGCGCCTGGCCTATCTTGCGTTTCTTGCCGATGCCAAGCGCAAGAACATCGATTTGAACGCCAAGCAGGGAGGGTACACGCCGCAGCAGCAGTTCTTCCTTGCCTTCGGACAGAACTGGTGCGGCAGCCGCCGACCCGAAATGGTCCGGCTGCTGGTGCAGACCGACGGTCATGCTCCCGAGCAGTTCCGCGCCAACGGTGTGGTGCAGAATCTGCCTGCATTTGGCGAAGCCTTCGGTTGCAAGGTGGGCCAACCCATGATGCCGGCGAACGCCTGCCACATCTGGTGACAGAAGCTTTTCAGATTGGGCCGCGTCCAGGCTGGGCGCGGCCCTTCTTATTGCTTTTTGCCCCAGTCGAACCGCCGGCCCACGATGCCTTTCACGATCCAGTGGTCGGTGGCCGCTGTGGGACCTACGCCCACGCCGAAGTTGATCTCCCACTTGGGCGACACGTTCAGATCGATGGCAGGGAAGATCTGCTGCTGCTGGTTGTGCAGGCTGGCGATGTTCGTGATGCTGCCGTAATCGGCATAGTATTCCAGGCCGCCGGAAATCTGCTTCGTAAAGTCATAGCTGATCTTTACGGCCGGTGAAAAGTCGATTCCTAAATTCACATCGGGTCCGTGCCAGGTGCGCTCCAGTGCGGGATTCACCGCAAAATACCAGCGCCCTTTCGTCTTGTCGACGATCGGCCGGATCTCCCACGTCCACGTGTCGGGCGAGAATAACGCGCGCTGATAGCCGGCCTCCATCGACAGGCTCGCGCCCACCGGCCAGCGCCACTTGTCCGGCACGCGCACGCGCGGCCGGATGTGGTCGCCCACCCATTGCACGCCCAGTCCGCTCTGCTCGCTGGTAAAGATGTAAAAACCGACTTCGGACCAGTCGTTGATGCCCTGCGTAATTTCTACGGTCTCGTGCTCGGCATGGTTGGTAGCCGCCACGCCGTCTATCGCCGGATGTCCTTCGGCGGTGAAATTCGAGTGCAGTTCGACCATCGTGGTGCGTGGCGCGACGGTATCCGCGCCGTACACCTGAATTTCGTAGTTGCCTTGCGCGCAAGCCGTTGCGGCAGCCGCGCCCAAAGCTACGCCGGCGAGAATGAGAAATTTCAGTTCAACCAGACGTGGGGAGTTCGTCATCGCTCTAGTGTCAATTTACTCTGTCTGGCCTTGCGTCTGCCTGCCCGACCTAGCTGTGCGCAGCCAGGAATTCTTCGACGTCGGCACGCATCGGCATCGAGGCCTGTGCGCCTTTGCGCGTCACGCTGATGGCTGAAGCGGCATTGGCAAACCGCGCCGCCGCCCACGGATCCTTGCCCTCTTCAAGCGCCACGGCAAACGCGCCGTTGAAGCAGTCGCCCGCACCCACGGTGTCGATGGAATCCACCTTGAATGGCTTGACCCACTCCGCCCTGTCGCCCGCAACGGAAACAAATGCGCCCTCGGCGCCGCGCTTCAGCACCACGCCGCGCAGACCCTTCGCATGCAACCGCTGTGCAGTGTCCTCGACGGTTTTCGCTTCGCCGACATAAAACGCCGCCTCGGTCTCGTTGGGCGTGAACCACGCCACCTGTTTCCACACCGCATCAGGCAAAGTGGCCGCTGGCGCAGGATCGAGCATCACCGGCACCTGCGCATTGGCGCAAAGCTCCAGCGTGTACCCAAGCGTGTCCATGGGAATTTCAAGTTGGCAAAGCACCATGCCGGCCGAGCGAATCAAGTCTGCATGCTTGTCCACCGCCGCGCGATCCATCTTGCCGTTCGCGCCCGGAACCACAACGATGGCATTCTGTCCGTCGTCGGCGACAAACATCGGCGCCAACCCCGAGGAACCTACGGTCTGCGCCATGGCATTCGTGTCGACGCCTGCGTGCTTCAAATTGTCGAGCAGTTGGGGGCCGAAGTTGTCGTCGCCCACCTTCGCCACCATCGCCACTCGATAGCCGAGGCGCGCCGCAGCCACCGCCTGATTCGCGCCCTTGCCTCCGGGCGTGGTCTCAAATCCCGTTCCGATCAGCGTCTGCCCGATCGCGGGAATGCGCGGCGTGCGCGTGACCAGATCCATCGTGATGCTGCCGACAATCACAATCGGCTTGCGTGTGTCGCTCATAACAGTGACCTCAATACAACGGAGCTGCGGCCACCAACCCAAGCCCCAGAAGGAAACATAGAAACATCAACACCAGCAGCACCGTGGCCGCGCGCGGCGCGCCGGCAAACTCGCGCCACACAAATACGCCCCAGCACGCCGACACCATGGTCGCGCCCTGACCGATGCTATACGAGACCGCCGGGCCCACCAGGTGCGCGCCCGACGCCAGAAAATTCGCCACGCCGCCCGTGCACCAGATGGCTCCGCCCAGCGTTCCTGCCATGTGCCAGCCGAAGGGGGCCTTCCAATAATCACCGCCGTCCACCGGCTCGCGGCCATCGAGCGGCTTCTTCATCAGCAGCCAGTTCGCCGGCACGGCGGAGATCAGCACGCCGACGATGAAAAACAGCGTCACAGCATAAGGCCCCGGCGCAGTTTGCCCTGGCTCACCGTTCAACGCCCGCGCTACAAAGGGATAAAAGCAGCCCATCAGCACGCCGCACGCCAGGCTTATGACAATGCCGCGCACTGTCGTCGACTTGGCTGTGGCTTCGCGCTTGCTGTAGGCCGCCGCGTCCAGCACAATCGCCACTACCACCAGCGCCACGCCGCCAAACAGCAGCACGGGATTGCCCACCGGCTTGATTACGTAATTCGAAATTGCGCCGATGACCAGCGCGAGGCCGATCCCCACCGGGAAGGCCACCGCCATGCCGGCGACATCAATCGCGGCCACCAGCAGCAGGTTCGCCACGTTGAAGATCGCGCCGCCCGCCATCGCATAAAGCATGGGCGCGACTGGCGTCTGCGCCACGTCGTGCAGAAACGGCGTTCCCACGTGTCCCAGGCTCCCCGCCGTCAATCCCCAGAAGATCGCGCCCACTGCCATGCCGATCGCGTAATCCCAGTAGAAAAGCTGGAAGCGATAACCGGGGCACAGCTTCAGCGTGTTCGCCCACGATCCCCAGCACAGCATAGTCAGGATCGTCAGGCACAACGCGGCCAGATACGTTTCGGGAGCGAGCATCGTAAATTCCTTCCGTTCAACCGCCGACTTGCGGCAAACAGGGAACCATAACGCATCAGTGTGGCCGGTGTATACAGGGCGATCGCAAATCCGCCTTTGTGATTCGGCAAATCGGCCATGCGCGTTGATATGAGTGTGGCTGCCTCGGCGCTAACTCCGCTAACCCCGGTAACTCCGCTATCTCCCCGCCTTCACCGCTTCCGTCAGCGCTGGAACCACCTCGAACAAATCTCCGGCAATCCCGTAATCGGCGACCTCGAAGATGGGTGCGTCGGGATCTTTGTTGATGGCCACGATGCACTGCGAGCCCTTCATGCCGACCAGATGCTGAATGGCTCCGGAAATTCCAACCGCCACGTAGAGCTTTGGCGCAACCGTCTGTCCCGAGCTGCCCACCTGCCGCTCCATCGGCATCCAGCCGTTGTCGCAGATGGGCCGCGAAGCCGCCAGCTCCGCACCCAGCGCTCCAGCGAGTGCCTCGATCAGCGGCAGATTCTCCGCGCCCTTGATCCCGCGGCCCACGCTCACGATGCGTTGCGCCGAGCCGAGGTCGACCGTCTGCGCCGATTCGCGAAACGGTTCGCTCGGCGCGGTGCGAATCTGTGCAGGCTCGAGCGCCGGCGTGAAGAGTTCGATCGGGGCTGGCGCGGCGTTGACCTGCGTCTCAACTGAGTCGGCTCGAAACGCACCTGCCTGCACCGACACAAAGCACGGCCCATTGCCGCTATGCCGGTAGCTGCCGTTCAGCCGCCCTTGCATTAGTTGCCGCGTGAAGACTGGACCGTCCTCAATGCCCGTCACGTCGCCAATCAGCACCTCGCCCATCCGGCAGGCAAGCGCCGGCGCGTAATCGCGCACCTGATACGTGTGCGGAAATACCACCCACTTCGTGTCGCTCTGGTTTCGGATGAGCTGATGCAATGCGATGGAAAATCCATCTGCCGTGTACGTCTTGAGCAGCGGATGCTCCACGCGCACGACTTTCCCTAGAGGTTTGGCTGCGGCCTCGGCAGCGAGCGCGTCGGTTTCCGCGCCGATGACTACTGCCGTGATCTCCTGCGCGGGCGCGAGCCGATGCGCAGCGGCGAGGGCTTCCCAACTTGCGCGTTTGATCTTTCCACCGCTCTCTTCCAAAACCAGCAGAACACTCATAGCACCCGCGCCTCCGTTTTCAGCTTCTCCACCAGTGCTGTTGCGGCCTCTTTCGCCGACCCGCCAAGCATCTGCGTCGACTTTTGTTTCTTCGGCGCGGAAATTTGTTCGAGCGTCACCACGGCCCCCGCCTGCACGCCCAGTTCCGCAGCATTCACCGCGCGCAGCTCCTTGGTTTTGGCGCGCTTGATGCCCATTAGCGTCGCATAGCGCAGCTTGTTCCCGCCCGATTGCATGGCCAGCACCGCGGGCAGCGGCATCTCGATGGACTGAAACCATCCCTCCTCAAGTTCGCGCTTCACCTTGAGGCCCGCGTCGGTTTTCTCCACGTGCAAAATCAGCGTGGAATGCGGCAGCCCCAGCAGCTCTGCGAGAATCACGCCGGTCTGGCACAATCCAAGGTCCTCCGACTGCAATCCAGTCAGCACCAGATCAGGACTCTCGGGCTTGATGGCCTCGGCGAGCAATCGCGCCACACCCAGCGCATCGAAATTGCGAAGACCGCCGCCGGCGCCCGCGCCCAGCTCGTCGCACACAATATGGATGGCCCGGTCCGCGCCCTTCGCGAGCGCTTCACGAATTGTTGAGCCCACACGCTCCGGCCCCGCGCTCAGCACGATGACTTCGCCGCCGTGCTTTTCTTTCAACTGCAACGCCTCTTCGAGCGCGTAGGCATCCGGCTCGTTCATGGCCCACTGAAGCTCACGCTCTTCAATCCATTTCTCGTCGGCGGCAATGCGCACTGGCGCATCGCGGTCAGGCACTTGTTTGATGGCAACAACGATCTTCATTTCGAACCGCTCCTGCTTTGATTCACTGTTCCTCCGGCAATCCCCGCGCCACCAACTGCGCAATGTCCAACAGCTCCGGCGCATCTTCGCCGCGTGCTGCGAGTGCATCCTGAAACATCGTATTGCAGAAGGGGCAGGCTGCGGCAACAACACCCGCGCCCGTCGCAACCAACTCCGCCGCGCGCACGTGGCTCACGCGCTCGCCTTTCTCCTCACCAAGAAACGCCAACCCTCCGCCTGCGCCACAGCAAAAACTGCGCTCATGCGAGCGCGGCGCTTCCACGAGCTCGCCGGCCAGCGCGGCAACCTGGCGCGGCTCGTCGTACACCCCACGATAGCGGCCCAGATAGCAGGGATCGTGAAAGACGATCTTTTCGTTGCGAGCTTGCTCAGGGGCTAAAGCCCCGGCCGTTTTGCCAGCGATTTCGGCGCGACTAAAGTCGCGCCCTGATACACAACTCAGCTCGCCCAAATGCCGCGCCAAGAACTCGCTGTGATGCTCCACCTCGGGCGGCGTGCCAAACTCCTTCCAATCCTCCTGAATGGTGCGCACGCAATGCGGGCAGATCGTAATAATCTTCTTTACGCGATTCTGCGCCAACGCCTCCAGGTTCGCCTCTGCCAGTTGCTGAAAAAGCAGATCGTTCCCCAGCCGCCGCACCGGATCGCCGGTGCATTTCTCTTTTCGTAATACGCCGAAGCTCGCGCCCAGGTGCCGCATCACCCGCACCAGCGCCAGCACAATCGCGCGTCCCCGCGGATCGTACCCGCCCATGCAGCCCAGCCACAAACAATAATCCTGCGTCCCGTCGAAGATCGGCAGCGCGCTTTTCTCCACAAACTTGTCGCGCTCGGCAGCGGCCATGCCCAATGCATTGCTGCCTTTCTCCAAAGCCAGAAAAAGTTTCGATCCGTAATCGTTCTCCCACGCGCCGGTGTTTACCGCGCCGCGCCTGAGGCCCACCAGGATCGGCACATGCTCGATGCCCACCGGGCACTGGAACTCGCATGCGCCGCAGGTGGTGCACTCGAACGCCGCCCGTTGAGATTCATACTTGCCGAGCAGCGCCTCCTCCGACTTCGGTCCGAACTCGTTCAGGTACCCGCGTAACCCCAGCACAATTTCCTTCGGGTTCAGCTCCTTGCCGGTCGCATTGGCGGGGCAGTGTTCCATGCACCGCCCGCATTCCACGCACGAATACGCTTGCAGGCTCACCAGCCGCGTCAAGTCTTTGCCCGCAACCAATCCGAAATCCTCATCGCCACTCAGCGGAGGAATATGCGCGAACTCGCCGCACGAGAAGAAGACTGTGAACGGGCTCAGAACCAGATGCAGATGCTTGGTATGCGGAATCAGCGGCAGAAACGCGAGCAGCGTGATGGTGTGCGCCCACCACAGCGCCTGCACCGCGCCGCCCGGCGCCGTTACGAAGAAAGCTGCCAGGTACGTTGCCATCAGCGCGAAGATCAAGAGCGCGACCAGGCCCGAACCCCACGAGAGCTCGCCCAGCCATTTAGTCCGCACCAGAAAACGCCGTACAAACAGCCCGAGAATCCCCACCGCGCAGGCGATGGCAAAGATCGCCGCAACATCAAAGTAAAATCGCCCCACGCGTCCCGCGGGATCGAGGAAGCCAAGACCAAAAACCACCGCACAATGGTTCAGCGTAACCAGCCCGAAGGCGCAGAACGCCCAGAACACCAAGGCATGCGCCAAACCCGCAAGCGGCCGCTCGCGAATCACCTTCGCTTGCAGCAGCACCTCCCAGACAAAGTCCCACACCCGCTTGCCGATAGGGAAGAGATGAAAATCCGGATCTCTCTTCGATTGCAGAATTTTTCCGAGGATCGGCCCGAAGCGCCGCCAGAATCCGTAGACCGACGCGCCGGCGAGCGCTACGAATAGACCTTGTTCCCAGATCGCAAATTGCCGGGGCTCACCCAGGATTGGCAGCAGATTCATCATGGTTGCACCAAGCCACAATACATGATCGACTCGGACCTTAGGCGCCGGGTCGGCCGGCATCCGGGCTCGAGGCAGAGCTTTTAGAGGCCGCTCACGAGCAATCCCCGCCCTCCTCCGGCCCCATTGTGATGAATAACATTGACGAATCGCTGTCTATAGACGAAACTGTCAGCGTTTTCCTCGGAATCAGCTTTTCGTTCTGAACGCCAGGGTCATTCCTGTTGTCCCCGTTAGGCGCGGGAGGATGGTAGGCCTATGGCGGGTGTCGGCTGCGGTACGCCGCGGCGGACCCATTCGCTTCATGCCGCAATTTGGCAGGAATCGGGCGAAAGCTTTGCTCTGCGTGATTGATCGAGAGCGAGGTTTTTTGCCCTTTGCCTGATTCTCTGTCCTTTCAAAGTGCTTTGCCGGACGATTCCGCGCCGCATGCACCAGCCGAGGCGCTGCGAGCCGCGTCGACTTCGTTGCGCGAGCTGGGTCAAGCTGTGTGGCGCCGCCGCCGCTTCGTTGCTGTCATTGAAGCGGCGCTGTTGCTTCTCTGCATTCTCTATTGCCTTATCGCTCCCAATCAATATGAGGCCGATGCACGCGTCGAGCTGCGCACCGCTCCGGTTTCTTCGCTCAGCCTCGAGGCGGAGGAATCCTTCGCATCGGCCTCAGTCCTCTCCGCGCCGATGGCGCTTGAAACCCTGGCCAGCGTCCTGCGCAGCGATCAACTTGCCTGGCGCGTAATTGCTGGGCTCAAGCTCTACCAGCAGGCGGGCTTCCGCGGCCGCTTCCTCCAGCGCTTTCCCGGTTTCAATCCCGACCAACCCGCTCCCGGCGCTGAGGCCTGGCTTATCGAGCGCTTCGCATCACGCCTGCACGTCGAGACCGTGCCGCACACACTCCTGATTGAGATCCGTTTCCGCACCCACGACGCCGCATTGTCGGCTGCGGTCGTCAATGCGCTTATCCGGGCCTATCAGGGGCAGGAGGCCGAATCGCAGATCCAGGCCACGGCGCAGGCATCGGGCTGGCTCAACGCCCAGCTTGCAGATTTGAAAGCCCGCGTCGATCGTGACCAGCAACAACTTGCTGTTTTCGAAGCGCAACACGGCATCGTGAGTACGCCTGAGGTGCAAGCCAACGGGCAACCCGGCGAAACCGAGCATGCAGCGGCTCTGATGGAAATCGACGAGCTCAGCCGCCAGTTGGTTGCCGCCACCACCGACCGCATCCTCAGCGAAGCCGAGTATCGCGCCGCCTCGCAGGGCGACCCGGAGATGGTGATCGCCGCAAATCCGGGCTTGTTGGCGCAAAACGCCAGCTTTGCCACCGCACTTCTCCAGCAGATCCACGCCCGCCGCAGCGATCTGGAGCAGGAACAAGCGCAACTCAGCGCCGAACACGGCCCCAGCTTTCCACGCGTGGTTGAAATCGCCCGTCAACTTCAGGATCTCGACCGGCAGAAGCAGGCTGAAGATGCGAAACTCGTCGAGCGCTTCCGCAGCAATTGGCAGACTGCTCTCGACCGCGAGCAATTAGTGCGCAAGAGCCTGGAACAGGCGACCAGCGAGGGTATGAAGCTCAACGAGGCCACCACGGAGTACGCCGTCATGCGTCAGGAAGCGAATGCCAGCCACGATCTCTATGTGCGCGTGCTCGAGAAATCCGAGGAAGCCGGCCTTGCCGCCGGTGTGCACAGCTCCAACATCTCGGTGGTCGATGCCGCCCGCCAGCCGGCCAAGCCCGTCGCGCCCGATCTACCGCTGTATCTCGCCATCACTTTTTTTGTCGGCCTCTGGATCGCCGTAGGAGCGGCGCTTCTCCGAGAGGCGTTGACAAATCCCGCCAGGCGCGCGGCTACAGCCCTGCTGGCATTGCTGGTTGCCGGCACCTGTCTCCACGCCCAGGCGCCGTCGCCCAACACCTCGGGCCTGCCCAGCGGGGTCGTCAACATCCCGCAAACGCAGGAGAATCGCAGCCTTCCCAATCCCAAGGAAGCTCCCACGATTTGGAATGACGCTGGCACAGCCGGGGTTCCGCCGCTTGCCGCCGCGCAATCCTCCTCAACCATGCCCGCGCCCATCGCTTCCGGCGACTTCCTCGACATCGGCGAGTACCACACACCCGAGTTTCATTCCACGGTGCGCGTATCCGCCGGAGGCACGGTCATGCTGCCCATGATCGGCGAAATCAACATCAACGGCATGGACGAGCAGGCCGCTGCACATGCCATCGAAGCTGCTTTATTGGCCAAAGGCATGTTGCTGCATCCGCTGGTCTCGGTGCTGGTCACCTCTTACGTTGGGCAGGACGTGAGCGTTCTGGGCGAAGTGACTCATCCCGGCGTGTATCCCTACACCTACCATCACCGCCTGCTGGACTTGATCTCCGCCGCCTCCGGTCTCTCGTCAAATGCCGGCCGCCTGGTGAATATCTTTCATGCCGGGGACCCCAAGACTCCGCATCCCGTGGTGCTCGATCCCAGCGGCACAGACACGGCATCCGATCACAACCCCGAACTAATCCCCGGCGACACCGTGCAGGTGAGCCGCGCCGGTCTGGTTTACGTGGTCGGCGACGTCATTCGTCCCGGCGGTTTTGCGGTCGATCCCGCGCAGGGCCTCACCATTGTGCAGGCGCTCTCCCTGGCTTGGGGGCCCTCGCTGAACGCTGCCGTCGGCCACGCCTTGCTCATCCGCGAACAAAAAGGCGGCCGCACCATGATCGCCCTCAACCTGAGACGCATGTTGCACGGCCAGGATCCTGATCAGCCAATCCAGGACCGCGACATTCTTTACGTGCCGGATTCCTTCGCCAAGAATCTGGCAAACCGGACCGTGGAATCCGCCATTCAATCCGCCATCGGCGTCACCATCTACTCCGCTCTTGTCTATTCACAAAGGTATTAGGCGATGCGACGAACTGCATGGATCCTGCTCCTCGTCCTGGCCTTCGCCATTCCTTGGGAGTACTCCCTCGATCTCGGCGAGCCGCTGGGCAATGTGGCCCGCATCACCGGCCTGCTCGTTCTGCTCGCGGCGGTTCCTGCCATCCTTCAAGCCGGCCGCATGCGCACGTGGAATGCATTCTGCTGCATCACCCTGGCCCTGTATCTCTGGTTTTGCTGCACCTGTTTCTGGACTATCGATTCCGTAGTCACCCTGGAAAAGCTCCGTGCCTACTTTCAGGAGATGATGATCGTCTGGCTGGTGTGGGAGTTCGCGGATACGCCGGCGGATCTGCGCAACCTGCTGCGCGCCACTGTGGCCGGCTCGTGCGTTCTCGCTGTGCTCACCATCCTCGCCTTCCGCTCGCCAGACGCCGTCGCCACCGGCCAGATCCGCTTTGCCGCCTACGGCCAGGACCCCAACGAAGTGGCCCGTTTTCTCGATCTCGGCTTTCCGCTTGCCGCCCTCCTAATGAACTGCGAGCGCCGCTGGCCGCTGCGCCTCATGGCCATCGGATTTCTGCCGCTGGGCGCCGTGGCCGTTTTGCTCACCGCCTCCCGCAGCGGATTCCTGGCCGCTCTCGTGGCTCTCGCCGGCTCCTTGCTTATTCTTGCCATAGGTCACGCCCGCCGCGTCGCCATCGCAGTCTTTGCGCTGCCGCCCTTTCTCGCCGCCCTCTGGTTCATTGTTCCCCGTGGAACGTTCGAGCGCCTCGCCACCATCCCGGAGCAGTTGCAGGGCGGCGACTTCAACCAGCGCGTCAACATCTGGTCAGCCGGCTGGCGCGCCTTCGCGCATGCGCCTCTCTTGGGTACCGGAGCCGGCTCCTTTGTCGCCGCCGCGCATCTTGCGCCCGCCGACACGGCACACAACACGGTGCTGTCCATCCTGGTCGGCGGAGGGCTCTGCGCGTTGCTGCTCGCGTCGCTGCTTCTTGCCCTGGCCGTTCGTGCCACGCTCCAGACCAGCGGCCCTCTGCGCCTCGCGCTGGCCACGTGCCTGCTTGTCTGGGCCATCACCGCGCTCATCGCCACGGTCGAGGAGAACCGCATCACATGGTTGCTCCTCGGCCTCATCCTGCTCGCCGCGCGCCTCGCCGCGGAAGACCCATGCCGCCTGGCCACCTGTTTCCGGTCCGCGCCGCGCTATCCATCGCGCCGTTCCCAAAAATCTTCAACACAACTGGCGGAGGTGTAACATCTCATGTTACAGTATGAAAAGTGATTAAGACATTCCGGCATAGCGGCCTGGAACGATTCTTCGCAACAGGTTCAAAGGCAGGAATTCAGCCGGCGCATGAAGCACGGCTACGCATTCTGTTGACCACTTTGAACCTGGCTTCGACACCGCTGGACATGAATCGGCCGGGCTGGGACTGGCACCCACTGAAGCGAGACCTCAAGGGCCACTGGGCGGTAACGGTCAACAGGAATTGGCGACTCACGTTCAGCTTTGAAGGCGAAGACGCGATCCTCGTGGATTACCAGGATTATCACTAGGAGGAAAGTGTTATGGCGATGATGCACAATCCGGCGAGCCCAAGCGAGCTTCTGCGGGAGTTTCTTGGCAAGACAACAGCCACGGAACTTGCCCGGCAGATCGGAACAGCGCGAGCCACTGTTTCGCGCATTCTCAATGGGCGCACCGCCATTACCGTCGACCTGAGTATTCGCCTGGGGCAGGCACTCGGACTTTCACCCGACTTCTTCTCGAAGGCTCAACTCCAATACGATCTATGGACCGAGCTGCAAAAGAGGCGCCCAAAGATCAAACGGTTGGCAGCATGAAACAGCGCAATATAGTGATCGGAATGTATACGAACTGCCTGTAGCATTTTCCCCTTGGTTTGCCGTTGGGATTACATAATGCCGACGGTTTTGCAACAAACAAAGAGAGCCGCCGAGCTTATCAAGGCAGACGGCATCCATCGCAGCGTTCTCCGCGCCGCCCTCTCTGTGGGCGCGGCAGGCATCTTCGTCAAGCTCGTCGCCACCGCGAAGGAGATCGGCGTCGCCTCAGTCTACGGCCGCTCCGATGCCATGGATGCCTTTCTCGCCGCTGCGCTCATTCCCAGCCTGCTCGTCAACCTCATTTCAGAATCCATGAACCAGGCTCTCGTGCCCACGCTCGTCCGGGTGAGGGAACAGGAGGGCCGCGATCGCGCCCAGCAACTGCTCTCGAGTTCCATGCTCTGGATGTGCCTGTTTCTCGGCGTCGCGTCCGCTCTGATGGCGCTTCTCGCGCACGGCTTCTTTCCGCTCATCGCCTCCAACTTCCCGCCCGCCAAGCTCGCGCTTTCCATCCACCTCTTCTACGGCCTGCTGCCCATCGTCCTGCTCACCGGCGTCGCCACCAACTGCACTGCGATTCTCAACACCCTCGATCGCTTCGCCCTTCCCGCTCTGGCGCCGGCAGTCATCTCCATCTCGATCCTCGCCGGCGCGTTGCTCCTCGGCAGCCGCTTCGGCATCTGGGCCATGGTCTATGCCACCCTGGCAGGTTCGCTGCTGCACGTCGTAATTGTCGCGGGGATGATGGAAGCCCACGGCTATCCTTTCCGCCTGCGCTGGCATGGCATGACGGACGCCACGCGCGAGGTCGCCGGGCAATATGGTCCTGTGTTGCTCAGCAGTGTGGTCGCCTCAGGCGGGCTGCTTGTCGATCAGTCCATGGCCGCCATGCTGCCCGCAGGCAGCGTCTCCGCTCTGGTCTACGCCAATCGCTTCGTCAGTGTCGTGCTCACGCTGCTGGCCGGCGCGGTTTCCACTGCCATCGTGCCCCACTTCTCGCGCATGATCGCCCACCGCGACTGGGCCGGATGCCGCCACACCCTCCGCACCTGGGTTGGGCTTACTGCGCTGGTCTCGATCCCCATCGCGATTCTGCTGATCGCCGGCGCGCGGCCGCTGGTCCGCGTGGCATACCAGCACGGCCGCTTCGGTCCGCACGACACCGCCATCGTGGCTTCCGTGCTTGCCATGTACGCGATCCAGATTCCGTTTTTCGTCGTCAGTCGCGTCTACTACCGCTATATCGTCGCCATGCGCCGCACCGATCTGGTCCTCTACTGCGGCATCCTCAACCTCGGCCTCGATATTGTGCTCAATCTCGTACTCATGCACTGGTTTGGCGTGGCTGGAATTGCCTTGGCTACCTCGCTCTGGACCGTGAGCACATTCTTTTATCTCTGGTACTGGAGCCGAAAGCTCCTGGCGCGCGCCTACGCGCAGGAAACAGCCTAATGATTCTTTCTCCCGCACAATACCTGCTCCGCATCGACGATCTCTGCCCCACCGTCTCTGCCGAGCGCTGGCAGCAGTTTCAATCGCTGATCGAAGAGTTCCGCCTGCGTCCTATCCTGGCCGTGGTTCCCGACAATCAGGACCCGGAATTAAAAGTCTCCCCGCCCGATCCGGCCTTCTGGGATTGCGTGCGTGCTTTAGAAACTGAAGGAGCTGCGATTGGCCTCCACGGTTACCAGCATCTATGCGCAACCCGCGGCCGCAGCCTGGTCAATCTGCATCGCATCTCGGAGTTTGCCGGCGTCCCGGCCGCAACGCAACGCGGATGGATCGGCGAAGGCATCCGCATCTTGCGCGGCCACGGCCTCGATCCAAATGTCTGGATCGCTCCCCGCCACGGCTTCGATCGCAACACACTCGCGGCTTTGCGGGAGCAGGGAGTTCTCCGTTTATCCGACGGTTTTGCGCGCGGCCCGTTTCTTAAGGGCGGCTTGACCTGGATTCCGCAGCAGCTCTGGGCTCCAGTCGAGAAGAAGCGCGGTCTCTGGACCATCTGCGTCCACCCGAACACTGCGCGCGATGCGGAGATCGCGGCCCTCCGCAGTTTTCTCGCCATTCACGCTGCGCAATTCACCTCTCTTGATCGTGTAATCTTCCGTTTTGACCCTGCCACTTTGACCCTTGCCGAGCGCATTCACGCTGTATGTGCGCTGCGGCGCCTGAAAATCTCCCATGCCGCCGCGCCGATTCGCCGGTGGGCGTGCTTCCGCTCCAACAGCTCGGCATAAAGCCGTTCCCAGCGGTCCAGTACCGCTTCCAGGCTGAAGTGCTCAGCCACGTGCCTCCGCGCCCGCTCTCCCATCGCAAGCCGCGCGTCAGGGGGCATGCGCATCAGTTTCATCATCGTCTTCGCCAGTTCCTGCGCATCGCCCGCAGGCGCAAGCCAGCCCGTCTCCCCATCCACAACCACCTCGCGCGTTCCGGGAACATCCGTAGCCACCACCGGTACCCCGCACGCACCCGCCTCCAGCAGAACCATGGGTAGCCCCTCGTAGCGCGACGAGAGAACAAATCCGTCCGCGGCGCGCATCCAGCGCACTACGTCAGGTTCGAAGCCCGCAAAACGCACGCGCCGTTTCAGGCCCAGCCATTCGGCGAGTTCAGTCAGTCTGCCCTCCTGTGGTCCCGCGCCTAAAACCAGCAGCTGCGCCCGTTCCGGTGTGCGCGTCATGGCCCGCAACAGGCTGGGGTAATCCTTTACCTCTTCCAGACGGCCTACGGCGAGCCATAAGAACTCGTCCTTGATTCCCAGTTCGTCTCGTGCTTCGGCGCGCTGCTGCGCGTCGGGTTGCCAGCGATCCACGTCAATGCCGTTCCAAATCACCGAGAGATTGCTTTGGCTCACCATCCCGGCGGCCAGATGCGACGCGGCCGTTGCCTGGCTCACGGCCGTCACGTGATCGGGCAGCCGGCGGCTACAGGCGTAGCCGAAATGCCGTCCCATCGCGCCCGTTGCGGAACTGTGCAATGTGTCCACCACCAGCGGAACCGGCGCAGCCAAACGCGACCAGCGCGCCAGCCACGCGGCGTGCGGCAGGTGCGCGTGCAGCACGTCGGGCTGTTCGCGGCGAAGCCAGTTGTGGAAGCGCAACCATCCCCTCGGGTCGGCAAGCCCTTTGCGCATTTGCAGGCTAAGAAACGCGACGCCGGCATGCGCCAATTCCCTGGCTGCTGCGCCGCCCGTACCCGAAAGCGCCACAACGCTCACGCGCCAGTCGCGCCGCCGCAGCCCCTTGGCCAGCGAGATGGCCTGTTGCTCGGCGCCGCCCAACCGGTCGATCCCGGGAATCATGATCGCTGCGTGGCTCATCGCTGCCTCGTCACGTGCGCACCGATCAGTTCTTCGTACGCGCTCATTGCCTCTTCAAAATTGAATTGATCCACCACGCGCAGCTTGTGAAGGGCAATTGCATGCCGATCGTGACGTTTCAAGAGACCTGGAACAACCGCAACCGCCGCCGTACACAGAGCGGCAATCAAAAACGAAACCGCAAGCACAGGAAGCGTGACTGTAACCAGCAACAAAGAGAGCGCATAGCGCAAGCATTTACGAAGCATAGATCCCCCTGCGACCTCGATGATCCGTCGCAATTCAGAAACAGGCGCAGGGGCGAAGGTGAACCGCTTCACGATGATTTTGGCCGGACGCTGCCCGATAGAAGCGTGCTCGCTTCGACGAGTGCCGCATCTTTGGCGATGCGATGGACGTGTACCGTGAAGGTATTTGCCGGGAGACAGATTCGACAGCGGGAGGCGATGCTCTATGGAAACAAAGCCGGCATAACAATGGCGCGGCACGCCCGATCCATCGCAGTCGAAACCAACCCCCTGTGAACAACACAGGAGTGACCCAGGTAGCGGGCCGTTTTTAGGGTGGAAACTGTACTGTTAGGAAACATCGGTCTCAAAAAAATGTCAACAAGTAAAATGGGCACGGGAAAAGTAGGCTGTTGATAACTTGTTGATAACTTCAGATCGTGAGACGGCCGAGCGCTCAGTGGTGCGCAGTACACCAACTCTCATGCATTCGGCAACGCTGCCGCCGGAAAGAATCCGTGATGGAAGCGGGCTCCCTGCTCTAGATCTTCGAGAGCTTTCTCCAGGGCGTTGGTGAGGGCGCTCGCAGATACGTCCGTCGCCAACCACGCGCCCGGCCGGCCCGTCAGCAGATCTACCACTCCGCCTGACGCCGGTGTCGACACCAGCGGCAAACCCGCCGCGGCCGCCTCCAACAACGCGTTAGGCATTCCTTCGTAGCGCGACGGCAGCACGAAGATCGTGGCTCCTTTGAAGAATGCATAAGGAGGATTTACCTGTTCCGCAAAGCAGACTGCGGTCTCGATTTCGAGAGTTCGGCAAAGCGCTTTGAGCGCGACCTCTTCGCGGCCCGACCCCACCAGAATCAGGTCGGCCACCGGAAACCGCTTGCGCAATTTAGCGAGTGCCTCAAGCAGCAGGTCGAAGCCCTTTTCCCGCGATAGTCTTCCCACGGCCAGCAGGTGGGGGCCAGGGCCGTTCCACGCCGATGGGGCGTCCCGCGCGGCCAGAATTCCTTCAAGATCGACGGGATTCGGCAGCACCACGATCTGCTCATTCGGAACTCCTGTCTCACGCGCCAGATCCTCGGCCATGGCGCGGGATTGGCAGATCACGCGGTCGGCTCGCCGATAGAGCAAACGATAGAGCGAGCGTGTGTAGCGTGGCACGCCACCATGAGCCAGGCCGGCAGAGACCGTCCCGTTCTGCCGCACCAGTACGCGCGTCCTTGCCGGGAAAAACGGTCGCAGCAGTAGAGCTAGAAAACTGATCTCCGGTGCACTCGACAAAATCACATCCGGCCGCAGCCGCCACACCAGCAGCAGGAGACGAAGCGTCGCGGCGCGCGCGCGCCGGGCGCCCAGCGCATGAACCATCACCCCGGGCGGCACCGTGCCGCCGTCTGCATCGCCGGCGCGCATCAGCGCCAGATGGACCTCAAACTTTTCACGCGACAGCCCGCGCGCCACCAGCAGCATCACATGCTGTGCGCCGCCGCCGCCAATGCTGGGAGTCAGCAGAAGAATTCTTGTGCGTGGTTCCATGAGTTTCATGAAAGGAGATCAATTCTGCACCAGGGTCTCCTTCAAGCTATGTATTCGCAATCACAGATTATCTTTTGGGGAACTCTTATCAATGTCTCAAATCGCAACATCTGAAATTCTTCTCTCCAAAATCTGCGTGCCGGCCTCCATGCCTTGTGGAAATCTCTCCGGCTCAGGCGCGCTATGGCAAATTCCGGGCTTTTCGATCTCTACATTTCTTCGCGGCGTGCGAAGAAGCCGCCAACCATTCTTGTTGGAGTGACGCACGCGCAGACCTGTCTCGTGCTTGGGGCGCGACTGCGAGCCCTCCGCAATGCGGGATTCCACGTCCTCTTACTTTCCAGTCCCGGGCCCTTGCTCGATATCACGGCCGCGCGGGAACAGGTGGAGCGCATTGAACTCCCCATGCGCCGCAGCATCGCGCCTCTCGCGGATCTGGTGTCTCTCTACCGCCTTTGGCGGTTGATTGGAAAATACCGCCCTGACCTTGTCGAGTTCGGCACCCCGAAGGCTGGATTGCTGGGCACTCTCGCCGCCTGGCTGCGTGGAGTGCCCCGGCGCGTCTACATGTTGCGGGGGCTCAAGCTCGAATCCACGTCGGGGCTCAAGCGCCGCATTCTGCTGGCCGCGGAACGCATGGCTGCACGCTGCGCGCACGTGGTGCTGTGCAACAGCGAAAGCCTCCGCGCCGAAGCCCTTGCGCTCCGCCTTGCTCCATATCGCAAACTGCGCTTGTTAGGCGAGGGCAGCAGCAACGGCGTCGATATCGAGCGCTTCTCTCCGGGGCCCAGTACGGTGCGGGAGCAACTGGGCATTCCGCACTACGTCCCGGTCATCGGCTTTGCGGGCCGCTTGACACGCGATAAAGGGCTGCCCGAGCTCTGCGAAGCTTTCGACCTGATTCTTTGCGCCGAGCCTTCTACGCGCCTACTGCTGGTAGGTTGGTTTGACGTCGCTGAAGATGCGGTCGATCCAGGTCTCAGGATGCGCATTTTGCGCCATCCCCAGATCTACTGCACGGGATTTGTGCCCGACACGGCGCCGTATTATCGTGCCATGGACCTGCTGGTTCTGCCCACCTGGCGCGAGGGTTTCCCGAATGTCGTGCTGGAAGCGGCAGCCACAGGAATTCCCGTCGTCACCACGGAGTGCACCGGCGCGCGCGACTCGGTGCTGCCCGAAATCACCGGGCTGATGATTCCTCCGGGGCATCCAGACGCGATCTATGAAGCAGTGATGAAACTCATCCGCGATCCCAAGCGCCGCCAACTCATGGGCCGGTCAGCCCGCGCGTGGATTCTGGAGCATTACGTGGAATCGCGTGTCGTGGGCATGACCGTCGACTACTACAAGGGCCTTCTCGATGCCCGGCCTGTTACCGCCTTGCAAAGCGCCTGAAGGGGCGGCTCTCAGCCCGTCTCTCCCTCGCCGCCAAACAGCCCGGGTTGCACTTCGCCCGGCCGCGCCGCCCCTGCCCGCTTCCGCCCCGCGGCCCCGATTAGACTCACCACCTCAAGAGTCTGTATCGCCTGTCGCGGCACGTAAATCCGTTTGGTATTCGAACGCGTATCGGGCGGAGTCAGCAGCAGCCCGGCGCCGTCCACCAGGGAGCGGTCGTTGGCTGCCAGGCCCTCCAACTCGTCGCCATCGCCCAGGGTCAGGCGCAGCCAGAGCCCGGCAGTGCGCGGCCGCAGCGAAAATCGCTTGCGTACCAGCCGCTCAGGGTCTGCCTGGTCCGCAGACCCGGCAGGGAAGTCCCGCACATAGCAGATCCACTTCACCTGCTCCCAGCCCATCCGGACCACCTTGCCGGTCAAGTCGAGAAATTCCAGGTCCGCCTTTTGCTGCCCAAATTCCGCCCCCGCATAGCCCGCGCACCAATCGCGCGAGAACTTACGCACAATGACGGGTTTGCGCGCCGAAGCCATCGCTCTGGATTGTCGCACGGTCAAGCCCGCAACGTCCGCCGTATCTATTGCTCCTTCTGGCTCCCCTCTCCCCAACGCGAGGCCGCCGGCGCCGATCGGGAAACTAACCTGGAGTCTCTGCGGGCCTCCGAGGCGTCTAATAGTGGTGCTCTGTGCATCAAAGCTGGTCATTCTGCTCAACTTGTGTTAATGTTTTGCTTTGCCAGCTTCCATAATTCGCTCATAAGGGCAGCAACATCAGGTACTTGGCTGAAGATGAGGATGGCAGACACAGGATAGCCCATGCCCGACTACATCTACCTCCTGGAAAACCGGCTTTCCGCTGACCAGCGCCACGCGCTCACGCAGTTGCGCAACGTGGTGCGTGATGCCAGCATGATCCTTTTCCTCACCGGAGACGCCGTCCGCGATCTCACCAGTGGCCACGCGGTCCGCGATCTCGAGGTCGCAGTCCATGGAAACGCCCTTAAGCTCAAGAAGCCATTGGAAAAGCTCGGCGGCAAGATCTGGGGTGAAGATGAGCCCTCCCGCAGCCTTTATCTGTGTTTCCCCGGCACCGTCCGGGTTGATGTCGTCAGTACCCATCGCGTGGAGTACCCCAAACCCGGAAAGCCGGTCATTCATCAAGCCTCCATTCAGGAAGACCTGCGCCGCCGCGACTTTACGGTCAACTCCATGGCCATTTCCCTTAACGAAGGCTCCTATGGCCTTTTGATGGACCCCCTCAACGGGGCCGCCGATATCGAAGCTCGAACCCTGCGCCTGGTTTCCAATTACGGGTTCCTCGAAGAACCCTCGCTGATGATCCGCGCGATACGATATCGCGCCCGCCTCGGCTGGGACATGGATCCCAGAACCCAGACCCGCTACGAAAATGCCAAGAACGAAGGCGTCATTGAGCACCTATCCTCCCATGCGCGCAGTGAGGAACTGGAACAGATTGGCCACGAGGAAGATGGGCTCAAAGTGCTCCGCGCCCTCGAGGACGAAGGCTGGATGAAGGTTCTTTTTCCAGCCTGGACGTCGGCCAAGGCCGATGAAGCCAAGCTCACGGCCCTCCACGAACTTGCGGTCCAATTACTTGTGCAGGGCGTTCATCCAGATATGTCCGCAGGCCAGATGCACTTGCTGACCGCCAAGTTGCCGTCGAAAGACCTCTCGGCGCTCAAGAAGGGGATGCTCCGGCCCGGCTTCGTGGAAGAGTGGAACCACCTCGATTCCCAGGCCAGCGCCTTTGCCAAAGTGCTGCTCTCCAAGCAGAACGCCAAGGCCTCGGCAGGCTACAAGCTCTTCATGAGCTATGATCCAGAAGCGATTCTCTGGCTTGGGTTTACCAGCAAGGATAAGGCCGTCCAGGAGCGCTTTAATCTCTTCCTCAAGGTCTGGCCTGAAGCGCGCCAGCGCATCCCCCACCTGCTGATGCAGGAGATGCGCATTACCCCTGAATTGCCCGGCTATGCAGAACTGGTGCAGAACATTTTTCTGGAGCTGATCGACGGCAATCTGACCACTCCGGAGGAGATGCGCGCCTATCTTGAGCCGCACTCGCCGCCCGCGCCACCGCCGCAGGTCACCATCAAGCGGCCGCGCGCCAAGCGAGCCGAGGCAAAAATCAAAGAGCAGGTCTTCGACGAAGATGAGGAAGGCGAAGACGGCCTGCTCTCCGACGATGATAGTGAGCCAATCGGCGACGACGAAGAACTCGACCTGAGCGTTCTGCCCAAGGGTGCTCTTGCAGTAGACGAAGACGACGAGGCCGAGTCCGAGGAAGACGAGGAAGAAGTTGGCGAGAAACCGGCAGCCCCGGCAGGCAAGAAGAAGCCCCAGGCAGCTCCTTTAGCCAGGAAAGGCCCGGCGAAAGCGGAAACACCTGCCCCGGCCGCCAAGCCCGCGCCTCAGCAGCCTGCCGCAATAGGGAAGCCCGCCGTAGCCCCAGCTCCGGTAAAGGCTCCGCCGACTCCGGCAAAGTCAGCGTCCGTTCCGGTAAAGCCTGCCCCCGCCCCAGCAAAGCCTGCGCCAGCAAAGGCGAAGCTGGCTGCGGCCAAAGTGGTAAAGCCAGCCCAACCTGCGGCGAAAAAGCCCGCACCGGCCCAAGCGAAGGCCCCTGTCAAGGCGGCTCCGAAGAAGCCCTCCAAACCTGCGCCTAAACCCAAGCCGGCAGCAAAGAAGGCCGCCAAGCCAGCGGCGAAGAAGCCCGCCCCCAAAGCCGCCAAAAAGCGCTAAGCTGCCGCAGTGCACGTCCGCTTGGTGGAAAAGCGGCTAAAGGCCGCCCTGTCTCTCGCGGTCCCTCCTTCTTTCGCTCCCTTGCTCCCTTGCTCCCTCGCTCCCTGCCTTCGCCAAATTCATCAAACGTTTGCAATCCCTTTGCCTGGTTGCATTACTCTGATCTTGGTTCCAGCGGCCCGCATCTGCTCAACCACTCAACCGGCCGCCGGACGAGGACTGACGGTTTGAGCCAATCCGTATTTGTTTTGGAAGACGACACCGACATCGCACGGCTGGTGCAACATCACTTGGAAGCGGCGGGTTTTGAAGCGCGCCTGTTTCATACCCCCACCAATCTCATTCCCGACGCCGAGCGCAGGCCGCCTGCGCTTTTCCTGCTCGACATCATGGTTCCCGGCGGCGATGGCCTCGATGTCTGCCGCCGCCTGCGCAACCACGCCGGGCTTTCCACCATTCCCATCATCTTCCTCACTGCGCGCGCCGGCGAAAACGATCGCGTTCTCGGCCTTGAGTTAGGCGCCGACGACTACATCACCAAACCCTTTTCAACGCGCGAGCTGGTGGCCCGCGTCAAAGCCGTGCTGCGCCGTTTCGAGCGGCCTACCTCGCCCTCCATCATCAGCTTTGAAGAGGTCATCATCGACGCCAGCGCCATGCAGTTGAAGGTCCGCGGCGAGCTCACCACCACCACGGCCACCGAATTCCGCCTGCTCGACTACCTTGCGCGCCATCCCGGCCGCGTCTTCAGCCGCGACCACCTCCTCGATGCGGTTTGGGGCGATGCCCGCTTCGTCACGCCTCGCTCCGTCGATGTCTATGTGCGCCGCATCCGTGAGAAAATCGAGATCGACCCGGAGAATCCGCGCTATCTCAAAACCGTGCGCGGCGCCGGTTATCGCTTCGAACTTCCGAAGGGCGAGTAAAGAAAGCTCCTGGCTTCTAGCCCGTGATTGCCGGAATTGAGCGCCTCAGGTTGAACGGCCTGGCCTCGCAAGGCGAGGAACAAGCTAGAAGCTAGCAGCTAGAAGCTGTTTTTTCATGAACTCCAACGTCTTCACCAAATTGCTCGGAGTATTTCTCCTCCTCCTCGCCGTCCAAATGCTGGTGGTGGAATTTGTCTTTCACCGCATTTGGGAGCGCGCGCCCAAGGACGCCCTGAGTCTGCTCGGCCGCGACGCGTTCTGGTCCGCGCTCATCGCGCTCGTTATCGCTCTACCTGTGGCAGCCTGGCTCTCCCGTCGCATCTCTGCCCGTCTTCGCCGCGTCGTCACCTTTGCCCGCCGCATCGCCGACGGAGATCTCGCCGCCCGCATCGAATCCCAGGGCCCCGGCGACTCGCAAGGATTCGCCGAGCTTTCCGCCGTCGAATCCGCCCTGAATCAAACCGCCGAGCGCCTTGGCCGCGACTTTGCCGAGCTTGAAAGTGGCCGCGCCGAGCTAGCCGTCATGCTTGACTCCATGCAGGAGGGAGTCGTCGCCATCACCTCCGCGGGCTTCGTGCGCTGGTCCAACGCTGTCATGCAACGCATCGCCGGCTCGCAACTCATTCCCGGCCGCCCCCTCGTCCACTCCGTCCGCGACCCCGAGTTGCTGGCCTGTGTGCGCGGCGCGCTCGAGCGACACGAGCTCTGCGTGGGCCGCGCCAGCCTGCTCGCTCCCGGCCGCGTCTTCGAGGTCAATGCCGCCCCACTGCCCGCCGGGGGCGCGCTGGTCGTTCTCCACGACGTCACCAGCATCGAGGCCGCGCAAACATCCCGCCGAGAGTTCGTCGCCAATGTCAGCCACGAACTGCGCACGCCGCTTACCTCCATCCAGGGCTACGTCGAAACTCTCATTGAAGATCCCAACCCCAGCCCGGAGATGACCCTGGAATTCCTCGGCGTCATTCTCAAAAACGCCAGCCGCATGAACCGCCTCACCGAGGATTTGCTCGCCCTGGCCAGCGTCGAAAGCCCTGACTACAAGGTCAACCTACAGCCCGTCCGCGCCAGCGTATTGTTTCGCGACGCCATCGACTCGATCGGCGGAAAATTCGTCGACTCGGGCGTCGAGATTCAGTCCACCAGCGCGCCCGACGCTCTCATCATGGCCGATCCCGACGCCATGCATCAGGTCTTCGGAAACCTCCTGGAAAACGGCCTCAAATACGCAAAATCTGGAAAACGCATTCGTGCGTCCGCGCGCCTTCTCGCCTCTGAGGTCGAGTTCACCATTCAGGACTTCGGCCCCGGCATTGCCTCAGAGCACCTGGAGCGCATCTTCGAGCGCTTCTACCGCATCGACAAGGCGCGCTCGCGCGAATCCGGCGGCACCGGCCTCGGCCTCGCCATCGTCAAGCACATTGTGCAGGCCCACGGCGGCCGCATCTGGGCTGAAAGCGAGCTGGGCAACGGCGCCAGCTTCCACTTCACGCTGCCCTTCGCGCCCGCCCCGCAATCCGCCGCGCAACCCGCGCAGCAAACGCCCGGCACAGCCTGAGCGTAGGCAGGAAGACACATCGCTCCGGCCTAGCCCCGCTAACTCCGCTAACCCCGCTAACTTCGCTGTCTTTTTTCAACTGCCCTTAACAATGCCGGTAGACAATGATCTGCGGCAGGCAAACTGCAAGGGGGAAAATTTTGAAAAAGACGCTACTTGCCGTTCTATTACTCGTTGGGTCGCTGAGCGTGGCTCAGGCCCAGAAGGTCACCGGAGCAGGCGCAACCTTTCCCGGTCCGATCTATTCCAAGTGGTTCACTCAGTACAGCGCCGCGCATCCCGGCGTCGAGATCAACTATCAGCAGATCGGGTCCGGCGGTGGCATCCAGCAGGTCACAAGCGGCATCGTGGACTTTGGCGCTTCTGACATGCCCATGACCGACCAGGCGCTGGCCGCCTCCAAGGTCAAGCTCATCCACATTCCTACTGTGTTGGGTGCGGTCGTGCCCATCTTCAACGTGCCGGGCGTCAACGATCTTCGTTTCAGTCCCGACGTGCTGGCCGACATCTATCTCGCCAAGATCACCACGTGGAATGACCCCCGCATCGCCAAAGACAATCCCGGCGTCAAACTGCCCGGCGACAAAATCATCATCGTGCATCGTTCGGATGGCAGCGGAACCACATTCATCTGGACCGACTATCTCAGCAAGGTGAGCAACGATTGGAAGAACGGCCCCGGTTCGGGTACCGCGGTCAACTGGCCCACCGGCGTCGGCGGCAGCCACAATGAGGGCGTGGCCTCACAGGTTCGCCAGTTCCCGGGCGCCATCGGCTACGTCGAACTCATCTACGCCCTTCAGAATCACATCAATTACGGAGCCGTTCGCAACAAGGCCGGAAACTGGGTCAAGGGTACGATCGAAGGCGTCACAGATGCCGCAGCCACGGCGAATATGCCTGCTGACTATCGCGTCTCCATCACCAACGCTCCTGGCCCGAACGCTTATCCCATCTCCAGCTTCACTTATCTGCTGATTCCCGAGCATCCCAGCGACGCGAGCAAGGAAAAAGTCATCAAGGACATGCTGAACTGGATCATCACGTCGGGCGAAAACGAAGCTTCAAGTCTCTCTTATGCGCCGCTTCCGCAGGCCTTGGCCGCCAAGGTTCTCAAGACTGTCTACTCCCTGCCGTAACCCTTCACGAGGGGTCCGGCGCCCGCCGGACTCCTCAATCCATCCCGCCACGATCGTGCAATCTACCCCGCCAATCTCTTCTTGCCGCGCTTGTGCTCGTACATCGCATGGTCGGCGCTTTTCAGCAGGGCATCGAGCGTCTCAGGCGATCCCGTTTTTGAAGTTACGGTTCCGAAACTGAGACTGAGCGGGATGAGTCGATCGGGTCCCGCGTTCCACGCTGCGACAGTCTCCTCCAGCCGCCCAACCGCCACCACCATGCCCGGCTCGGTGAAGTCGCCCGCCACGGCAAATTCATCTCCTCCGATCCGCCCCAGAACATCCGTTTCGCGAAACGCCGTGCGCAGAGTCTTTGCGGTTTCCACCAGGCACTGGGAACCCGCGAAGTGTCCAAACCGATCGTTGATTTGTTTCAGGCTATCCAGATCGACGAACAGGACCGAAAAGGGATGGCGCGATCGATTCGCCATCCGCAGTGCCTGCTCGGCAAGCAGGCGAAAGCCTCTCAGGTTGTAAAGGCCCGTCAACTCGTCACGCAGCGACAGATGGTGAATCTCTACTTCCATGGAGTTGATGCGCCGCGCGAGATACAGCAACAGCGCACTCGACACGATTACTGCCAACGTGGCCAGAATCGCAGTCGAATACGGCGGCGGCATTCTCCTGTCGCCGATTAAGTGAGCGCGGCCCCATTCCCGCAGATACGGG
>Ga0302201_10000590_pt1 | contig 32855 bp, 30 predicted proteins | sample II_Bog_N3_2_FD_194586 | JGI IMG/M metagenome (GOLD analysis project Ga0302201, IMG submission 194586) | Peat permafrost microbial communities from Stordalen Mire near Abisko, Sweden - II_Bog_N3_2 | ecosystem: Environmental > Terrestrial > Soil > Wetlands > Peat | place: Sweden: Abisko... | reverse complement strand
CCGCCGAACGATAGGAGAAGAAATCACTGACTGGTTCATGCCTCCAGTCAATCACCTTCAAGCCGCCAGGAAAAGGATGGCTTTGCCCGGAGCGATACGCTGGTCGCGCTCACTGGGGCGGTGCTTCTTCTAGCCTGCGCCAATCTGGCGAATCTGCTGCTGGCCCGTGCCCTCTCAGCCGGCGGCATTTCTCTTCGCCGGATGCTGGTCGGCATTCAGGTAGCGTTGTCCCTCCTGCTGCTGGTCGGTGCAGGCCTCTTTGTCCGTACGTTGCGCAACCTTGAGCGCCTGGGGCCGGGATTTCCCACGGATCATCTTCTTACATTCACAATCGACCCTTCGCTCAACGGATACTCCGACGAACAAACCAAATCGTTCTACGAGCGACTGAACGTCAACTTGCAAACGATGCCAGGTGTTGCGTCGGTTGGATTCTCGTCCATGCCTCTTCTGAAGGGCTATGCATGGCAGAATGCGGTCCTGGGCAAGGATCTCGAAGCGGCGCCTATCGCGGAACAGCCGGTTCTTAGCCAGGTCGGACCTGGCTACTTCGCTACTCTGGGCATTCCCATTATCGCCGGTCGTGCCTTCACCGCGCAGGACGTTGGGCCGGTCTACAGATACGCTGTCGTCAATGAGAGCTTTGCCAGGCAATACTTCCCAGGTCGAAATCCCATCGGACAGCGCTTCGGGCTCGTGAACGCCATGCAGCCAGCCAGCCCAGACACCGAAGTAATCGGTGTAATCCCGGACAGGAAATACAGAGATCTGCGAGAGAGACCTCCGGCGCAGGCCTATTTCCCGTACTTCGACGACGTCCATTTCCGTTTCATGAACGTCTATCTGCGGACGCAGGGCGACCCGCGCCAACTCGAGGATGTACTTCGCGAACGCATGCGGCAGTTTGACCCGCAGGTTCCGGTAGTTGGCTTGCAAACCATGAACGAACGGATTGGCTTCTCGCTACGGACAGAGCGACTGGTCGCAAACCTCTCTGGGGTATTCGGCGGACTTGCCACTTTGCTCGCCGTCATCGGGCTTTACGGGGTCATGGCGTACGTTGTGATGCGGCGAACGCGCGAAATTGGAATCCGCATTGCGCTCGGAGCGTTGCGGATCGACGTGATTGCGATGGTCATGCGCGAAGTGTTTATTCTCATTGGAGCGGGCATGGCTGCCGGTTTTGCGCTGGCGCTGGCTCTCGCCGATCTGATTCGCAGCCAACTCTATGGACTGAACCCGCGCGATCCATTAACTTTCGTTGGCTCGGCAATCGTTCTTACTGTGGCTGCCAGCCTGGCTGGTTTCTTACCAGCCTTGCGCGCAGGCGGCGTCGATCCGACAACCGCACTGCGGCAGGAATGATCCGGTTCGAGATGGGCGCTGCCCCTCCTCGGGACATTTCAGTTGTTGCAAAATCGTCAATGCACCTATTGAGGCCAGGTAGGTACCCTTAAGTCTTTGGGCTGTATCTGGAGCGCCCATGCGGGGACGCGTCGGTGGCTTGGCTTTGGGGTGGGCGCTTCAGATACAGCGACTTGAAGGAATCCGCTCCGGTCCTTAGGCACTTATGTATTTTGAATGAGGCACGGCTGCCGATTCTGTGAGCTCATGCCGTTGTCGGTGACTTCCGTTCGCGCTCTTGCCGTATGAGGCTTGAGGCTGCGGGTTTCCGAGAGGCATCCATCTGCATTTCCGGCCTTGTGGATGCTGGCTTGGTCCGGGCATGAAGCAGAGGTTTGCGGTTCATCCCGTAGGATGTCGGCGGAGCGTGTTCTGAGAAGTCCGGTCATGGTGCACACCTGAGAGTCCGCGGTGGAGCACGGAGCCGGAGTTCGGCAGGGGATATCTGTTCTTCCATGTGCATGGTGCCACCGCAGATCGGACAGCGCCAACATGAACCGGGCTGAGTCGCAGACGCGGTGACTGCCGGAAGTGCGTCTTCGGTGGAGCGGCGTGAGTTTTCGGCAGCGGTGCGTTGCCGGGAAAAGTCGGGTCCATTTTTGTCTAGAAGCAGCCGACACGTGCGAACATTTGGCAGCTCAGCGCCTTACGTCGTGAAGGTCAGCGACATGTGCGTACCACTTCACTCGCAATGCTCTCGAGCGGCAGCACTCGATCCACTGCTCCGAGTTTGATGGCCTCTGCCGGCATGCCGAAGACGACGCAACTCGCTTCGTCCTGTGCTATGTTGAATGCCCCCGCTTGCTTCATTTCCAGCATCCCTTTTGATCCGTCGTCGCCCATGCCGGTCATGATGACTCCAACCACGTTCCTCCCGCCGTAGCGCGCGGCGGAACGAAACAACACGTCGACTGAGGGGCGATGCCGACTCACCAAGGGGCCCTCCCTCACTTCCACGAAATAGCGAGCTCCGCTTCGTCTAAGCAAGAGGTGCTTGTTCCCAGGCGCAATCAAGGCCTGCCCACGCAAAACAGAGTCGTTGTCGACCGCTTCCTTTACGGTAATGCCACAGATCGTATCAAGGCGCTCTGCAAATCGGGCGGTAAAGGTTTCGGGCATGTGTTGAACGATAACGATCCCTGGCGCATCCAGAGGCATGGCCTGAAGGAATTGACGCAATGCCTCGGTTCCTCCGGTCGAGGCGCCAACTGTCACCACTTTCTCTGTGGTCTGTATCATGGCATTTGAATTTGGCTTTTCGAGAACCGCATCCGCCGTCAGCTTTGGAGCAACTGCAATCCGCTGCGGGAAGCGTGGTTTCACAACGTGAGCCTGCGCCGCTGAGCAAACGATATCGCAGATCCGCAAACGATATTCTTCCAGAAATTCTCTCGTGCCCAATCTCGGTTTCGTGATAATTTCAACCGCACCACGTTCCAGCGCTGCCAGAGCAACATCGGAACCTTTCACCGTTAAACTCGAACACATTACGACAGGAATTGGGCGTTGGCTCATGATCCTGTCGAGAAAGGTCAACCCGTCCATTCGCGGCATTTCTACATCGAGCGTGATCACATCTGGAACTTCGCTCTTGATTCTTTCCACGGCCACATATGGATCAGGGGCAACAGCCATGACTTCAATGCGAGGGTCTGACTCAAGGATTTCCTTCATCGCCTGCCGAATGGTCGCTGAATCGTCTACGATCAGGACTCGAATCTTCTTCTTAGAAGTCATCTTGAACTTCCTCGTGCTTAGCCAGCTGACATCGGCAGGCGATAAATAGAGGCCCGCACGCTTTTCACAGGGACCTTCAGTCCAGACAGCGACTCCGAGTGACTCACAAACAGATATCCGCCCGGATTGAGGTAATGGCAGATTCTGTTTATTACTGTTTCCTGAACGCGCTTGTCGAAATAGATCAGGACGTTGCGCAAGAAGATGATATCGAACATGTCTTTGATGTGATAGTTGGACGCCATAAAATTCAGCTGGTGGAAGCTCACTGTCTGGCGCAGCTTGGGCACAATCCGCACCAAGCGTTCGGACTGATTGTTGCTCTGCAACAGATATTTATTTCGCATTTCAAGAGGAACCGGACTGATCAGCTCTTCTGCATAGACTCCGTTCTTCGCCTTTTGCAACACCTTCGTCGAGACGTCAGTGGCCAATATGGCAAAGCGGGATTGCCGCTGCTGCGTATATTCGCTCAGGACCATGGCCAGGGTATACGGCTCTTCACCAGAGGAGCAGGCGGCGGACCAGACGCGGATTAGCGCGGGTTCATACTTAGCGGCTCCTCGTATCGATGGCAACGCGACGTCGGTCAAGTATTGAAAGTGTTGCGGCTCGCGGAAGAAGTCTGTTTTATTCGTAGTGATTGCATTAATGAAGTGCTCCCGCTCCTCACTGTTTCCCAACGCAAAGAGATATTCCCCATAGTGCTCAACGCTCGACAAGCCCAATTCTCTGACACGGCGGACAAGCCGACTCTGGATCATGGTCATCTTCGAGTCCGGCATCTTGATGCCGAGTTCGCCGGTAATATAATGCGCAAACCGCCCAAATCCTTCCGGCGACAACTTCAAGACATCCGTCGCGGCTTCGGACTGGTTTAAGTCACTGTTCTGATACATGCGTCTGCCGTCTTTTCCGCAAAGAGTGATGGGGCAGTTGTGTATATAACACCGCCCCGAAGGCTCAATTGCCGCCCCTGTCCGAACCAGCTTCTAACCGAGAGTGCCGAGCCGTCGACAGCGCGGATTGGCCCACCCTTCCTTGCCTTGAGTTGCTCCTCGGACAAGGGGCAGCAAGGAGACAGCATCGTCATGCAGTGAGAGCTAGCTCCTGAGCTTCGGGTGCAATGTCGCGTACCAAAGTCAACTCATCGCTGGAGAATACGGAATTGAAATCCAGAATGATGATGAACTCCTCGCCGCGCTTGCCCATTCCCTGGATGAATTCAGAACGCCAGCGCATGGCGATCTTCGGTGGGGGGTTGATATTGCCTGGCTCCAGCTCGATTACCTCGTGAACGCTATCGGCCATGCCACCGAGGACGGCGACCTCGCCGTCCAGCGCTAATTCCATTACGATAATGCGTGTTTGCAATGTCTCGGTCGCTTTAGGCAATCCGAAGCGCAAGCGCAGATCAACGACGGGGATGGATTGTCCGCGCACGTTCACCACACCTCGCATATATTGGGGCGCGGTGGGCACCTTCGTAATCTGCGGTACCTCGAGCACTTCGCGCACCTGGGCGACATTGATGGCAAATAGTTCGTCGCCCAGCTTGAATGTCATGTACTGACAGGTCTCGGTAATCATCGCGACTCCTTTCCTCTAAGCCTCGTAAGCTGCAAATTCTTTGTCCTGTGTGTCTGCTGCGCCGGCATTGCTATCCAGCGAGATGCTGGTCCCGTTCGACTTCCCGGGGCGATAAGGGGCCACAGTCGATGCAACCGCGTAGTGCGTCTCCGAAACACGGGCGGTTGGCTTGATGCGACGCGCCGCAACAACCGGCCGTCTGGCAACCACCGGCTGACTGCGTGGCGTGTCGGTCAGTTTGAAGAAGCCGACAGACGACTGAAGTACTTCGGCCTGCGAAGAAAGTTCTTCTGAGCTCGAAGCCATCTGCTCCGAGGCTGCCGCATTCTGCTGGATCACCTGGTCGAGCTGCTGGATAGCCTTGTTTACCTGTGAAGCCCCAGTGTTTTGCTCGGCGCTTGCCGCGGCAATTTCGTGGACTAATTCCGCCGTCTTCTGAATATCCGGTACCAGCTTTGCGAGCAACTGTCCGGCGCCTTCGGCGGTGCGCACCCCGTCGACGGTCAAGGAACTGATCTCAGCTGCAGCGGTCTGGCTGCGCTCTGCCAGTTTGCGAACTTCCGAGGCCACTACGGCAAAGCCCTTGCCATGCTCGCCCGCGCGGGCTGCTTCCACTGCGGCGTTTAGGGCAAGGAGGTCGGTCTTGCGGGCAATCTCCTCGATGATGCTGATCTTTCCTGCCACTTCCTTCATTGCCTGGACGGTCTTGTTCACCGCGCTACCGCTAGATTTGGCGTCTTCGGCAGCCTTTGAAGCGAGCTTCTCAGTTTGCCGCGCGTTGTCGGCATTCTGTTGAATGCTGGCTGCCATCTCCTCCATGGCTGAAGTGCTCTCCTCGGCCGATGCCGCCTGTTCGGTAGAGCCTTGTGAAATCTGTTCGGCAGTTGAACTCATCTCTTCACTGCCGCTGGCCACGTTGGCGGCTGCTGAAGCAACTTCGGCCACAGTTGTCCTCAGGCTCTTCAACATGCGGATAAGCGAATTTCCTAGAATATCCTTCTCCGACAGCGCCTTGGCCTCAACCGTCAGATCGCCTTCCGCGATCTTGGCTGCAACGGTCGCGAGCTCATTGAGACCAGCAACCATGCGGTTGATCGCCTCCTGCATTTGACCGAGTTCATCGTGCGAGGTCACGTCTACAGTGTGACTCAGGTCTCCCTTGCTGACCTGGCCCACGAGTTCGACCGCCACTGCCAGCGGACGCGTAATACTGCGTACTACGAAGATCGAGATGAAGACAGCTACAATGAGGGCGGCGATTAGACCCACGATGATTCCCGTTCGTGCACCGCTGACCGCAGATTCGATACTCTTGGAGGCTGTGGTACCGAGTGCTTTATTGAACTCAACTTCGGCCTTGATGGCAGCAATGTACTTTTCGTTCAATGGCTTTAGTTGTACGGCCATTTCGATCGCCCGTTTGTTCGCTTCCGGCGTTCCAAGCCTACTAACCTTCAACATTTCGTCGCCGGCAATCCAAAACTCGCTGCGGGCATCGGTCAAGGCCTTGAAGAGCCGGCGGTCCTCATCGTTGGAGAAAAGCTTCGTATAACCTTCACATAGATCGCTGTTGTTCGATCGGACCGCAGCGATCTCAGCATCGATTCGGGCCATCTCCTGCGGGTCGCTGGAGAGGGCATGCTGAAACAGCAGCCCACTTATATTATTGGCGCTGGACTCCAACTGGTCGATCAGCTCCACGCTTGGAAGCGTGTTCTCCGTTATGTCTGTCGAGTTTGCGTTGATGACAGCAATCCTGCTGTAGGCATAGATCCCAAGCGCCATGGCGATTGCGACCACGATTCCAAATCCCGCTGTGATGCGCGTCCCGACTTTCCAGTGATTCATTTATTCCTTCCTGATTCCCGATACCTTGGCAAATTGCGTTTGTGTTGCCTATGCTTGTGTTGCCTGAGATGCGGTGTTGCTTGCGTCCGATAGCGCCTGCTGAGCCTGCCGGCCCACAAACTGTACGACGGCAGCGATATCGAAGATGAGCGCCACGCGTCCGTCTCCCATAATCGTGGCCCCAGAGACAACTTCGATATTGCGAAGAAATTTGCCCAGTGGCTGCAACACGGTCTGGTGCGTGCCGAGAACGCGGTCGACCACCAATCCGACACGGTCGTCCCCATGGTGCACGATCACGACCTTCTCGATCTCCGGGGCATCGCCTTCAACTTGGAATGCGGCGCGCAAGTCGATGTAGGGAATGAGTTCGCCGCGGACAACAACCACGTTGCGGCCATTCTTCTGCATCCTCTGGGTGTGCTCCAATTCAACATTTTCTGTGATCGCGGCCATCGGAATAATGAACTGGTCCCCCCCGACCTGCACGATGAGGCCTTCGATGATTGCCAGGGTCAAAGGGAGGCTAAGTGCAATCCTGGTTCCTTTGCCCTCTTCGCTGGCGACTGTGAGCGAGCCTCGCAGTGCATCGATTTGTCTCTTCACCACGTCCATCCCTACGCCGCGACCGGATACATTCGTAACCCGTTCCGCGGTGGAGAAGCCTGGCAGCAAGATCAGGTTGAGCAGCTCTCTATCGCTGAGATCTGCTTCGGGAGCGATGAGCTTTTTGTCGACAGCTTTGGCGCGCACCGCTTGGCGGTTGATGCCGTGACCGTCGTCCTCGATGCGGATGACAACATGGGAACCCATGTGAGCAGCAGAAAGGCGAACGGTACCGCGGCGAGGCTTCCCCAGTTCGACACGCTGATCGGCGGATTCAATTCCATGATCAATCGAGTTTCGAAGCAGGTGAACCAGAGGCTCGCCCAGTTGGTCGAGAATGCTTTTGTCGAGTTCAGTGTCCGCTCCTTCTGTCACCAGGTCTACTTCTTTGCCAAGCTCGGCAGACAGGTCGTGCACGAGGCGACGATAGCGCCCAAAGATCGTACCAATTGGCAGCATGCGGATGCTGAGCACATCATCGCGGAGCTCCGCCACCAAACGCTCCATCTCCTGCACAGGGTTAGCCATCTCAGGTGTTCCCGCCAGCAAGGCCGCCTGCGCTAAGCGGGATTGGTTCATCACCAGTTCTCCCACAAGATTGACGAGACGGTCCAACCGAGCTGAGGGCACGCGGACGGTTGACTCTTTGCTAAGTGCCTTGCCTGCGTCTGTTGCCGCTGGCTTCCGTTCCAAACCCTGCGTGCTTTCGACTCTTGACTCGACCTTCGTGGCGCGATCAAGGGATAGAGACTTCCCCACAGGGACCGCCGCTTGCGCTTCGACCTCCATCGGGTAAGTTGCGTTCGCCATCGGCCTGATCGTTAATTCCGCGCCATTCTCGACAAAGACGAAGACGTCGCGGATCGCATTCTCATCCGCGGCTGTGCGTAGCGTCACAGTCCATCCCAGGTAACACGTACCCGGTTCCAGATCTTCCAGGGTGGGGACATCCTCCATTTGTGCAACGACGTCCATGGAGCCGAGCTTTCCCAAATCGCGCAACAGCAAAAGTGGATTTCCGCCGCAAGCGAATAAGTCCTTACAGGGACGAAACACAATCTGCCAGGGTCGCTCTTGTGCTCTCGCCGCACTGTTGTCTATCTCTATCAATCCGTTGGCAGCTATGGGAAGCTGCGCAGAGACAGGAGAGAACGCCTCCAGCGTCGCGATTAGCGCTTCTCTTGCTTCACTTGGTTCGGGGATGACGCTTGGCTCGACGGCCAATAGCCGCTTGATCTCATCGGCAGCAGCAAGCACCAGTTCCGTAAGCTGTGGCGATACCGCTACCTTTCCCTCGCGCACAGCATCCAAAAGAGTTTCGACGTGGTGGGTGAACTTGGATACGTAATCGAAGCCGAACATAGCCCCCGACCCCTTGATCGTGTGGAAGGCACGAAAGAGCCTCCCGACAATTTCAGTAGATTGGCCTTCGCCGTCCAACGCGAGCGCACATTCCTGAATCTCTGCAAGCAGGTCTTCGGCCTCTAGTAGAAATGAATCGGCCCACAGATTACTCAACGAGGGGCTCCCTTTCGGTACACGCAGACTCTAGGAGAGGGACAGTCGCGGCCACAAATTGCGCGCTGGAAATGCCAAGAGCCGCGCAAACCGTAGTTAACGCATCGGTTGTTGCGACAACGGCAAAAGGTTTGGCCGCAGCCGCCGCGCTTCTTTGCATCGCGAGCAGAACCTGGACTCCCGCGGCATCACAACGTTCTATTTGGGATAGGTTAAGCAAGATTTCGGCATGATGTTCTAGGTGCGCCAACAATGCTTTACGTACTTCTTCGGCCGTACTGTTGTCGAGCGCGTCGGGGAGTGTCAACACTGTATCGCATTGATGTTGAACGATCTGCATTGTTGCTCCGATCCATAAACGCATTAAGGCCGGGCATGCAATGCCAATCAGGTCTGTTCATGCTTCGTTCATACTCCTTATCGTCACGTATGGCGGAAGTATTCAGTCCCCGCCGAGAATCGTACAGCAGTTCCTTCGCAGAATGAGATCTCCTTTCCAGGCACTTTTCCGTGCCTGCCCCCGGCCGCGGAGGTCCATTGGTTCCGTTCCCGGCACCAGCCTCATTCATTTCTAGTTGTACGAGTTTGAGGCGTAAAACTAAAGCAGCGTTTGGTCGACATAAATGGGGGCGCGAACATAGAGAGTGGCGCGGATTGTTTTCGCGACCCATTGCCCCTGGGCCGAATACCTTCCTGGATTCCTGCTGCCGGACTCTTGTTTTGGGGGGATTTCACGAGGCTCTTTGAGCTTGGCCGCCGAGTGTCCTTTCCGGCCATGTCGGATTCATCATAACTCGAAGCCTAATCGTGGAAGGGAGAGATATGCGCCAGAGTTTCGCTATAGTTCCACGGCATCCATTCCGCAGGCCGGGCGGCCAGTTCCTTGGCATGGCGCTGCAACTCGACCAGGTAGTCGAAGGAGTTCGTGCCACACAACTGGCAGGTGTGGATCAGGCTCATGAACAGATCGCCGACCTGTGCCCCGTTCAGTGTGCGATAGAACAAGGCGTTCTTTCGATGTAAAACGGCTCGCTTCAGTGATCTCTCGACGATGTTGTTGTCCAACGGGGCTCCGGCCTGCCGGAGGAACAACGTCAAGGGCTGCCAGTGCCACAGCAGATATCCGATAGCCTGGCCCAGCCCCGAGTTAGGCTCTGTTCTGCGCTCGGCTAACTGCGCTTCCAGCCATGCATGCAGTTTGTCCATCACTGGCTGGCTGCGTCCCTGATGAAGCTTCAGGCGCTCGTCCGGCGTCAGACTGCGCTCACGCGCTTCGGCATCATGGCCGTACACTTGACCGAGCATCTCCAGCACGTAGCGACATTCGTTGGGGAAGTTATCCGCCATGTCCACGAACTGCCTGCGTCCGTGCGCCAAGCAGTTGGCCAGCAGGATCTCCACGCCCTCAGGCAGCTTCGGCACATTGCGCGACAGCGCATCGCACATCTGGATCGGGCTCGGCAGTTCCGCGCTCCGCCGTTTCAACACCTCAGACAGGTTCTCGCCAGCGTGACGACTGCCCGTGAAGTACAACGCTATCTTCCGTTCCTGGCCGACAGACACGATCCCGCTGGTAAACACGCCCGTGCGCTCGTCGGATGGATCGCGCTTCAGCATCAGCACGCGCATGCCGTTGTCGTCATTGTGCACCACCGTGCCTTGCGCAGCCTGGCGGATCAACTCATCCCGCGCCGGCTTCATCACCTGCGCAGCTTGTTCGACGATCTCCCACTGCGTGGCCGCCGGCAACGGTATGCCCATTTGCTTTTCCAGTTGCTCTAACCGATAAAACGGAGTTCCGGCGCCGTACTTGAGTTGGGCGATCATCGCCGCCGCTGTTTCGTCGTACTTATCGGCTCCCACTCCTTCCGGCTCTTGTGCTGTGAACACCTGCCCGCAGGCGTCTCAGCGCAACCGCTCGAGTGATTAAACTGTGGCCGCCAGCGGCGTTTGTCCGACGATCCGCACCAACACCTTCGGCTCTTTCTGGCCGTACACGTTGCCTTTCCCACACTCCGGACAGCGGTCGCCGTGCGCCAGCTTCTGATGCTTGATGTCAACCTTCCGCGCACCACCAAACGCATCTGCTCCATTGCGGCCGTGCCCGGGAGGCGGTGTCGCGTTGTTATCGGTCTGTGTTCCCGGTTGAGAGTCTCCCTGCTCCCCAACCACCGCACTGGTCTTCTCCGTATTGCGCGTCCGCACCAACAACTCCGCCAGTGCATGCAGCGCGTCTCTGAGCTTGCCGTGATCAGACTCGCTCAACGGCGCCTCTCGCGCTCTGTCCAGAACCCGGTCCAACTCTTCCAGGTTTACGTCGATGCGGTGTCGGGAAGACTTCATTGCACGCCTCCCAGCAGTTCACGAAAACGCTTCGTCAACGGGTATCCAAGAACCTCCTTGATCGAGCGGTTCGGAACATAGCTGTTGGATTGTTTCCCTCGACCAGTGGTCCTTCCCATCAGCACCCAGTTGGCCGCACGGTAACAGGTCCCGCGGAACCGCTCCGGATCGATGAAGGTCTCAAGGAAATAAATGGGATGCCCGTACATCTGCTCCCAGTCATTGGAAATCCGCGCCGCCATCCGGCCCAGGATATGCGATGCCAGATGCTCGACCCGCACCCACGGCAGGATCAGAAAACGTGTGTTGTAAGCGATGAGACGGATCTGGCTGCGCCGCGCCGCGGCGTCCCATCCGATGTAGCGGTCACGGCTGCCAAGATGGCGCGGAGCCGATGACCAGGCAAGGCATGCGATAGGACGATCCTCTGCCCACACCAGATATTTGAGGTGTTCCCCAACCGGCTGTTCGTAGCCGAGATAGTGATGCTCCTCCATCAGGCTGTTGAACAACGATTCCTGCGCAGTGCGCCGCACCTGCTCGAACTCGATCGGTTGTAGTTTGTGCAACCGTTCTTCGATGGGAGTCTTATCGATCAGCACCGGCTCCGGCCGGGCTCTGCGTGCCAGCGGATTATGACGCACATAACTAACAGGTGGCAGTGCGATTTGTCCGGCCCGTTCCAGCATCAGCAGCATGCCGCGGCACACCATATCGCGTAAGGCGCCGTTCGCCTGGCGCCACTGCCAAGCTTCGCATACTCTGACCGACAGCTTGCGCCGGCTTTCCTTCGGGTACCGCTCGATCAGCGTGCGTATATATAGGATGTCTTCGTGATGGATCTCCCGCCCGCGATATCGGAACTGCGCCATTGCCCAGCAGTATGAAACAGTCCTTTTTGGAACGCAAGGAAAAACGCGCGTGCATCGCGATTTTTACTTCGGCTCGCTCACGCGCCGCCACATCGGAGCGGCGCGGACTCGCGACACATCCCCGGCCACCATCAGCAACTGAGCCTCGTAAGCCTCCAGCCTCTTCGCCGCTGAACCCGATTCCGGCCAGCAGGTAAATCGGCCTTTGGAGAGGCGCTTTTGCGCGAGCCAATATCCCTGGCCATCGTAGCTGAGCAATCGAATCGACGTTCCCCTTCGGCTCCGAAAAATGAAAACACAACCAGTGATTGGGTCCTCGGAGAGCTTCTCCTGGCATACGCGAACCAAGGAATCTATCCCTTTACGTCCATCGACTGGCTCGATCGCAACCAGCACGCGCATCTGCGCCGTGATATGGATCATCGTTCCGTATCCCGCCAGGCACGGAGAAGACTTGCCCAGTCAGGCGTCGACGAGCCCTTCCACTGAATGCGCATCTTGCTTCCCGCCGAGGACTCGAACTCGATCACGCAATCCGCCACCGACGCGGCATGCGCAGCGATCAGTTCAACGAACGCCGGCTTGGCGGTCTTGTTTCCGAGATTCGTCGCTCCGCTAAGCCGCTTTTTCAACTGCACATAATCCAACCGCAGAGGGTGTGCAACTGAATACAGACCGTGCTGCCGCGCCAGTTCTACCGCAGCCTCCCAAAGCGGTTCCGGCAGCTTCGTCCGTCGCGACCGGGCGCTGCGAAACTGATCAAACTGGCGTTGAAGCTGAACGATTGGTTCGGGGAGAGGGGATGCGGTTTTGCTGTCCAATATCGGCCGACCTCATCGGCTGACTCAACTTAGCAATGCAACTCAGCCGGCGTCACGCACGCTCACCGAAAACTCACGCCTTGATCTCCTACCTCGTCTGGCACGACAAGCGCGGCGTTCCCATGCTGGCCGGCGAATCGCTGATCATCGGCTCGGGCCTGCTAATCGCTTTCGCCGCGCGCGACGTCCAGCTGGCCCTGAGTCCAGGCATCGCTATCAATTAAGGAAAACGCACTCAGCTTGCCGAGATCCGATCCAGGTCCCCGACTGTCAGTTCGCATGGGTTAAGCTGACATCCAAAGCCGTGCCAAATTCTCTGAACAGGTCACAGTCTCGGATGGGCCCCGGGAATTGGGTATTCCGGCGCATATTCCAGGATCGGGTCCGTGATCCGGGGTCTCCGTTGGGAACGGCGTTTGATCGGCATAGGGGCGGCAGTCACGTGCCGACCCCTGCCACACCACCGTGCGAACGGGTCCGTACACGGCGGTTCGAGAAGTTACGCTAGTAGTTCCCGAACAGTGAAGGTAGTCCGAGCGAGCGGAAGTATGTATTCGAAGCTCCCACGGAGAGAGCCTTGGAGCGGGCCAGGTACCAGGGGCCGCGACCACTACCGGCCGTATTGGCGGCCAAGCGCGGACGAACCCCCAGCTGCAGCAATGCGGCCCGGCGACGACGTGGGGTTTTCCACTGTCGCCAGAGTGCGCATCGCAGTCTGAGCCGCACCCAACGAACAAGGCCGATCAGCACCTCAGGGGTTTCGCAAAAGCCGAAGTAGCCGCGCCATCCCACCATATAGGTGGCCAGTCGCTTCACTGTCGTCTCGATGCTTATACCCTTGGCCTGTCGCGTGATCTCACGGATCTTGTCTTTGAAACGCATCAGAGCCTTCGGAGCAATCGCTCGTCTGATCTCTGGGCCGTCTGTAAAACTAAACCCGAGGAACTTTCGCTCCTGCGGTCGCGCCACGGCGCTCTTCGCCTCATTTACCTTGAGCTTGAGCCGCTGAGTGATGAAGCGCGTAATGCTCATCATCACCCGTTGACCCGCACGCTCACTGCGCACATAGATATTGCAGTCATCTGCGTAGCGGACGTGTCGATGTCCCCGGCGCTCCAGTTCGCGGTCGAGTTCGTCGAGCACGATATTGCTTAGCAAGGGCGAAAGAGGTCCTCCTTGGGGAGTCCCTTCCACGCTTGGGCTGAGCAGCCCGTTCTCCATCACCCCGGCGTTCAAGAACGCCCGGATAAGTTTCAACAGCCGCTTGTCATCGACCCGCTTGGCGATACGAGCCATCAGTCTGTCGTGATTGACTCGATCGAAAAACTTCTCCAAGTCGAGGTCAACGCACCAGCCGCAGCCTTCGGCGATGTACTGCTGCGCCTGTGCCACTGCCTGATGAGCCGACCTCCCCGGTCGAAAACCGTAGCTATGATCGGAAAACTCCGGGTCCCACCGCCGCTGCAGAACCTGCATGACCGCTTGCTGGAGGAATCGATCCAGCACCGTCGGAATGCCCAGTTTGCGCACTCCGCCGTCCGGTTTCGGTGTTTCTACCCGCTTCACCGGCTTTGGTCTGTATGTCCCGCTCAGTAGTTGTTCCCGGATGGCTGGCCAGTGCTGTTTCAGATGGTCTCCGAGTTGGTCGACAGTCATTCCGTCAACGCCCGGCGCACCTTTGTTCGCCTTGACCCGTCGTAATGCATTCTTCAAATTCTCTCGTTCGACGATCTCCTCCATCGTTCGATCTGTTCCAGCTGGGCTTTCGGACGCACTCGTCGTCCTCAACGATTCGGACCCTTCCCTTCCCGCTGTCCGGGCTTCACCCGTTGGCGGGCAAGAGAAGTCCAGATTGCCCTGGATATTCTGCCGCATGTCGTTGTTGAGACTCATGACCTACTTGCCTCTCCTCTCGTTTGGGCCTTCGACCACCGTTCCCGACTCGGCCTATCTGTTGACTCCGCCTTTCGGCTTTGGAGTGCCTCATTAGCCTTTTCGACGTCATGGCCTACTATGCCCTCTGCTGACTTCTGCTCCGCGGTCAGGATGCCTCGCGGCATTCTCAGTCGCCGAAGCGACACGAAGCAGATCTCCCGGGGTAAGTTCAATCGCCTTCTGCGCACAGTCGCCGGATCTACGCTCCGCGTACTTGATGGATATGGGCTTCGCGGTAAGTTGCCCGCTCGCCCTACGCTCACGCCTTGTATTCGGTTTTTGTCCATCGACTCGCGCATTTGCTCCACGCTTCCTTCAGACCCCACCTCGAGACGGTAGCCCTTGCGTTCTTGCTAACCCTTACCTCCATCAGGTCGGGTAGAGGACTTGCACCTCCAAGCTATTGAACATGCCCGGCGCACAACTAAGTCGCTGGCGCGACGGACGCTGCGGCGTAGGCTGTCCCCGGGCATTGTTGGCGGTGTAAGGCTTGGGTCACAGGAGGTTTACTGTGACCCATCTTCGGCAGCGCATGTTGGATGAACTCCAGCGTCGCAACTATTCTCAGAGCACTGTACGGATCTATATCCACGCGGTGGAGGATTTTTCGAGGTACTTCCACCGCTCGCCTGAGCGCCTTGGTCCAAGCCATATCCGGGAGTACCAGGTGCATCTGTTTCGCGATCGGAAGTTGTCGCCTGGCACTATCCAGGGCCGATGCGCGGCTCTACGGTTTCTGTTCGTCAAGACGCTTCGGCGCCCTTACCTGCTCGACGAGATTCCTTTTCCAAAGCGCCCCAGGAAGCTGCCGACTCTACTCAGTCCGGAAGAGGTCGCGCGGCTGATTCATTCGGCTCGGAACCTGATGCATCGCACGATGCTGATGACGCTGTATGCAACCGGGCTGCGAAGAGCCGAGTTGTGTCACCTGTGCACTCCACCAGCCCAGTGAAGTCGCAGGTGATGAGTCGCGAAATCTGTTTCATTGTCGATGATGATGTCCGTCAACACCGTACGCAGGATGCGCTTCTTCAGTTGCACTGGTGCTTCAGGATGATTCCACAACGCCATCAGATCTTCGCTCAGTGTGGTCAGTTGTTGCTTCTGAGATTCGCTAAGAGGCTCGGCTACTTTTCCCGCAGCTGCAAGGCGCGCTTCGGCCTCCGCCACCCGTGCTAGCGCGCTGTTCCATCGAGCCTCCAGTTCACTGGCCACTAAACGGTTTTCCGGATCTACGGCATCAAACTGCCGACGGGCTCGCTTCTCTTCATAGCGAGCTCGTTCTAATGCCAACTCCAGCGCCTGCCGTTTCTCGTCGTCTTCGACCTTGGCGCACTCGGTTAATTTGACGGTGGCCTCTATACCGGCGGGTTGGATCGCAGTCAGTACACTCTGGGCCACGGCTCGATCCAGCCGCAAACTACCCACCGTCAAGCACTGGCTTGAGCCGCGATCACCTCGATCCCCTCGACAGACGTATCGCGGCACGCGGCCGCTGGTACCGCTATAAACGACCTGCAATTTCCTGCCACATCGACCGCAGCGCAGTAAACCGGATAACAAAGCGGCCCCCAGCTTAGCTGCACCGCTGCCTTCACTGTCCGTCCATGCCACATTGGCCTCCAGGCGTTGTTGGTTTGCCTGGCCGCATCGCAAGGTGCTCGATGCCATCGTCCGCTGCCGCACCGCGGCACTGGGCGGTCATCTGGATCAGTGCGTCTGCTGCGGCCATCAGGCCATCTCGTTCAACTCATGCCGCAACCGGCACTGCCCCAAGTGCCAGGGTAACGCGCGCGCAAAATGGCTGGCCGCGCGCGCGGCAGAACTGTTGCCCGTTCCGTATTTCCACGTCGTCTTAACGCTGCCGCATGATCTGTCCGCTCTTGCGTTGCAGAACAAGCGACTGCTGTACGACTTGCTCTACCGCACCAGCGCCGCAACGATGCTCGAACTGGCTCGCGATCCGAAGCACCTGGGAGCGGATATCGGTTTCATCGGCGTACTCCATACCTGGGGACAGAACCTTGAGCATCATCCCCATGTTCACTACATCGTTCCCGCCGGCGGCCTGGCTCCCGACGGTTCCAGATGGATCGATTCATCGCCACGGTTCTTTTTGCCTGTCAGAGCGCTCAGCGAAGTCTTCCGTGGTAAGTTCTGCGACGAACTTCGTCAACTGTTCCGACAGGACAGACTGCAGTTCCACCGCTCACTCGAACAACTTGCCTCACCTCGCGCATTCAGCCACTTCCTCCGGCAGCTCTATCAAAAGGACTGGGTCGTCTACGCCAAGCCGCCTTTCGGCGGCGCCGAACATGTTCTCAACTACTGGGCCCGCTACACCCATCGCGTGGCCATCTCCAACCATCGGCTCGTGGCCTTCGAAAACGGTCGCGTCTCATTCTTGTGGCGAGATTATGCCCACGGCGGCAAGAACAAGGTCATGACCGTCTCCGCTCATGAGTTCCTACGCCGTTTCCTGTTGCACGTTCTGCCCGGCGGCCTGGTCCGCATCCGTCACTTCGGACTCTTCGCCAACCGCAGACGAAGTGCTGCGCTCGAACGCTGCCGCACTTTGCTCGGCGCAACTGCATGTGTCGTTCTACCCGAGCCACCCAGTCTGCGCTGTCCAGCTTGCTCCGGCGTCATGCTTGTTCTCAAGCGGCTAACTCGTGGCCAGCTTTACTTCCATCCGAGCCTGACCCCGGCCGAACCAAGGAGGTGCAGCGTTGACAGTTCATGAGGGACTCACCTCTCCGGGAATCGTTATCCACCTTCCACGCTGTCGTGCTCGTGCACGCAACGCCGGCGTGTGCTCTGGCTGTGGCCACGGCCCTCACCAAGCGCGTTTGCAAGCCAAGTCCAGGCCTCCACTTTCGCCGAAACCAGACTCCCCAGTTCTCAATGGGTCCCACCTTGCATTTCCAGTATCCACTAAGGCCATATGGCGAAGATTGAAATCCCATAGGTAGATCACCGCGTCCGTCGCAAACACCAGCGACTTACTTCAAACGGCCCCATCGAAACTGCCCCGGCCGGAATGACCGGACTCCGCCCAGTCTCTCTGTCGGGGCAGTCCCGATAGGGTTCTAACGTTTCTGGGGACCGATCTGTCTGCGGACAGGCCATTTGCGAGTTGTGATTGGCACGGAATCTGGTGATAGGACTGTTTTTCCCGGTATCTCCAACGAATCCAGCACCAGCAGAAGATGCCGATCTTAGCGCTCTCCCGGACTGAGCACATTTGTTGGCGACCTGGCATCGAGCGGCCAACTCCGCGTGACGTTCAACTTCCGATTCTTCCAAACGGGGCCTGTCGCCGGAGTCCCGCTCTTTTCGCCCGTCTTCTCGCCCATTGATGTGTTGTCTGTTGCTGCTTCGTGCGAGACTTGGTTTGGCTCACCCGACGGGCTTGAACACCTTGCGTGACGGCAAGGTGTTGGCCGACTATCGGTTCGCTTTCACTCGGCTGCAAATATTTCTTGACATTTTCGCAGCGGATTTGCAAAGCTTGGCGCCAGCAGACGCAAAAAAGAATCGAGGCTGCCGGCTCGCCCTCCTTTAACAACTTAGTCGACAGTTCCGTTCTCGCGGTCTGGGGTCCAATCAACCATAAGAACATTGCGCTGTATCAATGTGTGTCCAATCGTCCTGTGATTGGATGCATTTGTCCTTCGTACGCAACACTTTCCGGTGTTGCGGTGTGGCAGGAACCCTCCGCCAGAGTTGCGCAAACGGCCGCCATTCCTTGATTGGGCGCCATCGTCTTTTGCCCTCTTTTTAGAGGAGTGACAGCGCTCTAGGACCAGTTTCGGAAACTATGGGAGGAGTTATCATGAGGCCTCGCGGTTTCGCACCTTTCATGTTGGTCGCTGCCTGCTTGCTCCATGCGCAGACTGTCCCCATATCAAGTCAGAGTTCTTCTGAGGCAACTTCAAACAAAGCCGAGGAAGCAAAGGCTCTGCTGGCATGCGGTCGGATGGTCGCTGACCAACTCGCCGCGCTCAAGATCCCGGATGTACGCGGCCTTCGATTTCAAGGCAAAGTTAGTGAAGCTACAGCATTATGCCGGGGCGGCGCACAGGCCATTCAGTTTCGCGGAACGCCGTGGGTCGATTGGGGCAGTTATTGGGGCACCGGCGACATGTCCTCGCTCCCTACAGGCTTCATCTCGAAGAAACTGCCCGCCGATCGCGGGGTTGCTGGCGCTCTGGAAGATTTGGAATTGCAGAGAATCGAGCTGATCAAGTTAAATCTTTTCGATAACTCAGGGAGTTACTCTGAGTTTGTTCAGGGCCGCAATGGAGTGACTGGACCGGCAATCAAGGTATGGCCGGAAATGAGGATTCAGCCCGGCAACCCATATTACAAAGCAGTCGGCGGCGATGGTGAGCAGGTTTGCAAAGGCGACCTGATCCGCTGGCGGACGGTAACGGGAATCTGCAATGACATCCTGAACCCGGCCATGGGATCGTCGGGCATGTTGTTTGCGCGAAATGTGGAATTCGAAACATCGTTTCCAGATCTCGGACTGAACGAACTTACACGGAATCGCCACGGGAACCGGCTTTCGCTGCTGGAACCCGATCCCCAGGTCATCAGCCGCCGTTTATTTACACGAATCCAATCCAGTCCGGATAAGTGCCAGTCCGGCTATGGCCCAGCCAACGATTCGAAGGATGCCAACTGCGACTACCAGAGAGCACCGTTCTTCAATGTGCTCGCGGCCTATTGGATCCAGTTCATGACACACGACTGGTTTTCGCATCTCGAGGAAGGCCACAATGCACCGGAGTATATGAAGGTTGGATGCGAGACAAAGCTTGTGAACAATGTCGAGGTGCCGCTCACCCCGGAGGACATCGAGAAGCTTGGTTGCCGCCCGGACGACCGGATGGATAAGGGCTATGTTGCCCAGGACACCCCGCCGGGCACCTTCGATTCCGGAGGGCATACTTATCTTGCCCGCGCACCCAAGACCATGGCGAACACCAATACAGCCTGGTGGGACGCCTCGCAACTCTACGGTTTCGACGACACTTCGCGCCAGCGGGTGAAGCGCGATTCGGCGGATACGGCAAAGCTGCTTCTGGTTTCCGCAGCAGGCCAATCGGGCCCAGGATACCTGCCGGTATTTGCACCGAACGACCCCATCAATCCCGAATGGGCTGGTCAGGAGGCGACAGGGTTTCCCGACAATTGGACGGTGGGCCTGAGTTTCCTCCACAACCTGTTCGCGCGTGAGCATAATTCATTCGTTGCCGAGTTCCGGCGTGTCGCGGCAAAAACTCCCGACGCTGACTGCGGACTGCGCGATCCAGCCGAACCAAAGAAAGTGATTCGTTATAAGGATGTGACTCCCGATGAGTTGTTCGAGATTGCCCGGTTAGTTGTGGCAGCGGAGATCGCCAAAATTCACACTACGGAATGGACCCCGCAGTTACTCTATAATGACCCGCTTTACCTCGGGATGAATGGTAACTGGAATGGCCTCCTGGGTGAAAATGGCGGATTGTTATCCAAGGCCCTCAGCGATGTCGTTGCACGCAATTTTGGCAAGTCCAAGGATGCCGCGAAAGCTACGGAGTGGTATTCGGTATTTGCTTCTGGACCGGGAATCTTTGGCCTCGGTAGCAAAGTTCACGGATACGACATCACGGATCCGAATTACACAAATGGCGGCGTGAACCATTTCGGCTCCCCCTTCAATTTTCCTGAGGAATTCGTTTCCGTATATCGCTTGCACCCGCTCGTGCCTGACCTGCTCGAGTACCGTGACCTGAAAGCCGATCCGAATAAAATTGTGAAGCGTATTCCCGTGGTGGAAACGTTCCAGGGCAAGGCAACTCCATTTACGCAGTCGATGGGGCTTGAAAACTGGGGACTGACGTTCGGCCGCCAAAGGCTGGGACTGCTCACACTGCACAATTCCCCGATGTTCCTTCAGAACCTGAAGCTGAGCAGGTTGGACAGCAAAACGCAGCAGATTGATGTGCTGGCGCTCGACATCATTCGCGACCGGGAGCGCGGAGTGCCGCGCTTCAATGAGTTCCGGCGGCAGTATGGCCTGCGACAGATGACTAGCTTCGACGATTTCATGGATCCCGGTGTTGCGCCTGGATCGCCAGCCCAACTGCAGCAGCAGGATGCAGTCAAGACCCTGCGGGAGCTTTACGGCCAGCACGTATGCGATGCATCGAAGGTCATTACCGACGCGCAAATCAATGAGGACGGCACGCCCATCAATGATTGCCTCGGACATCCCAATGGGACTCTCGTTGACAACATCGAGGACGTGGATACGGCGGTAGGATACTTGGCGGAGTATCGACGCCCGCACGGGTTTGCCATCTCAGAGACGCAGTTCGTCGTCTTCATTCTCAATGCTTCGCGGCGGCTGTTCAGCGATCGCTTCTTCACTTCTTGTTTCCGCCCGGAGTTCTACACCACGCTCGGTGTCGACTGGGTGAATAACAACGGTCCCGGTCCGGTGGTGATGGAGAGGGGAACTCCAAATGGGCATAAACAGCCTGTATCCCCGCTCAAGCGCATCCTGCTCAGAAACATTCCGGAGTTATCCGCGGAGCTGGATCCCGTAATCAACGCATTCGATCCGTGGGCGCGGGATCGTGGCCAGTACTACAGCCTGGCATGGAAGCCGCGTCCCGGCGCCGAGTCCGACGATTCATTCACCAGCCAATAGAACGAAAGGGCTGAACTTATGAGCAGACGAATCGCATTTTGCGCGGACGGTACGTGGGAGACTGTCAAGAACGACACTAAGGGCCCGCGTAGAAATAACATGGACAATCAACCCATCATTGATGAAGAAAAAGGCAGTTTCACTCATCGCTGTAAACGGCTCGTATTACCAGAAGGGCAGCATAGCGCTCATGTAATACGTTCAGGTTATTTGTGCGCGGGCCCTAACGTCTACAAAATCAAGAACGCGATTGCCGCAATTCCCGGCCAACAATACTCGTTCTACGACGATGGTGTCGGCGCAGACGGCTGTCCGATTGAGAAATCGCTGGGCGGGGCGTTCGGAGCCGGACTCTTCCGGAAAATCAAGGACGGATATTCCGTGATTTCCAGCAGAGGTTGCCGTGCGCAGGGGCACTCCAAGGAAATCGCAGTCTGGAACGAATTTGAAAAGAAGGACTTCAAGCAAGACATCTTGAGGAGGTTCAAGATGGCCAACCAGGTTGTGAATTACGACGGCAGCATTACTGCCTCTCCACAGCAACTCGCCTATCCCCAAACGGTCGCAGACATCCAGACGATTTTGCGCGACCCGGTGACCTATCCGAGCCCCGTCCGCGCCATGGGGAACTACCACTCTCTCACTCCTTGCGCCTCATCGCAGGGCACCATGGTCAACATGACAAAGATGGCCAAGGTGGTAGCGATCGACAGCACGGACATGACTTTTACCGCCCAGGCCGGAATGCAGATTATCGACGCTGCAAAGGCCCTGCGCGCTCAAAAGCTCCAGATGATGCTCAACATCGAGATCGGGAACATGACGCTTGGTTCAGCTGCCTGTTGCCACAGCAAGGATGCTCTCGACGGAATTGAATTCGGCCAGGTGAGTTCCTATGTCACGCAAATAAAGTGGGTCACGCCAACGGGCGACCTTGCCGAAGCGTCTGAAGCGGATAACCCCGGCCTGTTGCACCTGATGCGGTCGAGCTATGGCCTCTGCGGCATCGTGTACGAAGTAACTCTGCGCATTAAACCTATTGAGGCGCTCCACTTCACTTATCTGCCGCGCCCGGTGGACCAGCTCACCCAGGCGGAAGTTGACAATCTTCTCGATACCTCTGAGGGCCTGATTTGCTGGACGGTCGAAAGAACCGCGATTTTCCAGCAGCGTTTTCGTGTTGCGGATCCCGGGATTCTTTCCTCGCTTCTGGCAGATGTTCGCCGCTTGCTTTGGAGCTATGCGGCAGCCCATACGGGCCAATTGATCGATCGATTCATTGCCGATCCCACTCTGCGCAACGCCCTTCAGCAAGGAGACTTCGATGCCGCGAAACTGCTCTACGGCGGGCTGCATCTTTCAGGAGGCATCACGCTGCTGGCTCCTGACAAAATCATCGATTACCACAGCACGCCGGCCAACGCGAAGTATGCTTTTACATTCTGGGCATTTCCACGCTCGCAATGGCTGACTACCTACCTCGCCTACCTCGACTTCGCCGATCAGTACTTCAAAGACACGGGCTTCCGCTGCAACATGCCGCTGGGCTCTTACCACATTCGCCAGGATGCAAGTTCGCTTCTTTCGTATACACAGGACGAGGAAATCGTTTCCATCGATCCCATCCACGCCCCTACCGACCTTGGCGCCTGGCAAGCCTTTCTCCAGGCGTTCAATGAGTTCGCGGCTCAGTGGAATGGCTTTCCTCTGCTGAATCAGAGCCCTTTCGTTACGCAACAGCAAGTCCAAGCGGCCTATGGGCCGCGCTGGCTCCAGTTCTCCGCGGCGGTTCGGAGCGCTGACCCGGGCGGTCGCATGTTGAATTCGTACTTCGCAGCTCTTCTGGCCCCTGCGGCGCCCGCCAATCCGTAGGCCGCCCGCAGCGGATACGTCTCTTGAATCTTGTCCGCTGTCAGGTGGGGGGAAGTAGCCACTGTGGCGAAGTAGGAGTGATCCAGTAAGCAGAGGACCAAGGAAGGTTTTTCGGGGGACGATGGGGTGCTTTTCAGCGTTCTGTGAGTGAGGTTCCTTTGAGGCAGCTTTGTAACCTCGACCTGCACGCCACGAACTTGCTTTACGGTTCGAAAGACTGGTGGGAAATGCAGCTCCTCACGAAAATTTGTTTGACGATGCAATCTTTTCTCAACTAAGCTGGTGCCCCATGAACTTATCTCCGCTCACTGCTGACTCGATCTTGATCACGGCCCTCTACTCGGCACTCCTGCTTTGGGGCATGTGGGTGGGCGTACGCCAGGTTTATCAAGGATTCTGCCGGCCGAAAGATCTCCTCAACCCACTCTTCGGCAACCGGCAGGCGATCACGATCTTCACCTTTCATCTTGCCGTGGTTTCGCTTGACCTGCTGGTTTGCGGACCGGTGTCGCTGCACTTTAAGAGCCGGCTGTGGTACTGGGGAGGGCGAATTGCGCTGCTCAGTTCCTCGCTGCCGGTGGCCACGTTTTTCAACCGCAACCCGCAATCGTTCGGTCACTTGATCGGCTATTGGGTGCGTGCCCGTAACTACTTCGAGATCTCATTGCATGTGGTGGTGGCGGCGCTGGCGGTGAATTGGTTCTACTACTACGGCCTGCTCTACTGGCTGGTGGCGTACCGCTATCTCGACGTGGGCCCACGGCGCGCTCTGCAGACGCTCTACAACACGCCGGAGAAGAAAGTGGCGCGTCCTTGGGCCCCGGTTCTCAACTGGGTGGTGATTGTCACCATCTATGTGCTGGCGGCCGTAGCTGTGTACCACCGGATGATCATATTCGCCGCTCCGCCAGACCCGGCCATGCCAGAGCATGTGGCGGCGCTGTGGGAGCAGTTGCTGGTGATCGGCATCAACGTCGGCATCGCTATCACGGTCTGGAATATGATGCGCAAATACACCGGTCCCGGACCTGCCGAAGCACTGATTCCAGCAGGCGCGGAACATTGAAACGAGCCTAAGGTACTTGCAGGATCGAAGGAGGGAGCGACCATGCCCAAATACGACATCACGAAATCACTGGAGCCGCTCGAGACGCTTCTCGCCAACACAACCAATCCGCGCCACCGGTATCTTCTGCTGGCTTACTCGCGCCATCTCTACTTGGAGATGTCGGGGCGATATGACGAGGTGCTGACCGACGACATGATGGTGGAGACGCCGGTCTATAACCTGCATGCGCTTGGCTTCAATACGACGATCAGCGGCAAAGACAATGTCCGCAACCTCTACAAATTCTGGGCCGATACCAACCAGAGCGTCTTCTATGGAGAGAATCTGCAGGTGGCGGTTGCGGACAATTTCGTGGCGCTCACTGTGCTTGCGCATCAGCAGGTCTGGGGCGGCTCTATCCTTTCATCGAAGGCGCTGGGGCTGCTGCCCAAGGGGCTCTCGGCGGATGTGCTGCAGGCGATGCTGCATATGAACGGCATAAAGGCTGAGCCGGACTGCATGTATCTCTACACCAACTTCGAGGAGACCATCTGGCCGTACGACGACCGTGGCCGGCTGATGCGGGAGGATGTGCTTGAGCCTGACCCGGCAGCGGCGCAGATCACCAAGCTGGATTCGGAGGATGTGCTGACCACGGCGCAGGCCGCGGCGCTGCTGGCTCCGATGATCAAGCCGCTGCCGAACTTCGACGAGTATGTGCTGGGGATTAAGGCTGGCTAAGCGGTATTTGTCGAGATGTTCGATCGTCAGCGGCAGGGTTTGGATTGCCTGTTTACGAGGCCCAACCGGTACCCAGGAAAACCAGAGCAAGGGCGCAGACTGCCAGCGTCTTCGAAAGGTCCACGCAAAGACCAATTTGTCTTTCGCTTCGAACCTATTCGACCAGACTTCCGGGAATCCTTGTTTCCACGAAAACGACAAATCATGGCCCTTTCTGTCGCGGCGGAGATGCGGTGTCGATACGGCTTGGAGTCCGAGGGATTTGTTTGATTGACGTAGCGCACGGTTTCGTAGTTCGTTGTGGACGAGCTTTTCTTGCGGCGCCGGCAGGGATCCCATATAAACAGCTGCCCCTTTGTTCAATTCATGGAAGTGAGGCACTCGGCTTTGAGCTTAGTTGCAAAATCATGCCGCAACCCCTGTCAAGATCGTGCGCATTGTGCAGTCCGCCGGTCGCTTGTGAGCGGATTCATTGCCAAGGTGGTCTGGCCTGCTCAAATGTATCCGGTCTGTTTGTGGAGCGAGAATCTTCTAACCATCATGGAGTCCGCACATTGGTTGATTCGAACCGAGTCCTGTCTGTTCTTCTGGGCGCGCAATGTAAACTCCAGCCCCTCAATCTTCTTGAGATCGCGGCTCACCAGGTAGAACAGAACCATGGATTTTGTGCAATCCACCTTGCCGGCCGCGGCACGAGCCCGATCGGCAAGTCGTGCGATCTCGCTCCGGCAAAACTGTTCGCGAGCTTCCATCAGCCGTACAAAGCGGCCGATCCTGTCCACTTTCTCGCCATGGGCTGCACAGAACTGTTGGAACGAGCCGTCAGTTCCTCAGATGCCTGACCTTCACACTCGATTTGCTCCTGAATTTTTCAAGAAGCAAGTCAAGCTCGGTGTCGATTTCAAACAGAGGGCTCCCCTCCGTAATTGAAGCCCTCGAATTCCCTCTCCAAACAGTATGTTGGTTCTTCACTGACCTCAAGGGCGGCCTTCGGTAACGGGAGCGGAAGGCGAGTTTGAATCGCCGCCACTTGATGCTTCGTCTTCTGATTTCTCTCCTCCAGGCTCGTCTGCCCCAGCCTCATGGCCCGCGTCCTTCTCTGTTTCCGACTCTGATTCCGATTCAAGGAGGTTGTAGATTTGCTCCTTACTCATTCAACGGAAGCGGTTGTCGATCAGAACTCCATCCGGCAGACTGAGTCCGGCGTCAACAAGCAAGGGATTGATGGCGAAGTCGCACGCTACATTCCACCGTTTCGGATCGCGACCTGAGCGGCGCACATGATGGTGCTGCGCCGGGTACATAACTTCGCGCGCCAGGGTCCCGGCCAGTGTCGCCGCGTTCAGAGTTTCAACAAAGTCAGGGTTGTAGTAGAGCGACACACCATCGGTGGCCATCGTTGGAATCGACCGGCACTCGTGCCCCTTCAAGCGGAACAGGAGCGAGCCAAAGAAGGGATGGTCCAGGATGAAAGAGGTACGGGCCTTTTGAATCCGCAGAGAAGTTGGCGTCTCATGTGTGATTTGAAACATAAGTTGTCATCGATGTACCTACAAAGTGGCCGTGACGAGCTAAGAGCCAGAAACTACCACGTTCCTCAATACACATTGGGGCGAAATGCGCCTTGGTGTGCTCCATTTGCTCAAAGCATCCATACCGAGTTTCGCTGGGGGTTCATTCGGGACCGCGACGACCAGAAGTGTGAAATAAAGCATAATTATGCTTCATAGGAATTGAAGTTCAGTGTCCGGAAAGGCGGTTTCTCGGGCCATTGCTGAAGACATAGATCGATCTGAATGGACTCTCGCAACGGTGGCCACTCAGTCTCTGGATTGCGCGTTTTGTGAAACCATGGGCGTGCGCTTGATGGGGACATTCGCTAATGCGTGGAACGGATTCGTACTGCGGTCGCATGATCGCGAGAAAGGCGCAAGGCCCTGGAAGTGCTGTCGGAGCGCAGAACAAACTCACCCGGAGACCCGCTTGTGACCTGTACTCGCGCGCCGGGAGTAATGCCATGGGCTTTGAGGCGCTTCAACAAGGGCGCATCCTCATCCGAAACGCTTTCCACGATAAAGGTCCCTTGCTCATGAAGATCAGTCAGCGACTTGGAAAGCTGTTTCGGCATTTTTCCGTCCATTGCCGGAATGCAATGGCCATGCGGATCGAACTTTGGGTGGCCTAGTTTTGCATCAATGCGCTCTTCGAACCGTTCCGAGATGAAATGTTCAAGGCGTTCCGCTTCTTCGTGAACATCTTCGAGAGGGTAGTCCAGGACTTCGAAGAGAAAGGTTTCGATGAGACGATGATGGCGCAGCACCTCCAGGGCCCGCCGTTTACCTGCCGGTGACAGGAAAACCCCGCGGTATCTTTCGTATTCCACGAACGACAATCTAGACGACGCCAGCCTTTGCAGCATATTGGTGACCGAGGCCGGCGCCACTCCCAACCGGTCGGCAAGGGACGTACTCGATACACGGTGCTCTTCTGCGCCGCTGAGGGCGAGGATCGCCTTCAGGTAGTTGTCCACAGATTCCGTGTTGATGTTCCCTTGGCGGCTAGGTGGCATGGCCCGGCGTCTCCTTGACGATTTGACACTTTCGCTATTTTAGGTCAATCTAATGCTTTAGGCGTACCTAAATATTGGCCCGCCTAGCTAATTCTTCCCCCCGTTTTCCATGACGCGTTGGCTGAGGCCAACGCGCTCGCAAGGAAATCCTCCCCAGCCTCAGGAGTTCATTCTCAATGCGAATCCGAACCGCAATGGTCATCGCAGTCTTGCTGGCGTTAACCGTGGTTAACTTGGACAGTTTACGAGCACAAAGCGGTACGAGCAGCGCGCTCACCGGTAGCATCAGCGATGCGACCGGAGCCGTCGTTCCCAATGCCACGGTGAAGGCCACCGACATAAACACGGGGGCGACTCGAACCGCGCGAAGCAATGGCGACGGGCGCTTTCTCTTCGCCCAGGTCAATCCGGGAATCTACCGGATTGCGGTGCAGGCCGAAGGCTTCGGGCCGGTCGAATCGCAACCTGCGGCCGTCGCTGTGGGTCACACCATTGCGGTGAACTTCACTCTGTCGCCTGCAGCCGCTTCGCAGACGGTCGAGGTAACAACAACACAGAACGGCCTGCTGAGCCTGGAGAATCCGAATACCTCAACGACGCTGGAAGCAAAGACTATCGAAAAGCTGCCGAACTCCGGCCAGGACCTCACTTACCTTGCGCAATTTGCGCAGGGAGCGTTGATGAATACGGCAGGATCTTCAAACGATGCCAAAGCGGCGGGCGGCTACGGCAACGTGGAGTTCAACGGACTGCCTGCTACCTCGAATGGGTACATACTCGATGGCTACGACACGAACGACCCATGGCTGGGGCTCAACATCGGTCTTTCCACAAATCTCGTCATCGGTCTCGATGCCGTGCAGGAAGCGACGATCAATACCAACTCCTTCACTGTCGATCAAGGAAGATACGCCGCAGCGCAAGTGAACTACTTCACCAAATCGGGCGCCAACGCGTTTCACGGTGACGCCTACGAAGTGTGGAATGGTTCGCTGTTCAACGCTGAGGACTATTTTTTGCATGCGAACGACACCGAGGATAACGTTGCGAAGAAACCGCGCTCCACAGTGAACGAATTCGGCGTGAGCGTTGGCGGGCCCATTCTCAAGGACAGACTCTTCTTCTTCGGGCACTACGAGGGCATTCGCATCGCTCTTCCCCTCGTGTCGCAAATTACCCTGCCAACACAGGCTTACCAGCAATATGTGCTGGGGCAGCTCGCGACGGGCGGAATCGACCCGGTCACGGGCGCGGCTTTTCCGGCCCAGCCTGCCGAGGTACCCTTCTACCGAAAGATGTTCTCCCTGCTGCCCGCGTCAGGCGGCTCACCGGTCCCGATTGTCGGATGCCCGCTTGGCACAAATGGCGATGGCTGCGCAAGCCAGCGGCAGGCTTCGCTGAACAACACCGACGGCGAAAACCTCATCGTGGTGAAAATCGATCACACAATCGACGCCAACAACAGCGTCTGGTATCGCTTCCAACAGGACACGGGGCTTCAGGCAGCGTTCACCGATCCCATCAACCCCGTTTTCAACTCCTATTCACCCCAGCCGCAGCGTACTTTCGTTGTGGGCTACACGCATGTGTTCGGTTCGACCCTCGTGAACCAGTTCAATCCTGGTACGAGCTGGTATTCCAGCATCTTCGAGCCGAACCACTACTCTCAGGTGCTCGAGACCTTCCCCATTGTGCTGGCGTCCGCCAGCGACAGCGTCCCGCTCACTACAATCGGAGGCAATGACAATACCTACCCGCAGGGACGCAAAGTCACGCAATGGCAGATCAATGACAACCTGACGTGGACGCATGGAAAGCATTCATTGAAGTTAGGCATCAACACCCGGCGTCTCGACGCAAGCAACTACGACCTCGGCGAAGGCACGGCACCCATGGTTACCTTCAATGACCTGGCGCAGTTCACCTATGGCGCTGCATACACAGCCAGTCAGAGCTTTCCCGTTTCGATGAAAGAGAGGGTCTCGACAGGTAATCTCGAATACTACGCGATGGACACCTATAAGCCCGTCGCCAGGGCTACCTTCACCTATGGAATTCGGGCAACCTGGAACGCCAACGTCACCAGCGGGAAGAATCTCTTTGCGCGCACCGCTGGCTCCTTCCTTGACGCCCCGCATCGCATCAATCAACCGCTTAACCAGGTTGTTTTGGGAAATGTCCACGACTTGTTTCCCGCCACGCCGCTATTCGTCTACCAGCCACGCGTTTCGTTTGCCTTTCGGCTGCTTCCGGCGCTGGCGGTCCACAGCGGATTTGGAGCCTTCAACGACATTATTCCCATGCAAATTGCCGATCTCACCGCCATGAATGCGCCCAATGATCCGACGTTCGTTGGTGGAATCGGTGGCCAGGCGGGCGGCATCGGCATTGCTCCCGGCGTTGCTGGAAGTGCAGTGGATGCCGCGGTGAACGCGAACAATTCGTTCCAGAGTATCCTTCGTTCTGGCGGACCTGCGTGCGCGGGAATTCAGCCCGGCGCTCCAACTTGTCCGCTCGCAGTGAGCCTCAATACGTTCCCGAGTGGAACACTCAAAACACCGTATTACTACCAATACAATTTCGGCATCGAGCGGCAGATCGGTTCGGGTGGGAGCCTGCGGATCGATTTCGTTGGCACAAGAGGGCTTCATGAGCCGTTCCAGGTGCAGCTCAATGGCTATCAGACGGTTTGTGATGGATGTTTCACTCCGTACCCGTACCAGAAGCCTCTCGATCAACGCTTTGGAGATGTGAATGAGTTTCGCACCGACGCCAATAGCAGTTATGCCGGACTTCAGACCGCATACTCCCAGCAGTGGCGTGGACTGACCCTTCACGCGAACTACACGTTCAGTCATTGTCTCGACGAGGTATCGAATGGTGGTTTGCTGGCGTTCTCAACGCAGGGATTAATGTCGCCATTGCCTGGGGAACTCAACCGGCAACATGCCAGTTGCGACTATGACGTTCGCCATAACATCTCCGCCTACGGGTTGTACCAGATCCCGTTTCACTCCAATCATCCGCTTCTGCGTGATATGTTCGGGGAATGGTCGATCTCGGAGAATGCGATTCTGCACTCCGGCTTGCCTTTCAGCGTGCTCAGCCAGCCGTACATTGCCAACAGCAACGGGGTCTTTCAGGCGAACGGGGCGAGCACCGTCCAGTTCGATGCGCCCGCTTACGCGAACCGGGTTCCGGGCATGCCGGTGTACCGAAAGAACTCTGTCGAGGGCGTCACTGTGGCGGGTACTAGGCAATGGCTCAACCCAAATGCGTTTGTCTCGGTGGTCGATCCGAGCATGGGAGCGTGCGTGGGAGGCGACTCGCCGGCAAACTGCCAATTTGGCAATTCAGGACGCAACTCTGTTCGCGGACCGCACTATACAAACTCCGATATCTACCTAACAAAGACGTTTCCCATCAAAGAGAGAATCACGTCCCGTCTCGACACTCAAATGTTTAATGCCTTCAATCATGCCAACTTCGCCCTGCCAAGCGAGGTCGAAGCCGGCGTACCTGGCGTGTCGGTTCCGGCTAGATTCGGAACGCTTGAAAGCACGATCTCGCCTCCTACTGGGCTTTTGGGCGTTGGATTGGGGGGCGATAGTTCCCCACGCATGATCGCGTTTCGGGGGAGAATTGAATTCTAAGGAATGTAAGCCATCGTTGCGCCACGTTCACAGGCCGCGTGCACGAGAAGTCGCAACCATGAGCATTTGGCGGTTGTGCAACAACTTGGATCAATGATTCCGCGGCGCACGCATTTGGTGAAAGAACGGGAGAAATCTTCGGAATGTTTTGCACTTGGCTGGCGGAAGCCGACTCCTAGCCAGGATATGTCCGGTAGGCTTCTATACCAGCGCAGCGTAGGGAGCCTGAAACAAAGAATCGATCCGCACCGGACCGGTAAACCAATCAGCCGGCCCCTTGCCCGACGGCTGCGAGCCAGCCTTCGTGATCTTGTTGTCCTGCTCCTTTGAATGATTTGTTTCGTGATGGAGCAATAAGGGGACGTATCGAGCCCTAGCGGTTGGTCATGCGCTCGACTTCTTCGGGGTACCTGTCACCCGTAACGACAAAGGCTGAGGTTAGCGCATCGAGCTCGCGCATGTCGCCTGCATCTAGCTTCAAGAGAGTTGCCGCAATGTTCTCTTCGATTCGCGCAAGTCTGGTGGTGCCTGGGATGGGAACGATCCAGGGCTTTTTGGCAAGAAGCCATGCCAAGGCTAATTGAGCCGAGGTCACGTTCTTCTGTGCTGCGAAGCTCGCAATCGCATCAACCAGTGCACGATTTGCCTTTCGAGCTTCTGGCGTAAAGCGGGGAAAGCTGTTGCGATTGTCTTCCTTGTCGAACGTTGTGTTTTCCGTCACGGTGCCGGCGAGGTAGCCCTTCCCAAGTGGGCTGAAGGAGACGAACCCGATGCCGAGTTCTTCCAGCGTAGGCAGGATCTCTTTTTCGGGGCGTTTCCACCACAGCGAGTATTCGCTCTGCAATGCAGCGACGGGCAGAACTGCTTGCGCACGGCGAATGGTTTGGACTCCAGCTTCAGACAGTCCAAAATACTTGACCTTACCCTGTTGGATCAGGTCCTTCACAGTCCCGGCCACGTCTTCGATCGGCACGGCGGGGTCGACGCGATGCTGGTATAGAAGGTCGATTCTCTCAGTACGAAGCCGCTTGAGGGAGGCTTCCACCGTCTCCTTGATGTACTCCGGGCGGCTATTCAACCCGGTCGGATGCGGATCGCCAGAAGTGTCGAATTGAAAACCAAATTTTGTCGAGATCACGACCTGGTCGCGCACGGGGGCGAGAGCTTCACCGACAAGCTCCTCATTCACAAACGGACCATACACCTGCGCGGTGTCGAAGAGAGTGATGCCACGATCCACTGCTCCCCGCAGCACCGCTATCATCTCCTGCTTCGTTCCGGCGACGGGACCATGGCCCGCGCTCGATCGCATGCAGCCCAGACCGATGGCAGAGGCTTCAAGACCACTTCTTCCCAGTTTGCGCTTTTCCATGTTTATCTCGTCGGTGCTGCTGCGTTAGGTTCGCGGCGAAATCCGCACCGTGGCGGCACGGACGCGATCAGCGATCATCGGCTTCAGGTACGGACTGGAGGAATATTTTTCGCGATACGCAGCATGTGAGTTTTCGGCAAGGCTGCGTAGCATGTCTGTGCAGGCGTGAACCGGCCGCGAGGATCAGTTAGGTGCGGTCATATTTTGCAAGCAGGTCGTCCAT
>Ga0302201_10000577_pt1 | contig 33108 bp, 25 predicted proteins | sample II_Bog_N3_2_FD_194586 | JGI IMG/M metagenome (GOLD analysis project Ga0302201, IMG submission 194586) | Peat permafrost microbial communities from Stordalen Mire near Abisko, Sweden - II_Bog_N3_2 | ecosystem: Environmental > Terrestrial > Soil > Wetlands > Peat | place: Sweden: Abisko... | reverse complement strand
CTTGTATCCGTGGTCGTCCGGTAGACGGGGTACAAACCGTTAAATGCGCTGCTTTGGGTTGAAAGCACAATCAGGTACTGTTCCTCGTTTTTACCGGACGATCCGTATTGCGAGAAGCAAACATTTGGGAACCTTTTTTTGGCCTTATCGAACCACTTTGTGGAAACATTTGGCAGTCGATAGGTCAAGCGGGTGTTTCCTGCCACGGCAAATGTGATGGACTTCACGCAGCCGCCCTGAGATGGCTGCGCTACCGCATCAACGAACAGGAGCGGCAGTAAGACCAAGTACTCAATTTTCAAAATAGCCTCCGAAGCGCGGTGTTGGTCCGTCCGTGCGTTAGGATTGAGGCAAATTCTAGCACCGCAGAGGAGGGGTTGTTCAATCCGACTTTGAAAATGAGAACGACGATCCGCATTGGCCGGGGCGGATTTTTCCGTTCCGGCCAATGCGAATTAGGTCAGCCCTTAAAGAACAGGCTGCACAACTTCTTCATAATCCTCTTCCCAAAGGGAATGCCGATCAGAAGAATAGGGTATACGTGGAGATCGATGGTAATCATCGGTCCTCCTTAATTGTTCAATTCGATTTAGGAGCAGCGAGCATCGGTTCGCGGGTTCACCCTCTTGTGGAGCTGATCCCCGAACCGATCCGCCCCTAAATACTCACGGAGAATATCCTTTCCTCACGCTGCAATTCAATAGTCCTTTGCAACGGGCACATTGGTGTTGGCATAAACTCGCTGCCCGTTGGGACCAAGGTGAGGGACAGAAACGCAAAACGCGGACCTTACGGTCCGCGTTCTTGTTTGGATCGAATTGTGTTGGTTGTGGCGGCACCCTTCGGCTCCGCTCAGGGCAGGCTATTGAAGTCGTGCACTTTCAAGGCAGCGAGAGGCAGACGCGGGTCCTTCGACTACGTTTGGCGCACAAAACGCGCCAAACTCCGCTCAGGATGACAAGCTTTTTAGCTGCGCTCAAGATGACAGGGTTGGTGGTGGGGATAGTGTTTGGCGAAGGATGGCTGTGCGTGTGCCAACATTCGAATGGAAATAGGCGGTAAGTGCTTGGCTTGTTCACGTTTGTTGCAATAGTGGACGTTTTGCGGTAGATTTCCGGCATGGAAGAACGGGTCTATTTTACTTACATCGTAGCTAGCCGGAGTCATACGCTTTACATCGGGATGACGGGGGATCTGATGAAGCGAGTATTCGAGCACAAGCAGAAGATCCACGAGGGGTTCTCTGCGACTTATAACTGTAATCGGCTGGTTTGGTTCGAGCGATTTATGGGTCCGGGAAATGCTATTGCGCGGGAAAAACAGTTGAAGGGGTGGATCCGCGCGAAGAAGATCGCTCTGATCGAGAAAGCTAATCCTGCTTGGAGTGATTTGAGTGAAGGGTGGTATGTGGTGGATCCGACAGTTCGAAAGGTGGGGTGAGGAAAGCAAGAGCAAGAGCAAGAGCAAGAGCAAAAGCAAAAGCAGACGCGGGTCCTTCGACTGCGTTTGGCGCACGAAACGCGCCAAACTCCGCTCAGGATGACAGGTTTTTTTGGGGGGGGAAGGCAAAAGCAAGAGCAAAAGCAGGAGCAAAAGCAAGGGCAAAAACAAGAGCAAAAGCAGACGCGGGTCCTTCGACTCCCTGCGCTGCGCTGCGGTCGCTCAGGATGACAAGATCTTTTTTTATATCCATAGACGTGCAGAACGCGGACCTTGCGGTCCGCGTTCTGCACGCATGAGGTTGCGGTTGAGTTTACGCCTTGGCTAAGACTTCGCCGGTTAGGCGCTCCTTTAGTAGTTCGTCGGCATGGGTTAGGAACTCGGGCAGGGGGAGCTTGCCGGAGTCTACTTCGGCGAGGAGGGCTCTCTGGGCCTGGTACTCGCGGTTGACGATGCCGGCTTTGGATTGCAACATGCGCCAGGCCTTGCGGCGTTCGACGCAGAACATGACTAACTGACGGCTAAGTGCGCGGAACTGGGTTTTGCCGTTCTCCTCGTACGTGATGAAGACACCGAAGTCGGGGATGAAGGCGCGGTGGGCTGGGTTCAAGTAATGCCGGTAGACCGCGTCCTGCTGGGTGATGCGGACCAGCATGTTATCGAGCGGGATAAGTTTGGCGGCCGCTTCCGGCTTGATCTTCTTCAAGTGGTTGCGGAAGCGGGCTTCGGTGGTGCACCAGTGAGCGACGGTGTAGCGCGAGGTTTCGCCGGTGACCTTGTTCTTGGTCTCGTACCAATCCAAATCGATGGACGGGTTGCCCTTGAGGTCCAGCGTTTCCTGATAGGTTTCGCCGAGGCGGGGATTGAAGACGAACTCAGGGACGCCGCGGGAGTCGCGAACGCGCTGGGCCTGGAAGAGAGCCATGTCGTCGGGAACGCCGTGCTCCGGCTGGCAGGTGGTGAAGGCCTGGAGGAACATGGTGCCGCGATACTCAAGGCCGTCGAGAATGGCGCGGTAGAGCTTGGGCGCGTTGGCCATGGAGACTTGCGCGACGAAGGGCGAACCGTGCCCGGCGAGGAAGGTTTCCGCTACCGTCTTCTTCTCAGTGTTCTTGCCCTGGGTGGCGGAGCCGAAGGTGTTCATGTCGCCACCGCCCAGCATGGGGGTGGAGTCGGAGTTCTGGCCGCCGGTGTTGGAGTAGACCTGGGTGTCGAGCATGAGGACCTTGACGTTGGGGCGGTTCTGCAGGACGACCTTGGAGGTGTTCTGGTAGCCGATGTCGCCGATGCCGCCGTCACCGCCGACCACCCAGACCTTGGGCAGCTCGGCAATCTCCAGGTCGGTCATCAGGGCGTCGGTGAAGTGGCTGAGGTGGTAGTACTGCTCATCGGAGAAAGCCCCGGCGTCGCCGGCGAGGAGGATGTCGGCCAGACGCTCGGGGAGAACGGAACGGCGGGCGTGGTCGACGATGAAGCTTTCGCCCATGAGCCAGCCGACGGTGACGCCGTCCTGGAAGAGGGAGTTCATCCAGGGGTAGGGGTGGGGGTTGTTGGGCGCGGTGGAACCGTAGACGGTGTTGCAGCCGGTGTGGGCGGCCATGGCCATGACGCTCATGCCGTTGGCGAGGCGGCCGTCGACGGGCTGCAGGTTCTTGTGGTTGAAGGCTTCGGTGAGCAGGACCGCGGCGATGGCCTCGACCAACTGGGCGTCGCTGATGGGGCCGTGCTTCTGCTCGTAGGCGGCGATGCGGGCCCTGGTGTCCTGCTCGTCTTCGCCACCCAGGCCGAGGATGAGATGGGCGATGGCCTGGCGGAGGAGAGCGTACTCGGCCGGGCTGGCGGACTGGAGAGCAGCCAGTTTGGCTGCGCCTTCTTTCTCCAGCGATCCAGCCTTGGCCAGGAAGCGATCGCTCTTAGCGTGGTAGATGGGGCGCATGTAGGCCTCAGTGACGGCGGCGATGGAGCGGAGAACGCTCTTTTCACCGCAGCCGGCGCAGGCGCCATCGCCGGAGACCAGGGCGTCGTAGGTGGAGCGGACCATGAGCATGTTGCGCAGGGTGGCGGTCTTGGAATCGGCGGGGTTGGAGGCGTTGTAGAGGCCGAGGTACTTCTGCGAGGTATCGGGCAGAAGGTCGAGGAAGGCGGTGCCGGTCATGTGCTCGGCGTTGACCACCTCGGTTTCGGCGACCATCTTGAGGGCCTGGTGATCGCCGCAGGCAGTGACGCAGGCGGCGCAACCCTTGCAGAGATCGGAGACGAAGATGGAGAAGATGCCGCCCGAGCCGGGGGCTTTGCGCTCTGGCGAGGAGAAGATGGCGTTCACCTTCTGGTAGGCCATGGGGACCTTGGCGAGGATGGCGAAGAACTGCTCCTTGGAGGAGGCGGTGAAGCCGTCCACAGACTCCGTGACTTCGCGCAGGATGGTGGGCAGAGGCGTGCCGGTTTTGATTTCGGCTAACATGCGCTGGCGGGCTTGCTTCTCGATTTCCGGCAGGGCGCTGAGGAGCTTGACGCGGTCACCGGGGTCGGCGACGTAGAACTTGACGGCCGTGGAGAGCAGCGTGCCGAGGTCCTGCGAGGTGTTGGGCAGGGCGGTATCGGGGCAGACGGAGATGCAATCCATGCACTGGGTGCAGTTTTCCGCGATGTAGAGCGGTGTTTCGCGGCGGGCGACGTACTTGGAGGCGGTGTCGCCGGTGGCGGCGGCAATCATGCCGATGGCGGCGAGGGGCGAGGCCGGCTGGTTGTAGCCGAAGCTGGAGCGGAACTCGGCGTCGAAGGTGGCCAGAGTGTCAATGGGTGCGCGCTTTTCCTGGCCGATGGGCAGGGGAGTGGAACGGCAGCCGCTACCGCAGGAAGAGCCTTCAGCACCGACGGGAACGGCTTCAAAGATGGGCAGGAGGGCCTGGCCGCGGAGGGAAGAGTGGTCGGCCGCGGCGAGGGCGCCGATCTCGATTTCGTGGACCTGATCGAAGCCCTGGAGCATAACTTCCATGTTGGACTGAACCACGGCTTCGCCGAGCTTGCCGAACTTTTTGACGTACTGCTTGTGGACGACGTCGCGGAACTGCTCCTGGGTGATGCCGAACTCCTTGAGAAGGGTGCTGACGGCAAAGAAGGCGCCAAGGAAGGCGTTGCCCTGCATGCGGAGCTGGAGGTCGGCGCGGTCGGTGGCCTTTTTGGCGATTTCGAAGCCGGGGAGGGTAAAGACGCGGATGTTTTTCTCGATGATCTGCTTGCGGGCCCAGACGGGAAGCTGCTCCCAGGCGTGCTGGCCGGTCTGATCGGACTCCCAGATGAGGCTGCCGCCCTCGGCCATGCCGTCGAGGGGGTTGGTGTGGGTAAAGGCCTTGGGGTCGCAGCAGAGGACGACGGTCACGTGGCGGAGGTCGCAGTTGACGCGGATACGATCCTTGGCGGCGACCATGAAGTAGCTGGTGGGCGCGCCCTTCTTCTCAGAGCCGTACTTGGGATTGGCGCTGACGTGGATGACTTCCTTGGGATTGCCGAAGTCGTCCTGGAGGCCGTCGCGCTCGTAGATGAGGTCGTTGAGGTCGCCGAGGATGGCGCCGAGGTTTTTGCCGGTGGTGATGGCGCCCCAGCCGCCGATGGAGTGGAAGCGGACGGCGACTGCGCCCTCGGGCAAGAGGGACGGAGTTTCGTCGCCGACCACCGCGTAGGGGTGGTCGATGCCGAGCACGAAGAAATTGACGCCGTCGGAGGCTTTCTTGCCGTCCTTGCGGGCGCGGGTGCCGGAAGCGTACTCATAGGCGCCGATGATGTGCTCGGGGCGGAAGTCGCGGGAGCCGAGGCCGTAGGAACCGGAGAAGATGTGGGGGACTTCGGCCAGGGTGAGAGCAGGCAGGCCTTCGGCGGCGGGACGGTCTTCGGTCTGGATGGCCTTGGAGAGGGCGGTGCGAATGTCGCGGCCGAGGGGATTGTCGCCGGCCAGGGCTTCGTCGGTGCGCTCCAGGATGATGACGTTCTTTTTGCCCTTGAGCGCGGCGACGATGGCGGCTTCAGGGAAGGGGCGAATCACGTTGACGTGGATGGAGCCGACCGAAGCGCCGCGGGTCTGGCGGAGATAGTCGACCGCGGCTTCGATGTTTTCAGCGGCGGAACCGAGGGAAACGAAGACCGTCTCCGCGTCGTCGGTTTTGTACTTGTTGATGAGGCCGTAGCGGCGGCCGGTCAGCTCGGCGAACTGCTCGTAGGCTTCCTCAAGGAACTGCAGGATCGGCTCGGCGAAGTTGTTGCGCCGGGCGACGATGCCATTCATGTAGTGTTCCTGGTTCTGGACGGGGCCGAGGAGGATGGGGTTGGCGAGGTCCATCATCTTGGGAACGCGGCGGCGGGTGGGTCCGAAGAGGGTGCGCTGGGCCTCGGTGGGGCAGTCGATAATGTCCTCGGGCGCGCCGAGGTACTCGCGGATGAGGCCGGACTCGTGCTTGTAGAAGGTGCGCTCAAGGTGGCTGGTGAGGAAGCCATCCATGATGTTCATGCCGGGGGTGAGCGAGAGCTCGGTGACGCGGCGAAGGATGAGGGCCTGGTCGGCGGCCTGCTGGGCATCCTTGCCGAAGAGCATGATCCAGCCGGTGTCGAGTGCGGCGTAGATGTCGTCGTGGCCGCAGTGCACGTTGAGGGCGTGCTTGGTGAGGGCGCGCGCGCCGACCTCGATGATCATGGTGGAGGCTTTGCCCGGCGCGTGATAGTACTGCTCGACGCCGTAGACCACGCCCTGGCCGGAGGTGAAGTTGACCACGCGCTTGCCGCAGACGGAGTGCGCGATGGCGCCACCCTGGGCCGCATGTTCCCCTTCGGTCTCGATGGCGATGGTGTTTTGCCCGAAGACGTTCAGATGGCCTTCGGCATAGGCCTGCTGAAAGAGCTCGCCGCCCTCAGTGGAAGGCGTGATGGGATAAAAGACGCCGGCGTCGGCGATGCGCGTCTCGGTGTGGTAGGAAACCAACTGATTTCCGTTAGCAGTGACACGAATGCCGGGATAACGAGCAGCAACCTTCATGGAAAAAACCTCCGTCGATCGAAACCATATGTTCAGACCATCGCGGCGCCGGGAAGGTTAGGTGCAACCCCGGGGGCAGGCGTGGTCTTGCAAAAAAAGAACGCGCAACAGTATTTGCGAATTTGGACTTGCCTTACCTAGATAGATGCGGGCGCTGGCACGAAGGACGCGAATTGGAGGAAGCCAGTGCTGAATCCGCGATCGCCAAGGCAGGGATAACCGAGGCCGCGTGCAAATTCCACTGCAAGTGTAAAGGCACGGAAGGACAACAGGGAACCCAAGGGGGGAGCGCACCTCAAAAACCGGCCTATAGATCAGTATGCACCCAAGTGGATGGTACGTGGTTCCACGATGCGAGACGCGCGGGAAAGCGTTGGATTGGAGGGGTTTGCGGGGTGGGCTCAGGGGCGGCTGGGCCGGTATTCTACTCGGGACGGTTCAAAGACATTGTCTTTGTTGGTCTGGTGCGATTGGTTTGATAGGGAGCGGAGCAAAGACAACTGCAAATCCTTCGACTTCATTACGCTTCGCTCCCTATGAACCAAAAGGTTGAAAGAAGAGTTTTATCAACCAGATCAGCAAGTTGGCTTCCGCTTCGCGGAAATCGCGAGTTAGCGAGTTGGCGGCAGTTCATTCCAGCCGCAACTCGTCGCGGCGGGTCAAGATGCTCAGGTTGACAGCTCTCGGGGAATGCAATCCTTTGGGGCTGGATCTTTCACGGCTCTCAATTCAAGTGGCAAAGAACCGCTTTCGAGGACCTCGATGCAACTTTCAAGCAAAACCAGTGCAATTTCTGCCGCACTTCTTCTGTGCCTTCTTATTCTTGCTTCCGCGTTGAGTGCGCAGGGGCAGACAGGCGCTTCCGCTTTGACCGTGGCTCCGTCGAGATTGGCCGCTGGTGGGAAGGACGCGGAAAAGGCTTCAGTGGAGTACCGCGCGGTGCAACAGAGGCTGGCGCGGGGGTGGAACACGTGGGACGTGCACAGCGTGGCGACCCAGGTTCTGCTGCCTGAGGGGTTGGCGATTCATGTGGGGCTGAAGCACAACTCCACCTTGTATGGCGACGCGTTTCTGAAGGATGCGCTGATCGGCAGGATGGACGCCGGCGCGGAACAGGTGACGCCGGGAGCGCACTCCTGGGATGGAAGCTATACCGAGTTGAAGATTGCGTGGAGGGGGCACAGTTGGCGCGTCCAGAGCGCACGGGACGGCAGCGACCTGGTGGTGCTGGCCAGTCCTCTGCCTGGAACGGCCACATCGGCGCTGCCGTCGACGATTGTCTTCTCTGTGAATTTCCTGTGGAACCGGCCGGGCACGGTTTTGAAGCGCGAGGATTCGATTGAGGCGCGCGGCGCGTCGGGAACGGTTCCGGTTTACTGCACCTGCACCAGGGAACAGCAGGGCCAGTACATTGACCTGCCCCTCGGAGGGCCGTACTTTGCGGCCGATTTCACCGCTCCGGTGGGAGTGAGTACCGGCAAGCGGCGCACTGTCGAGGAGATCGAAGCGGCGATTGCGCGGCAGAAATCGGCTTACGCGCAATCCATTGCCGCGGCGGGCAAGAACGGGCCGATTGTGGACGCGATTGAAACCACGCTGGGCTGGGACACGATTTACGAGCCGGAGAAGAACCGCGTGGTTTCGCCGGTGAGCCGGGTGTGGAGCGTGGGTTGGGGCGGCTACGTGATTTTTGACTGGGACACGTTTTTTGCAGCGACCATGGCGGGGATCGGCGACCGCGACCTGGCCTATGCCGATGCGATCGAGACCCTGCGCGAGGAGACGCCGGAGGGCTTTGTGCCGAACTACGCCAGGCCGGGCGGCTGGAAGAGCTTTGACCGCTCCGAGCCGCCGGTGGGCGCGATTACCGTGCTGGGCCTGTACAAGCAATTCCACGAACGCTGGTTTCTGGAGGAGGCGTTTCAGCCGTTGATGCGGTGGAACCGCTGGTGGGCGGAGCATCGCCAGATTCAGGGCTACCTGGCATGGGGCAGCGACGGCGACAGCACTCCGGCCAACCTGGACGATGGTTCACGAGGAACAAGGCAGGGCGCGATCTTCGAGTCGGGCCTGGATAACAGCCCCATGTACGACGGCACAACCTACAACCAGAAGACACATCTGCTGGAGTACGCGGATGTGGGGCTGATGAGCCTGTACATTGCCGACTGCGACGCGCTGGCGGAGATGGCGGAGACGCTGCAGAAGCCGGCGGAGGCGAAGGAGTTGAAGGACCGCGCCGCGCGCTTCCGGAGCAAACTGGCAACGCTGTGGGACGAGCGCGCAGGGATCTTTCTCAACAAGGATTTGCACACCGGGCAGTTCAACACCAGGCTATCGCCTACCAACTTCTATCCGATGCTGGCCCACGCGGCCACGCCGGAACAGGCCCGGACAATGGTCGAGAAACACTTGCTCAACCCCAAGGAGTTCTGGGGCGAATGGGTGATTCCTTCGATTGCGCGCAACGATCCGGCGTTTCACGACCAAGACTACTGGCGGGGCAGAATCTGGGGGCCGATGAACTACCTGGTCTACCTGGGACTCAGGAACTACGACGACGAAAAGGCGCGCGGCGAGTTTGCCCAAAAGTCCTATGCACTTTTTCTGAAGGAATGGACGGAAAAGGGCCATGTGCACGAGAACTACAACGCTGTGCTGGGCGTGGGAGACGATGTGATGAGCAGCGACCGTTTTTATCACTGGGGTGCGCTGCTGGGTTATGTGGAGTACATGGAGCAGGCTCAGTTGAAAGAGTGAATGCGCAGTCTCCGTCGCCAAATCCGCAACAAATTTCGGGTTGAAGCAGCCGGGTCTTTGCGCCATCGCGTAGTATTTTCGGGGCGGCTTGTTGCCGGTTTTCCTGTCGCCTATTTGAAGTCGAGCGCTCCCGATCCGGGGGGTGCGGATGCAGTCCTTGCCAACACTTCAGGAGCCTTGCCGCTTACTCTTCTGCCGCCCGCGCAACTGTCGGGCTGGCCCGAGCGGTCAGGAAGACCCGCTACCGTGGACCAAAAGCTGAATTTACGCACAAAACGAACCGCGCGGGGAAGCCTGAGTTAGCTTTCCGCGCACATCAGGAGATCGATGAAACACCGAATCTTTGGAAAACTCGCGCTTTTCGCTCTTGCCGTAGTGGCGTTTTCGCCGTTGGGGTGGGCGCAATCGAAGATCGCCGGCGACTGGGCCGGCACGATGGATGTAGGCGGCCCGCAGATCCACGTCGCCCTGCACATTTTTGAAGCCAAGGACGGCAGCCTGACCGCGACCACCGACAGCCCCGACCAGGGTCAATACGCCATTCCGGTCACCACGACCACGTTCAAGGACTCCAAGCTCACCTTTACGATCGAGAACCTTCATGTGACGTTCGAAGGGGTGCTGAACAAGGAGGGGACGGAGATCGACGGCAAGGTGACGCAGGGGCAGTCGATGGAGTTGAAGCTGAAGCGTGCTCCCGCGCAGGACGGAGCGTTTTCCGCGGTGATTGGGCGGCTCAGCGGGATGCACGAACTGCCGGACGGCAAGTGGAAGATCCATACCGGCGACCTGGCGCACGGCGAGCGGGTGAGCCTGGATGAAAGCGACTGGAAGCCGGTGCCGGCGGACGGCAAACTCGGCGCAGATTCGGTGTGGTTTCGGCAGACTTACCAGATTCCGGAGACGCTGAAGGGCTACAACCTGACCGGAGCGCGGGTGTGGTTCCAGCTGAACGTGTACGCGGGAAACGCCCACGTGACGGAGATCATTTACGCGAACGGGAAGCGTGCGGGGATGGGCGAAGACCTGGAGCCCATCGCGCTGTTTGAAGACGCCAAGCCGGGCGACAAGGTGACGGTGGCGGTGAAGGTGCTGGCGACCCCGGGGGAGAAGACTTTCCAGGGCGTTTCGCTGCGCATCGATTTTCCTGACAAGGCGCTGAGTCCCGAGGACCTGCGGCAGGAAATCCTTTCTGCCAAGCAGTTGATTCCTTCGCTGGCGCCCGGAGATACGGCTTCGCAGGCGGCGTTCGACGCGGCCGTCAATGCCATCGATCTGAAGGCGCTGGATGCAAACGACCAGGCGAAGTTTGATGCCAGCCTGAAGGATGCGCAGGCCAAGCTGGAAGTGCTGAAGCCGCTGATGAAACAGAACACGGTGATCCTGAACGGCCAGTCGCACATCGATGCGGCGTGGCTGTGGCCGTGGACAGAAACCGTGGACGTGGTGCGGCGTACCTTCGGCACTTCGCTGCAATTGATGCGCGAGTATCCGACGTATACCTTTACGCAGTCGGCCGCGGCTTACAACGAGTGGATGGCGCAGAAGTATCCCACCATGAATGACGAAATCGCCAAGCGCATCAAGGAAGGGCGCTGGGAGATTGTGGGCGGCATGTGGGTGGAACCGGATTTGAACCTGCCGGACGGCGAGTCGCTGGTGCGGCAGTTGCTGGTGGGCAAGAGGTGGTTCAAACAGGCGTACGGCACGGATGTGCGGATCGGCTGGAACCCGGATTCGTTCGGTTTCAGCTGGCAGTTGCCGCAGATCTACAAGAAGAGCGGCGTGGACTACTTCCTGACCACCAAGCTGAGCTGGAACGACACGAATCCGCTGCCGCTCACCCTGTTCTGGTGGGAGTCGCCGGACGGTTCCAAGGTTCTGACGTATTTTGGCAATTTCAATTCGGACCTGAACCCGGCTGGGCCGAGCGACAAGCTTGTGGAGGTTCGGACCAACGCGCCGGGCTCGACCGACGCACTGTATCTCTATGGAGTGGGCGACCACGGCGGCGGCCCGACCCGCGCCACGTTTGAAGAGGGACTGCACTGGGCGGATGCCTCGCGCGTGGTTCCCAAGTTCGAGTTTGGCAGCGCGCAGTCCTACTTCTCCAAGGTGGAAAAGCAGATTGCTCCGGAGAGCCCTGTCTGGGACTACGCCTCGATTGCCAAGGGATATACAAGGCCCACGGCGGTTGCCGGCAAGGTGGTGATTCCGACGTGGAAGAGCGAGCTTTATCTGGAATACCACCGCGGCATCTTTACCACCCAGGCCAACCAGAAGCGCAACATCCGCCAGAGTGAAGTGGAGCTGCTGAACGCCGAGAAATTTTCCTCGATTGCCTGGGTCCTGGCCGGACGGGCATACCCTTCGGTTGAGTTGACCGAGGATTGGAAAAAGGCTCTCTTCAACCAGTTCCACGACCTGGCGCCAGGCTCGGGCATCGGCGTGATCTACAAGGACGCGCAGAAGGACTTCGACGTGATCCGCTGGTCGACCAACGAGATCAAGGCTGGAGCGTTGGAGGCGGTGGCGGAAAATATCGACACCGCTCAAGGCGAAAAGGGCGCCGAGGGCCAATCGATTGTGGTCTTCAATCCGCTGGGCTGGGAACGCTCGGGCGAGGTCGCGGTGAAGGTTCACTTGGACGGCGCGAGCAAGGAAGTTGCGGCGCTCAAGGATAGCGACGGAAAGATTGTGGTTGCTACCATCACTTCGCTGGATCCGAAGACGGAGATGGCGGAGCTGATGGTTCCGGTCAACAATGTGCCGGCGCTTGGCTACAAGGTGCTGCAGGTGGGAACCGCGAAGTCGAACTTTAGCGCCGGAACCGAACGCGGGACGGCGAAAGCGGAGGCAACGGATAAGGCCGGCACACTGTCGCTCGGCAACCAGAATCTGCGCGTGGTGGTTGACGCCAAGAGTGGATGTATCACCAGCCTCTTCGACAAGAAAGGGAACTTCGAGGCTCTGGCCAAGGGGGCCTGCGGCAACCAGTTGCAGTTCTTCAAGGACAAACCGAAGGACTACGATGCGTGGAACATCGATCCCGGCACGCTGGATGTGGCGCCGACGGTGATCGACCAGGTGGACGCGGTGGAACGGCTCGACGGCAAGAATGGGGAAGCCGGAATTCGGGTTGCGCGCCACTGGCAGGGCTCGAAGTTTGTGCAGACCATCCGTCTTGCGGAGGGCTCGGACAAGGTCGACATCGACAACGAGATCGACTGGCACGAGACTCACATCCTGCTGAAAGCGGCGTTCCCGCTGGCGGCGACCAGCGACTTCGCCACGTACGAGATTCCTTACGGCACCATCGACCGGCCGACCACACGCAACAACAGTTGGGAGAAGGCGCAGTTTGAGGTTCCGGCGCTGCGCTGGGCCGACCTTTCCGGTACTGGAGCGGACGGCAAGGTGCACGGCCTGAGCATTCTCAACCAGTCGAAGTATGGCTATGACGCGGCCGGCAGCGTGCTGCGGCTAACGCTGCTGCGCTCGCCGATCGACCCCGATCCGGAGGCCGATCGCGGGCACCACCACTTCCACTACGCGCTCTATCCGCATGCAGGAACCTGGAAAGAGGCGCTCACCATCCGCCACGGCTGGGAGTACAACTACCCGCTGACGGCGGTGGTGACCGCGGCTCATCCGGGGACGCTGCCCGCCACGCACTCCTTTGCTTCGGTCGCGCCGGAGAACGTGATTCTGACCGCCGTGAAGAAGGCAGAGGATACAAATGGCCTCGTATTCCGCATGTATGAGTGGGCGGGCAAGGATGGGACAGTGGAGCTTCACGTTCCCGCGGGAGCCACCGCAGCCACGGTGACCAACATGATGGAAGCGCCCGAAGGGGCTGCGCTGCCGGTTACTGGCGACGTGGTGAAGGCGCCCATTCACCCCTACGAAATTCTGACCATTCGCGTGGACTATCCCAGCGGCGGGCCGAAGCAGTAGGAATTGACGCAACACTCGAACAGGGCTCGCCAATGGGGAGCCCCGTTTTTTCTTGGTCTCCCCGATCGTGTTCCGGTTCACCGCAGGGATTCTCTTCGCCGCAGGCTGCGGGGAAGACGGTTCGCCGGCACACTGAGCCGTCACTGCAAACAGCAAGGGCCGCTGCGCTTCCGCGCAGCGGCCCTTGAGCGTTCGAGCCGAAGTTCGGTTCGGCTATTCCGGCTTGGTTTCAGGCTTCGTTTCGTCCTTCTTCTGCTTGTCGGACTTTTTGCCTTTTGTCTTGTCCGCGGGGGTGCCAGCGGGCGGAGTTGCAGGCTTTGCGGCTGGCTGTGGGACCGGCTTTGCGGCAGGAAGCGCGGTCGGCTTTACCGCAGTAGGTGCGACTGGCTTTACCGCTGGCTGGGCCGGGGTCATAGTGGGTTTGGCGGCCGCGGGCGGAACTGGTCTGGCTGCTGGTTGGGCAGACGGAGCGGTTGTGGCCGGCGCAGTGGGCCTGACGGCTGGTTGTGGAACCGGCTTGGCTGCGGCCGGCGCAACCGGTTTGAAGGCTGGTTGGGCCGCAGGAGGCGCGGAAGGCCTGGTTGCGGCGGGTGCGGGTGCGACAGCCGGTCTCGGTGCCGGAGCCGCGGCCGGGGCGGGTTTTGCCGCCGGAGCGGCCGCTGGCCTTCCGGCCGGAGGCGCGGCAACCACCGTGCGTCCGGGCAGGGCCCTGACCGGCGGCGCTGCCTTGATCGGCGGTTCCATGGCCGGCGCACCGGGTTTGGCTGAGACCATTTTGCCCGAGGCGTTGATCACGGCCGGCCGCTCGGTTTTGACCGGTACCGGCCTGGTTACCGGAGGCGCCATCATGGCGTGCGCAACGGGTTGAGGCTCGGGACGGTCCAGAACCTGAACGTGGTCCATCACGTGGACATCGACGACGACAGGGGCCTGGCGAGCCGAGCGTCCGGCGGCAAAATCCTCATGTCTCATGGCCGAGACGCCGATGGTGCGGTTGACGTAAGTGATGTTGGTGACGTTGGTGACGTTGACGATGTTCACGTAGGTGGTTTGCACGTGAACGCGGGGGCTTTCGCCGATGTTGGAGATATTCACCTGGTCGATATAGTGGGGGCTGGCATGGTACCAGGGCTTGTAGGCCTCTCCGGGACCCAGCGGGAACCAGACGGAGACGCCGACGCCGCCCACGTGAATTCCGCCGGCAAAGACGACCAGCGCGGGAGACCAGACGGGGTGCGCAGCGGGAGGTCCGGGGACCCATCCCCAGCGGTTGTTGAAGTTGACCCAGCGGCCATAGTGGAAGGGCGCATAGCCCCAGGACTCATCCTCGACCCAGACCCAGCCCCAGGGCGCGTGGTTGACCCAGTGGCCATAGTGATAGGGCGCCCAGCCGTTGGGAACGTTGTTGGGGAACCAGATGGCGCCGTACTCGGTGCCCGGCAGCCAGGAGCCGCTGGCGTCCAGTTCGTCGGCGCCGGGAATCTCGGGGCTCACGTACTGATAGGAGGCCGCGTGCAGGATCTGCTGATCGCGCCGCTGGCTCCAGAGATCCAGATCGTCAAAATCCGCGGGCTGAAGCCACTGCGGGTAGACAGGGTTCGAGCCGGCCAGTTCCAGAGCCTGTCCGGCGTAGAGCACTTGCTTAAATCCTTGTGCGCCGTAGAGGGTGGCTTCATTGGCGAGGCTGGTGAAGATGGCGGCGTCCTGATCCGGCAGCACATCGACGCGCAACTCGCCTGGATGGGGCAGGACGCCAGAGCCACTGGGCGTGTCGATGCCAATTGCCTGGTCCGGCCACAAGCCGTTGCAGCGGACATGCACGCTGCCCTGTGCGGCCGCGAAGACAATACGGTCGGGGGTGGAATAAGTAAAGCTTATATCGGAGTTTGGCCCGAGGCGAAGAAATGTTTCCCCCACCTGGATTTCTGCGCGGCCGTTCGAATCGGTGAAGACGCGATCGCCGGGACCGAGGGGGAGATTGGGCACGGCCTGGACCCAGTCGTCGGAGCCGACCTCCTGGATGGACACCGTTCCGGAGACGTAGGAGAGCCTTCCCGCTTGGGCGGGCGGGTCCTCGTCCTGCGCGCGGGATGGCGTGGATGCGATTGCCAGCAGGACGGCAACGGCCGTTGCCACAAGCAGTTTTCGAGCAGATGCAGAGGCATCGAAGTGCATAAATGGATTTCCTTTCACGCGGCGCCTGGTTCCGGCATCCGGAGAAGCTGGATGGGCTGAATCACTGGAAGGCAAGTCGCCATGGTTATTGTTGTAACGGTTTGTAGGGGAGGAAATAACGCCATATTGCGGGTGCGGACGGGTTCATGAGGATGGTAACCCGGCGGGGCTCCGAAAGTCGTAAAAAAGATGAACATGCGTGCGGTGCGATTCAAGGAACCTTTGCTGCCATGCGGGCGTATAAAGAGGCGAGAGGGCGAATACCATGATGGGTAGAGCGATCGTTTGGGCCTCCGTACTGGGGCTGGCGGCCGGGGTGGCGGGGTGCCGAGTCCATGTGGACAAGGGCGCCAACGGAGAGGACAAAAACGTGCAAGTGGACACTCCGTTTGGCGGCGTCCATGTGAACACCGACCAGACCACCGCCGCGGATCTGGGGTTGTCGCTCTATCCGGGCGCGGTGGCCGTCAAGTCCGACGACAAGCACAAGTCGGCGGACGTGCATCTTGGCTTCGGCGAGTGGGAGTTGCGAGTGCGGGCCGTCACCTATGAGAGCGCCGACTCCGAAGACAAGGTGAAGGACTTCTACAAGAAGGCCCTGAGCCGCTACGGGGATGTGATCGAATGCCAGGGCAATGTGCCGGTGGGCAATCCCTCGGTGACCTCTCAAGGACTCTCCTGCGCCGACGATGGCAAGAATGCCAAGGTAAAGATTGACCGCAGCGATTACGGCACCGGCAAGAATAGCCTGGAACTGAAGGCCGGCTCCAAGCGGCACCAGCACATTGTGGGCTTTGAGGATCCTCAGGACGGCAAGACGCGGTTTGCCCTGGTGGCATTGGACCTGCCGGCAGTCGTCGAAGATGGTTCGCAGAAGCACGACTAGGGCGGTGAAACCTAAGTTCGTTGAGGAGCAAACGCGGGTCCTTCGACTGAGTTTGGCGCACAACCACCCCAGCGACGAAGACCTGTCGCCGGGGACCCCAGTCACGCGCCAAACTCTGCTCAGGATGACAGATTGTTTTTTGATGCGGGCAGTTCGATCCCCGTCCGCAAGACCGCGCAATGCCGATGGTTTGGCGTTACGCAGAACGCCTGCCGGCGCCTCCTCCGGCAGGCGTTCTTTTTTCTTCCCCGCTTCAGGATCTTTCTCTATGGCCTTCGCCCTTCCAGGAGTGCGAACAGGTCTTCGATGACCGAACTGCGGACTTTTCACGGGCTGCGGCAAGGGCGATCAAAATAGACTAAAGTAGCTTTAAGGTTCAGCGTTTTGCAGGACTTCTCAAGCGAAGCGAGCCAAGAGGAACGACACATGGGCAGCGGTATGCAGCCAATCCTTCGAACTCCCCTGATTCTGCTGGCAGTGGCCGACCTGATCCTTTTGGGTACGCGACTTTGGCCCTGGCAGGATGTGATCAATCTGCCGGGCAACGGGACGGCGGGGATCGATCCGGCGGTGTGCCTGGCGGCTTATATCGGAATTATTCTTCTTATCGCGAGCACGCGGCAGGAACCCACCAGAAAAGCTTTGAGATCGGGCACCATGTTGGGGTTGTTGGGAGGCGTGATTCTGGCGGGCGAGGTTCTGCTCAAGGATCAGGCGGCCAACCAGGGTTCCATCCCGCCGGTCCTTTGGACACGGGGTCTGCTGGTGGTAGCGGTTCTGCTGTGGGGCATTGCGGGCTGGCGGGCGGCGCAGGCGACGGGAAACAACTTCCTGGGCATGCTGACCGGGACCTGGAGCGCGATGGTGAGTTGCCTGATGGCCTCGACGGCCGTGCTGGCCGAGATGTATCTTGCCGGCCCTCCGCCGGTCTCGCAGGACCCCTGGAAACAGTACGAGGGGCTGGCCATCGGCGATCCAGCCACGCAGGCGCTGGTTCATTCCCTGAACTCAACCACATCTTTTCTGATCGTTGGCCCGCTGGCAGGCGCAGCAATCGGTTTTCTGGTTTCCAGCCTTGGACAAAACCGCAAGAGCTGACGAAGTTCTGCACTCGGTGTTTGTCGAATCAGTTGGATCGAGGAAAAAGCTCCGGGCTTAACAACAAGCCCGGAGCTTTCAGACCGGAATTCCGGAATCTCAAATGAACAGAATGCGCATGGGCGCGGCTGCGGGGTAGTTCTTTCCTTCTTTGGCCAGTTCGCCGGTCTCCGGGTTGCGCGCAAAAACGCTGATGTAATTCGAGTCCTGATTGGCCACCAGCATCCACCGCTCGGTGGGATCGAGTACGAAGTTGCGGGGAATTTTGCCGCCGCAACCGAAGCGGGAAATGGGCGTGAGCGCGCCGCTCACCGGGTCGGCGTGGAAGCCATAGATAAAGTCGTTGATGCGGTTGGCGAAGTAAACGGTCTTCCCATCCTTGGAGATGACGGTGTCGCAGGCGCCGGTGGGACCGTGATAGCCCTCGGGAAGCAGGTTGATGCGTGCCTTGGGGGTGAGGCTGCCGTCGGACTTGTCCCACTCCAATACGTCCACGGTCGAATCCAGCTCATTGATGGAGTAGGCGGTGTGGGCGTTGGGGTGGAAGTGCAGGGTACGCGGGCCGGCGCCAGGTTTGGCGTGGTAGGTCCCGGCGGAGGTCAGCTCGGCGGTTTCGGCGTTGAGGCCGTAGATATGAATGCAATCGCTGCCCAGATCGTTGATATAGGCGAAGTTGTTGTCCGGCGAGAAGGAGGCGAAGTGGGCGTGGGCCGTTTGCTGGCGCTCGGTGTTGGGGCCGTGGCCGATGTAGTGCTCGGTCCAGACGATCGGGCTTAGCTGGCCCTTGGTGATGAGAAAGCTGGCCGCGCTGCCGCCGCCATAGTCGGCCGCCAGCAGAACGCGGCCGGTGTGGTCGAGAGCCACGTGGCAGGTGCCGACGCTGGCCGTGTTCCGGGCTGAAAGCGGCTGCAATTCGTCTTTCTCGAACTTGAAGCTGGCTACTTCGCCGGTCGGCTTTCCGTTGAACGATTCCACTTCAGAGGCGGCATAGAGGAAATCGCGCCCGGGGAAGCGGGTCATCCAGTCCACGTTGGCGAGTTTGGCGGCCACGCCGACGGAAGTGAGCTCGGCCGAGGCCGGGTCCCAATCGTAAGCGAGGATGCCGTTGGGTGTGTTGGAGCCGACCAGGACGCGCTGGCGGCGGGCGGCTGCAAACGAAGGCGAGACGGAGACGGCAAGCGTGGCGGCTGAGGCAGCCACCAGAAAATCGCGGCGGGAAAGGTTTTCCATGGCAATGCGATTGTCGCCGATGAGACGTGGGCTGCGCCAGTGGCGCCAAGTGTTCCGCGCGCAGGGCAACCCGTAACTCATTGCGGCTCCATCTTCTACACTGGAGCCGACGCGCGCCGCAGTGGAAAGGGGCACTTTCTTGTCGCATCTGATCAGCTTTGTCCGCATTCCGGCACTGGCCATTCGCCAGCACATCCGGCCGCTGCCGCTGCTGGGCGTGCTGGACGAGGACGTGGTGTCGATGCGGGTCTGGCCCAATGACATTGACCTGAATCTGCACCTGAACAACGCGCGCTATCTGAGCTTTATGGACTATGGCCGCACCCACCTGCTGGCGCGCACGCGGCTGCTCGGACACATTATCCGCTCGCGCTGGCAACCGATGGTGGGCGCGACCTGGATCACGTATCGCCGCTCCCTGCCGGCATTTTCCGCTTTCCGGCTTAGTTCCCGGCTGATCTGCTGGGACGACCGCTGGTTCTATATCGAGCAGACTTTTACCGGGCGCAGGGGATTGGCCGCGGTGGGGTGGATCAAGGGAGTGCTGCGCGACTCTGGCGGCACGGTCGATCCGCAAAGAGCGATTTCGTGCGTTGCGCCCGGCCTGGTCAGCCCGCCCATGCCCGAAGCTATCGCGACATGGAACGAGCTGACCCGGGAGAAACTGGCCAGCAACTAAGGCAGGACGCTGCCTTCGCGCCGGGTTTCTGCTCAGCGTTGCATGGTGAAGATTACGTTGATGGTGGTTTCCACCTCGACCGGCTGGCCGTCGAGCAGGTAAGGCCGGTAGCGCCAGGTCTTCACCGCATCCAGAGCGGCATCCCTGAGCACGGATGGACCTTCGACCACGTGCAGATTCTGGATGGTTCCCGTTTTGGAGATGGTGGCCGCCAGCACCACAGTGCCTTGTGCGCCCATGGCCTTGGCAATGGGCGGATAAACGGGCAGGGTCTTCTGGAGCAGCAAGCCTGCTTCGACAGAGCTGTTGATGTGGAGCGGCGCTTTTACGTCGGGACGGACAACGCGCGGTGCGGTTTGGCCGTGAAAGGGAGTGCCGGTGCCTCCGGGAATGCCGGTGCCGGAGTCCATGCCGCCGGGAATGCCCACGATGGGCGCGGGCTCAGGGCCGTTGGCGATGAAGATTCCAGGGGGAATCCTGCGCGGCGCCACAAACAGGCCATCGGGCTGCTCGGAGACGCCGTGGAAGGGGTGCGCGGTGGGCTGCGCGGGCGGCGTGGGCGCGGGCGGCGGCGCAGGAGCTTCCATGAGGAAGGCGATCGCCTGACGCGGCAGAGCCTCGGGATAGATGAGCGGAATGAGAACCAGCGCGAGCAGGATGAAGCCGTTGAAAGCGAGGGTTGCAATCATCCAGGCGCGGCTGTGGGTGCGGATGCTGCCGGTGGATTCGAAGGTGGAATCTTCAAACATGGCCTGCCTCCCGAAGTGCGATTCAGCCGCGCCGGCAGGGCGCCGGGGGCCTTCCGCAGACGCGGGGAGAGCGGCCGCTCCCTGCGCTCTCCGGGCTCGCCGCAAGTGTGTGACCGACGGCAAACCCCGCGCGGGGAGCGGAGCTCAAGGCACTCCGTTCATCCCAATCGGAACCACTGTGCTGGTGTAGACACCGCCCCTGAACAAACTGTTCCCGCGGCAGGCAAAACCAGCGCCGGTTCGTTTACACTCCAGAGCACAAGAAGCCGGGAGTTTTTTGTACGGCTCAAGTTGGAGTTCGCATGAAACGGTTATGCCTGTCTTTGGTTCTGATCGCCGCAATCGGTAGTTCCTGGCTTCCTGCACAGGATGCCGCAGTTACACCCAATCCCGAAGCTACATTGAGTTACATCCATGGCGCATGGGAGACGCTGACCCGCTCCATGACTGCCTGCCCGACGCTTGCGGATTCAAAAGTGGATGCGACTCCAGTGCTTTACCTGCCGGCGGAGGTTGCGGCGCCGCCTGAAGTGAAAGCTCTTGAGGCGAAGTGCCATGTCAAGATTGCAGCCCTGCCCCGGCGCATTGAGAAGCTGGCCGACGTTCGTCCCGAGGAACTGCCCGCGGCTGGACTGCTGTATCTTCCCTACCCGTATGTGGTTCCTGGCGGACGTTTCAATGAAATGTATGGCTGGGATAGTTACTTCATTGTTCTGGGACTGGAAGCGGATCATCGGGAGGGGCTGGCCAAGGGGATGGTGGATAACTTCCTCTTTGAAATTGAGCACTACGGCGCGGTGTTGAACGCCAACCGCACTTACTATCTGACCCGCTCGCAGCCGCCGTTTCTTACCTCGATGATTCGCGCGGTGTATGAAGATCCGGCCAGTTTTCCTGCGACTCAGGCTGGGCGCGGGGAAGCAAAGGCGTGGCTGGAACGGGCCTACGCGCTGGCGGAGAAGGACCACTCCACCTGGCTGCGGCCCGAGCACCTGGCGGGCAAAACCGGGCTGGCGCGTTACTTCGATTTTGGCGTGGGTCCGGTGCCGGAGATGGCCGACGACAGCACCTACTATCCCGACGTCATTCGCTGGATGGTGGCGCATCCTGGAGAGGTGGAAGGCGCGCTGGTGAAGGGCTCCGAGCATCCGGATGCAACCGAGGCGGCCGCGCTGAAGCAGTCCAGCTGCGACGTGCGCGCGAGCACCGTGTGCGCACGGGCGTGGGCTGGGGGTTACCGGCTAAGCAAGGACTTCTACTTAGGCGACCGGGCTATGCGCGAGTCGGGCTTCGATCCGAGTTTTCGCTTTGGTCCCTTCGACGCCGCGACGCACCATTACGCGCCGGTGTGCCTGAACAGCCTGCTCTACCGCGATGAGCGCGACATGCAACACCTGGCCCTGCTGCTGGGCAAGCCCGTGGAGGCGAGCCAGTGGGAGCGCAAAGCCAAGGCGCGGCTCGCCGCCATCCAGCGCTATCTGTGGCGGCCGAAGGAGGGCGTCTTTGCGGACTACGACTTTGTTCACGCCAAGCCTTCGAGTTATGCGTATATTTCTTCGCTCTATCCGTTGTGGGCGGGGGTTGCCAGCCGCGAACAGGCAAAGCAGGTCGTGGATCAATTGAATCTCTTCGAACGGCCCGGCGGGTTATCCATGAGCAACACAAAATCCGGGATGCAATGGGACGATCCCTACGGCTGGGCGCCGACGAATTGGATCGCCGTGGCCGGCCTGGATGCGTCCGGCTTCCGCGTCGATGCCAAGCGCATTGCGCGGGAATTCGATGCAACGGTGGACAAGGGCTTCGCGCAGGATGGGACCATCCGCGAGAAGTACAACGTGGCCTCCGGAGACGCGAATGTACAGGTGAGTACGGGCTACAAGGCCAATGTCATCGGCTTCGGCTGGACCAACTCGGTGTATCTGAAGATGAAGGAAGTGATGGCGGAGCCGGGGAATGGGACGGGGAGTTATTGATACGGCTGTGCTGCGATGGTAGGAGTGAATGCAGACGCGGGTCGTTCGACTGCGCTCAGGATGACAGGTCTGTGGTTGTGTTGAGGAAAAGCAGACGCGGGTCCTTCGACTGCGCTGCGCTTCGCTCAGGATGACAGTTCAAGGGGACGGACAAAGGGGTGGTTTCTCGATGAGAAACCACCCCTTTGTATAAAGCACGGTATTGGTTTGCAGTTACTCGGGCAAAGTCAGCTTGCCTTTTACGTTGAAGGTTTTGGTGAGGACGGGCGCGCCGGAGTGGGGCTGGCCGCCGCCGACCGAGAGCGAATACTGGCCCTCGGCAACGATGGGCTCGCCAGCCTCGGTGACCATACTCAGGTCGCGGGGCTGCAATTCGAAGTGCACTTTCTGCGAAGCGCCGGGTTCAAGATGGATACGCTCAAATCCGCGCAGGGCCTTCAGCGGCGCTCCCGGCACGTCGGGGAAGGTGAGGTAAAGCTGCGCTACCTCGTCTCCCGCGCGCTGGCCGGTATTGGTGACGGTGACTTCGGCAATTAGCGGGCTTCCTGCAGGAACCGCGCTGGTGGGAACGGTGAGGTCGTTGTAAGAGAAGGTGGTGTAACTCAGTCCGTAGCCGAAGAGATAGAGCGGAGTGCCTTCGAAGTAACGATAGGTGCGGCCCTTCATGGCGTAACTTTCGAAAGCAGGAAGCTGGTTGACGTCCTTGTAGAAGGTTACCGGCAGGCGCCCGGCGGGGTTGTTACGGCCGGAAATGGTTTCGGCCACTGCGGCGCCGCCCTCTTCGCCCGGATACCAGGCCTCAAGAATGGCGTTGGCGTGGGCAGCGGCCCAGTTGACGCCCAGGGCGCTGCCGTTGGTGAGGACAACGACGAGCGGCTTGTGAGTCGCGGCCACGGCTTCCAGCAGTTCCTGCTCGGGCTTGGGCAGGTCGAGGCTGGTGCGGTCGCCGCCCTTGAAGCCGGGTTCCGTGACTTTCATCTCTTCGCCTTCGAGCTCGCTGGTGATGCCCACCACGGCCACCACCACATCGGCGTCCTGCGCGGCGGCGACGGCTTCGGGCTGGGGCTTCATGTCAACCTTCGACCAGACCAGCCGCGCGATCGGGGCGGGGCGATCGCCCTCGTTGTACTCGACCTTCACCTGCACCGGCTTGCCTTTTTCAAAGCTGATGCGGCCGAGCTTGGTTTCGGTCCCTTGAGTGTCCCAGGCGGAGGTGACTTCCTTGTCGTCGACGAGAAGGCGGAAGTGCCCATCGGCCTGGATGCCGAGATTGAATTCGCCGGTTTCAGGAGGGGTGAGGGTGGCTTCCCAACGGATGACCAGAGGCTTGACGCCGACGACTTCTGTGGGGATGGAAGCGGCCGTGGAGTCGATGCCGGGCTCGATGCGCGAGGCCAGCGTCTTGGGCTTTTCATTTTCTTGGAGGGAGGTATCGAGGCGCGCATAGCTGGCCGTGGCGCCGGGCTTGCCGTCCACGGTCAACAGGCCGTCGGGCACCGGAGCGGCCTCCTTGCTGAGGAACTGCGTGCCGGGGACATAGCGGAAGATGGCTTGCGGAAACTCGTTGCGCAGGCCTTCAAGGATGGAAACGGTGTGCGAGGGAAGTCCGTTGTAATTGCCCAGCAAGACGCGGGTCTGATCGGCCAAGGGACCAACCACGACAATTTTGATGGCCGAAGTTTTGAGCGGCAGCACGCCATCGTTCTTGAGCAGCACCATGGACTCGCCGGCCACCTTGCGGGCCAGGTCGCGATGCGCTGCGCTGTCCAGAAGCTTCTCATCGATTTTGGAGTAGGGCACCATCTCCGGCGGATCGAACATGCCGAGCTTCATGCGCGCGGTGAAGAGGCGGGTGAGCGCGACGTCAATCTCGCTCTCCTTCAGAAAGCCCTGCTTGACGGCCTGGAAATAAGGCTTGTAGTCGTGGTCGTCGGTGACCTTGTCGGTGCCGTCCACGCACTCGTTGTCCATGCCGCGCTGGAGCGAGATGGCCGAAGCCTCGGGCTGGGTGGGCTTGAATTTGTGGCCGTCGTGGATGTCGATAACCGCGCCGCAATCGGAGACCACGTAGCCCAGGAAGTTCCACTTGCCGCGCAACTGATCCTGCAGCAGGAACTGGTTGGCGCAGGCGGGCTCGCCGTTGATGCTGTTGTAGGCGCACATGACCGAGCCGGCCTTGGCTTCCGTCACGGTGGCGCGGAAGGCGGGCAGGTAGGTGTCGAGCTCGTCGTGCTTGCTGACCTGAACGTCGGCGATGTGGCGGGTGGGCTCGGGGCCGCTGTGCACGGCAAAATGCTTGGGGGTAGAGATGACGCGGTAGTAATGTGGATCGTCGCCCTGCATGCCGGTGACAAAGGCCACGCCCATGCGCGCGGTCAGGAACGGATCTTCGCCGTACGTCTCCTGGCCGCGGCCCCAGCGGGGATCGCGGAAGATGTTGATGTTGGGCGCCCAGAAATCCAGGCCCTCAAAGATGTTGCTGTGGCCGTCGCGCACGGCCTGCACGTGCTTGATGCGGCCTTCGGTGCTGATGACCGTCGCCATCTGGTGAATGGCGGGAGCATCGAAGGTTGCCCCCAGGCCGATGGGCTCGGGAAACTCGGTGGTTCCGTTGCGCAGCACGCCATGCAGCGCCTCGCTCCAATAGTCGTAGGCCGACACGTTGAGCCGAGGAATGGCCCGCGCCTGGTTCACCAGTTGGGTGGTCTTTTCTTCGAGCGTCATCCTGTGCACCAGGTCCGCCGCCCGCTGTTCGGCGGGCAGGCTGGGGTCCAGGTACGCAGGCTTTTGCGCGTCCTGTGCCCATGCCGCGCACGCCATTCCGCAACAGGCCAATCCTGCCGCTACAATCCGCATTCCCAAGCGCTTCATTGCACTCCTCGATTCAGCCTTCAGCCTTCAGCCGTCAGCTTTCAGCTATCAGTCTTTAGTGCCGGCGAATCAACCACGATCCAACTCTTTGCTGGCGTAAAACTCCGGACAGTTCTCCGGATGCTAACCCTAATGCGCTCCGGGGCTGCTGTCAAGAGGCGCATGCGTTCGTTTTTTCCTGTTGAAAATCGCTTTACTCCGGTGCTGTGAGGGCTCTGGACGAGAGTTGCTTCGGGCGCTTTTGTCAGCGCAATTCCAACCTGGGCTGCACTTGGGACGCCGACTGCATGTAACCTTCTCTGTGCCCGAGCAGTAAGAGTAGGCAGAAGGGGAAAGCGGATGGGAACGGCGGCGAGCAGCGCGACGGATCGGCTGGACGAGTTCCGGCAGGGTAGCATCGACGCCTTCGAGACGCTCTTCCGGCACCATCAGCGCACGGTTTACGGCTGGATTCTGCGCATCGTCCGCAACCCTTCGGCGGCCGAGGAACTCACGGTGGAAACCTTCTGGCGCATTTACCGGGCCCACGCGCGCTTCCGTCCGGAGATGGGATTCGAGGGCTGGGCGCGGCGCATTGCCACCCACGCGGCGCTGGACTGGCTGCGGACGAAGCGGCCAGTCGAGACATCAGAGGAGCTTTGCGCCGAACCGATGGCTCCGTCGGGCGATGACCCGGCCGTGACGGCGGAGATCCGGCAAAAGACGGCGCTGGCCTTCGGGCGGCTGCCTCCCAAGCTGCGGGTCGCGGCCACGCTGGCGGTGGTGGAAGAGTTGCCGCAAAAACAGGTGGCGGAGGCCTTGGGAATCTCGGTCGCCGCGGTGAAATTGCGCGTTTTTCGCGCGCTTCGATTGTTGAGAAAAGACCTGGAAAGGCAGGGAATCCGACCATGAAGGCACACGATGAGGAACGAGTGAAGGAACTGCTGCGGCTGGCGCTGAAGCCAATGGAAGGCGAGCTGGAGCCGAGCAGAGACCTGTGGCCGGCCGTGCTGAAGCGACTGAGCGCGGGAACGGCGCAGGTTCCGTGGTTCGATTGGGCGCTGCTGGCCGGGCTGTTGGGACTGGGCGCTTTTTTCCCGGCGTCGATCCCGGTCTTTCTCTATTACCTCTAGGGGCGGCGCAGAAATCAGTTGCAGGGAGGGGGCGAACGAGACGCGGGTCCTTCGACTCCGCTGCGCTTCGCTCAGGATGACAAATCAAATTCGCTCAGGATGACAAATCAAATTCGCTCAGGATGACAAATCAAATGTGATGGATAGGACTTCACGAAACTGCTAGTTGCGGGCGGGTGCGCTCGCGAGAAAAAAGGAGAACTCCATGAATACCCATACGTATCTGCGCGCTTACCTGGCAGGAATCTTTGTGCCCACGATCGTCCTGCCGCTGTTGTTGACGTTTGTTGTGGTCCGGCTGGTGTACCAGGTGCCCATCCCGGTGGAGCAGATGCTGATCTTTCCCATGGCCGTGGTGCCGTTGCTGTGGGGCCTTTGGAACCTGCTGTGGATGTGGTCGGGTCCGCGCACCCACATTCCTATCGGCCTGCATGGGGCAGTGCTGCCCCTGCTGCTGATGCCCATGGGAGCCACGCTGGCCAGTTGTCTGGGAGTGCTGGCGATCGGATCGCACGGCGTGGTCTGGTTCGGGGCCTGCTTTGTGCCGTACACGCTGATTGCGCCCATGTTTCTGGGTGCGCTGGCGGGCTACTACCTGGTGTGGAAGTACATTGTGGGCTTCTTGAACCGGGTGCTGGGGATTGCGTGAGAGAAGGGCTTTACGCGCCTTGCTCGAAGAAGTTGTCGAGTCCGGCGCGATGGGCATGGGCGGCCATGGTGGACTGAATTTCGAGGGCCAGCTCCAGTGCGTTGCGTCCCTGAAGAGCCGTGACCTGCGGAGTGCGGCGCGTGCGCACGGATTCGAGGAAAGAGAGAATCTCCAACCGCAGAGGCTCGCCGGGCGTGACCTCTGGCTTGATGAAGGAAAGACCCGGCGCCGGTCCACCCGCCCCGGCAGCGGCAAGCTGGGCGAGGATGGCGGGATCGACCTTGCCAGAGGCGATGGCGGCAGCGATTTCCGGAGGAAGGTTGGCGGCGGAAGGTGCGGCTGCCTCACTGTCCAGACGAATGACCAGCAAGTCCTGGCGGGCGTAGTCGATAGAGACGTACTGGCGCGGCTCGAAGAAGCGCAGCTTGCGCACCCGCTCGGTGGAGACGCGGGAGGCGGTGAAGTTGGCCACGCAGCCCGACTCGAACTCGACGCGCACATTGGCGATGTCTACCTTCGGCGACAGGATGGGCAGGCCGACGGCGCGCACTTCGCGAACCGGAGAAGCGGCGAAGGTGAGCACGATGTCCAGATCGTGAATCATCAAGTCGAGGACCACGTCTACATCGAGAGCGCGAGGCGTGAAGATGGAGAGGCGGTGGGACTCGAAAAACATGGGACGATGCAGGCGGGTCTGGACGGCCAGCACGGCGGGATTGAAGCGCTCCAGGTGGCCGGGCTGCAGGATGCGGCTGTGTTTTGCCGCCAGGGTGAGCAGTTCATCCGCTTCGGGCAGCGTGGCGGCCAGGGGTTTTTCTACCAGCAGATCGAGGCCCGCTTCGAGCAGGGCGCTGGCCACGGCGTGGTGATGAACGGTGGGAACGGCGACGGTGGCTGCGTCCAGCTTGAGATCGGCGGAGAGCAGCTCGTCCACGGTGGAAAAGACGGGAATGCCGTACTTGGCGGCGTGGTCGGCGGCGCGTGCCGGGTTGGGCTCAACGGCGGCCACCAGAGAGACGCCCAGCCCGGCCTTCTCCAACTCGCGGTAAACGCGGAGGTGGTTCTTGCCAAAGGAGCCGGCCCCGGCGACGGCGACGCGCAAAATGGATTCCACGCCTATTCCGCGGCCTCTTTCGAGGGTTCCTTGCCTTCTACGGCCTTGAGGCAGCGGCTATAGAGCTCAAGCAGCTCGGTCACGTGCTCTTCCGGCTTGAGCGCGGCCGCGCCGGCGAAGCCTGTGGAGGGAGCTGCGGGACGGCCTACGCCGGCTGTTCCGGCTACGAACTTACACAGATCGAGAGCGATATCTTCATTGCGGCGGGCGCCAAGGCCCGCGGTTCCAAGAGTGTCCATCGAGAAAAATCTCCAAGGAGAATGCTAGCAGAGATGGAGGACGAATTTACTTGTGCAGATTCTCGCGCAGAGTCTTGCAAAGGGTTGAGGTTTGAGAATTCGTTCGGCGAAGCAGGCTTTTCTATGCCTACCTTTGGCCCCTGCGGTATGCTCGTTCTTGACTGGCTTGCGATACGGCTTTTTCCTGCAACTCGAACTGGCCCTTCAAGAAAGACCAAGCCGCGGAGGTAACGATGCGCCGAGAGATTCCCATGATCCTCATTCGGGTGATTGTGGGCTTGGTGTTCCTGATCGAAGGCATACTCAAGTTCGTGCTTCCGGGGGAACTGGGCGTGGGGCGTTTTACTTCGATCGGACTGCCTATTCCCGATCTTCTGGCGCCGCTGGTGGGCAGCGTCGAGATCGTGGGCGGCATCGCCCTTCTGTTGAACCTCTATGCCGGCGATGCGGCGCTGGCCCTGCTGGTGGTTATTCTTACCGCCCTGGTCACCACCAAGGTGCCTATTCTGATGGGCCGGCCCCTGGGGCCGTTCGCGCCTGCCCACCTGAATCACTTCGGCCTGCTGAGTTTCTTCCATGAGGCGCGCACCGATCTAGCTATGCTCTTCTGCCTGGTGGCCATCACGATCGACTCTGGCGTGAAAGTGGGACGCCGCCGGCCCTGGTATCAATCCAAAGGCCTGTAAGTCCCCATGGCAGTTCCCCCCGACAAATCCCCGTTGGGCGAGGTTTTCCAGTTTTTCCTGCGCCTGGGCCTGACCGCCTTTGGGGGCCCTGCGGCGCACATCGGGCTGATGCAGCACGAAGTCGTGGAACGACGCAGGTGGATGAGCCGCGAGCGCTTCCTTGACCTGGTGGGCGCCTGCAACCTGCTGCCCGGCCCGGGTTCGACGCAGGTGGCCATGGCGCTTGGCTATGGCCGCGCCGGCTGGATGGGGCTGGCGGTGGCGGGGGTCTGCTTCATTCTGCCCGCCTCGCTGGCCACTTTGGGCCTGGCCTGGGCCTACGTGCGCTTTGGCAGCCTTCCCCAGGCCCAGGGGCTGCTCTACGGCGCCAAACCGGTGATGGTCGCCATCATTGTCCAGGCGGTCTGGAAGCTGGGGCGCACTGCCTTTCGTGGCTGGGCGATGGTCCTTGCGGGTTTGGCCTGCTTGGCCGCTGTTCTGGCCGGGATGCCGCCCATCGCCGTGCTGCTGATGTCGGGCGGTATTTTTCTCTTGATTGAGTGGCGGCGCTCCAACTCTGGCGCAATCCTGAGCCTGGCTGGAGTGCCGTTTGGCCTGAGCGGGGCGGCGGCCGGTGCAGTCGGACTGGCGTCCCTGTTCTTCGTCTTCCTCAAACTCGGGGTGGTGGTTTTCGGCTCGGGCTACGTGCTGGTGGCCTTCCTCAAAGCCGACCTGGTCGACCGCCTGCACTGGATCACCGAGCCGCAATTGCTCGACGCCATCACCGCGGGCCAGCTCACGCCCGGACCGGTCTTTGCCACAGCCACCTTCCTGGGCTACCTGTTGCGCGGCTGGACGGGCGCTGCCCTGGCCACGGTCGCCATCTTTCTTCCCTCTTTCCTGATGGCGGGCGCGGTGGGAGCCCTGGCGGACCACATTCGCAAATCGAAGCTGGCCGCTGCTTTCCTGGATGGCGTCAACGCCGCCGCCGTGGCCCTGATGGCTTCCGTTGTACTGGTGCTGGGCCGCACCACGCTGGTGGACGGCTGGACCTGGGCGCTGGGGCTGGGGAGCGTGGTTCTGCTGTTGCGCTTCAAGATCAACGCCACCTGGCTGATTCTGGCCGGGGCGGCAATCGGCGTTCTCCTTCACGCAATTGCCTAGTATCTGTTCCCATCGAACGGCCGCGCCAGCCACGATGACGAAGAATTCCAGCTTTGCCCTGATATTTTTTGGAGTTTGAGCCGATAGAGTTGTACGAAGCCTGAAGACCGTTTACGCTTGACCGCCCCATCAGGGGTCCATCCGCGGAGATCTCCCGACCGAAAAAGGTGAGCCATCATGTCTTCCGTCGCATTCCCTGGTACCAACGTGTCGAGCGTTTCGCAAATGAATGCAGCCGCCCGAACCGGCCCTGAGCAAGAACAGAATATCGTCGAAGCTGTCCACGTAACAGTGGGTCAAGCACCGCCCGCATTTCCCGAGGACACGGTCACGCTGTCTGCCGCGGCCCAGGCTCAGATGATGCATCAATCCGGCCAGAGTGTCTCGTCGATCGCTTCTTCGCTGGGGACCAGCGTCTCCACAGTCGATAGCTACCTCGGTATTACTGCTGCAACGGTCTCATCGCAGGTCGCCATTTCGACTGCGGAAGCGTCTACGCCGAAAGCCGCACCCGCCGCTACCGCTTTGGCCAAGGTTTAGGCAAAAGGTCGGTGCAGTGAGTCAGATCTTCGAGCTGACTCGCCGCTATTGCGTGGCCAGCCCGCTTGCGCACCGGCTCAGTCGAACCGGTATGCGCTGATTGCCGCGCCCATCGGCTCGTCGCCGAAGATGCGCTTTCCTGGCGCGTTCCCGCCCGCTCCCGCCGCCACTATCAGCGGCATCAGGTGCTCTTCGCGCGGATGGGCGTAGGCCGCAAACGGAGCCTCGCGCCAGGCAGTCAGCAGACCATTCCGCTCGGCAGCAGGCGACTCGACGGCCCCGGTCAGCCAGGCATCGAAGGCCCGTGCGCGCCCCACCGTTTCAGGCCTCAGGTAGCCGCGCAGGTTGTGGAAGCTCATGCCGCTGGCCACGATCAGCACGCCCCGGCCGCGCAAGGGAGCCAGAGCCCGTCCGGCGGCCAGGTGCAGGGCCGGGTCCAGCGAGTGAGCCAGCGAGAGAGACACGACCGGAATCTGCGCATGGGGAAACGCCACCTTCAGCGGCACAAAGACCCCGTGGTCGAAGCCGCGGCTGGGGCTCGTTGTCGCAGGCAATCCCGCCTTGCCCAGCAGCCCGGCCACTTCCACGGCCAGCTCCGGGTCTCCCGGCGCGGGCCATGCGAGCCGGTAGGTGTGCTCGGGGAAGCCGGAGTAGTCGAAGATCAGCTCGGGGTGGGCCGCGGCGCTGGCCGTAAAGGACGGCTCCTCCCAGTGGCCGCTGACCACCACCATCGCCTTGGGCGGCGCGGGCAGCGTGCCGGCGAGGCCCTCCAGGAAGCGCTGGGTAGCATTCCAGGTGTCGGCCGGGCCCCAGGTCCAATCCATGAAGAAGCAGGGTCCACCGCCGTGGGGAAGAAAGAGGGCGGGCTGGCGTTCGGTAGGGGTGGTCATGGGAGGATCCTCCGGATCCCCGGCCCATTTCTGCGAGCCGGAGATAATAGTCGTTCAAACAGCTATCTGTCAGATGACCCAACCCAGGCCAAGGATTCACTTACCCCCCTGGCCGTCTACCGGCGCGGCTAAAAAGAAAACATAGACCAGCATCGCCAAGCCAACCAGCCCAGGAATCAGCCCTACCAGATAGCGATCGCCCAACCCCCCAGACCTCTGAAATCCTAAAAAAATGGTCAGCGCCACTCCCACCGCCATGGTGATCACGCCGCCTATCTTCAGGCCTTCCAGCGTCTTGAGCCGTTTCAGCCGGTCCTCCTCACGCAGTAGCTCAATCGCCGCCCTTGCGCCCTCGCCCGAGGACTCGGCCAGCCGCCGGATCGTGTCTGCCCTGTAAAAGGCTTCGCGCTCCTTGCGCCGGGCGTCAATCCAGCTGGTCAGCGGAATGAAGACGACAAACAGGGATACCGCGCCGATGGAAAGAAACGCCCACATGCCGTAGCTCATGAGGACCTCGGGTTCCTCGAAGAGAAAAAGCGCCAAATGTGTCATACAATCCTCCTGATCTGGTTGCAGGGGTTTTTCCCCTTGCGCTTGGTGGGACAGGAAAGTGCGCGGGGCGGTTGCATTTTGTTCGATAGCTTTGCACCCGTAACAAAATGCAACCTGCCGGCGCAGGTTCATGTCCCACTCCACGGAGAGCATCCATCTTGAGCCCGAATTCCAGCAGCGCGACGGAAGACCTGGCCGATGTGGAGCGGGTGCTAGCCGGCGATGCTGCAGCTTTCGCGGGCATCGTGCGCCGGTGGCAGACGCCGCTCGTCAACATGGCCTGGCGCTATTGCCGCGATCGCGGGCGCGCCGAGGAACTGGCCCAGGAAGCCTTTATTCGCGCCTGGAGGGGACTGGCCCAGTGGCGGTGCGAATCCAGCTTTTCTACCTGGCTCTTCGCCCTCGCGGCCAACGTCTACCGCTCCGAGCTGAAGCGCTTTCCCGCGGTCAACCTGCCTCTCGAAGCCGCTCCGGAGCCCTCCGGGCCCGCATTGCAGCACCATGCGCTGGCGGAAAAGTCGAGCCAGGAAGCGGTGCGGCGCGCCGTCCTGGCCCTGCCCTTGCGCTATCGCGAGCCGGTGATTTTGTTTTATTTTCACGAGATGGACCTGGCGGCGGCGGCGCGGACCATGCGCCTGCCCGAAGGAACCTTGAAAGCACGTCTCTCGCGTGCGCGGGCCCTGTTGCGACGACGCTTCCCAAAGCTCGAAGACGAGCAGGAAGCCTTGGAATTTTCGACCGCAACGCCGGAAAGGAGGCCAAACCTTGAAGCCAACCGCAACTAAATCCGCAGAAAACAGCGCTGCTGCCCTCGACCGCATTCTGGCGACTGAAGAGGAACTGCTACCGTCGTCGGGATTTCTGGCCTCGGTGATGGAGCGGGTCCAGGAAGAAGCCGCTGCGCCTGCGCCCATCCCGTTCCCCTGGAAGCGCGCCATCCCGGGCATGGTGTTGGCCGTGATCGTCCTGGGCGGAGGCGCCGTCGAACTGGTCCGCATCAGCCTGTCCGCCGCCAGGGAGATTTCACTTGCGCCGGCGCGTCTTCCGGCGGTGGTCCACCCGGTGCAGGACGCCGGTTGGGTGGCGGCGGCGCTGGGCGCTTCGCTGGTTTGCAGGATGCTTTCACGCCTGCTGGCGGGACGGTCGGGGCTGCTTTAGGATTCGATTTCTGAACCGCATCCGCTCATCGTCTGAAGCAATTCTTCCAAGGTGGCGGGTACAGCGTGGACCGGGAGGTTGATTACATGACAGCGCCGGCTCCTTCGAGCCCGAGTAGACTGGTTGCTGCTAGACGCCCAGGAGCTCGGGAGAAGGAGCCTGGCATGGCCAAGATTATAGG
>Ga0302201_10000576_pt1 | contig 33122 bp, 23 predicted proteins | sample II_Bog_N3_2_FD_194586 | JGI IMG/M metagenome (GOLD analysis project Ga0302201, IMG submission 194586) | Peat permafrost microbial communities from Stordalen Mire near Abisko, Sweden - II_Bog_N3_2 | ecosystem: Environmental > Terrestrial > Soil > Wetlands > Peat | place: Sweden: Abisko... | reverse complement strand
CGCCGTGAAGGCCTCTTACAGCAAGGCTTTCAGCGCCATTTTTGACGCCCACGTCACGCAGCTCCTGACCGCCGGCATTCTCTACTGGCTCGCCAGTGGTCCAGTCAAGGGGTTTGCCCTGACTCTCACGATCGGCATCATCGCCTCGATGTTCTCGTCGTTGCTTGTCACCTACACCTGCTTCGAATGGGCCTTTGCCCTGAATGCGCTCAAGAAGATCTCGATGCTCAATCTGATCCGCTCGAAAGGCTTTAACTTCCTTGGCCATGCCAAGCCATTTATCTTCACTTCCGTGGTGCTGGTGATCTTGAGCATCGCTATCTTTGCCTCGCGTGGCAACCGCAACTTCGATGCCGATTTCAAAGGGGGGGACCTTATTGTCTTCTCCTCGCAGACCAAGCTCACGCCTGATCAGGTGCGGGACACGCTGGCGAACTCCGGCCTGCAAAACAGTGTCATCCAGGCCGAGCATGTCGGCAATCAGGACCTCATCAGTATCCGCACCGAGTATGGCAATGTGGAAAAGATCGAAGCCCGTCTCAATGAGGCCCTTCCCCAGGCCGGCTTGAAGTTTGAGCAGACCGAACACATCGGACCGCTTGTGGGCAAAGAACTTGCGAACAAGAGTGCTCTCGCCCTTGCCCTTGGTCTTCTTGGAATCTTCCTCTATGTGAGCCTGCGTTTCGAGGCCTCTTTCGCCTTTGGTTCGCTCCTTGCCCTGGCGCACGATCTCATTATCACGCTCGGGTTCTTCGCCCTCAGTGGTCGTGAGCTTTCGCTTATCATGGTTGCGGCAATCCTAGCCATCGCGGGTTATTCCATTAACGACAAGATCGTCGTCTTTGACCGCATTCGCAGCGGGCTGCGCGACCAAGGCAGCCGTTCCATTGCCGAGGTGATGAACGCCTCGATCAACGACACTCTTTCCCGCACCATTCTGACAGGGGGCACCGTGCTTCTGACCGTCCTGGCACTCTACTTCTTCGGTGGGCCAGTACTGAACGACTTCGCCTTCTCCTTTGTCGTGGGTGTGATTGTCGGCACCTACTCCTCCATCTTCGTGGCTTCCCCGATCGTCCTTTGGTGCTCGAAACTGAGCGGCAGGAAAGCTGCCACGGTCGCTGTTAATTAATACTCTTCGCAACCCAAACCAGCCATCATGTCCCTGCTCATCCTTGGTTCCGTCGCCCTCGACACCGTCAAAACTCCCATTGAGGAGCATGCAAACCAGCTTGGTGGCTCGGCCTCCTATGCCGCCGTGGCGGCGAGTTTCTTCTCCCCTGTCAATCTCGTCGGCATTGTCGGCGACGATTTCCCGGAGGAACATCTCGCCTTTTTCAAATCCCGCAATGTCGATCTCGAGGGACTCCAGATCGTACCGGGCAAGACCTTCCGTTGGTCGGGTGAATACCTGTGGGACATGAACCAGCGGGAAACCCGTTCGGTGGAGCTGAATGTCTTTGAGAATTTCACGCCCGACCTCCCGGAGTCCTACCGCTCGGCGCGCCTGGTGCTGCTTGGTAACATCGCCCCGGCGCTTCAGCACCATGTGCTGGATCAGCTGACCCGCCCGCATTTCGTCATCGCCGATACGATGGATCTCTGGATCAACATCGCGAAGGAGGAACTCCTCCGACTGATCGCGCGCGTCGATATGCTGATCCTCAATGACAGCGAGGCCCGCGAACTCACGGGCGAGACCAGCCTGATCAGGGCGGGTCGTCTCATCCGCGAAATGGGCCCCTCTTTTGTGGCGATCAAGAAGGGGGAACACGGCTGCCTGCTCTTCGGGGAAAACCAGTTTTTCAGCTGCCCCGCCTACCCGCTCGAGAACATTCATGATCCAACGGGTGCCGGGGATTGCTTCGCCGGTGGGTTGGCCGGTTATCTGGCAAGCCGCCATCTGAGCGACGCCTCGTTGACCGAGAAGAAGGAAATCCCCTTCGATATCATGCGAATGGCCGTGGTGGAGGGAAGCGTGATCGCCAGTTTCAATGTCGAGTCCTTCAGCATGGATCGTCTCCGCACGGTGACTCCCGCCGAGAATGTCGAGCGTTTCGAGACATTCCGTACCCTGAGCCGTTTTGGGGCACTTTGATGGTTTGTTGATCGCAATACTTGTGGTGAGCTAAGTTTCTGCGCAATAAAAGGGGTGTGAACACCCCCTCCCACGAAAGCTTTCCCACGAACGATTCCATTGCCTCGCCCAATTCTCTCGGCCCCGAGGATCTGTATCCACTGATCGAGTGTCGGCACAGTGATCCCCATCACATCCTTGGAGTCAGACCAGGCCCCCAAGGTGGAAGCATCGCGCGCGTCTATTATCCCGGCGCTGTTTCCGTCTCCCTGCTCTTTGATCAGGGGGAGAAGCTACACCTGATCAAAGTTCATGCGGACGGAGTTTTTGAAGCCTCCTCCCCGCAGCAACTTCCCTCGGGTGCCGATGCCTACCAGATCGAAATCTCGTTTGCCGACGGCAGCGCGCTCCTGACGCGTGACTCTTATGCCTTCGCCCCGCAACTCAGTGAATTCGACCTCTATCTGCTTGGGCAGGGAGAGCACCTCGAGTCTTACAAAGTACTAGGAGCTCATCTCAAGACCGTTGACGGAATGGAGGGAACCGCCTTCGCCGTCTGGGCCCCGAATGCCCAGCGTGTCAGCGTGGTGGGAGATTTCAACGAATGGGATGGCCGCAGACACATGATGCGCCGTTTGGGCGGCTCAGGGATCTGGGAGATTTTTGTTCCGGGTGTGGAGGAAGGAGATCATTACAAATATGAACTCCGTGGCCTGCACGGGGAGATTATCCTGAAAACAGATCCCTACGGTTTCTACGCACAGCATGATCTTCGCACCGCCTGCATGGTGACGGATCTCGAACGTTATGAGTGGAGTGATGCGGCTTGGATGGAACACCGGGCAAAACGTGACGCCTACGCCGAGCCGATGTCGGTCTATGAAGTCCATCTCGGCTCCTGGCGCCGCAAACCCGAGGATAAGAACAGACCCCTCAGTTATTTGGAGCTCTCGGAGGAACTGGTAAGCTATGTGAAGGAGATGGGCTTCACCCATGTGGAACTGCTCCCGGTCATGGAACATCCCTTTGACGGATCCTGGGGCTATCAGGTGGTGAATTTCTTTGCACCAAGCAGCCGCTTCGGATCTCCCGATGAATTCCGTCACCTTGTCGATAGCCTTCATCAGGCGGGGATCGGTGTTATTCTTGACTGGGTACCGGGACACTTCCCCAAGGATGCCCACGGGCTTGCGCGTTTCGATGGCACCGCACTCTACGAACATGAAGACCCCCGCCTTGGCGAGCACCGTGATTGGGGAACGCTGATCTTCAACTACGGGCGCAATGAAGTGCGAAATTTCCTGATTTCCAACGCCCTCTTCTGGCTCGACCAGTATCATCTCGACGGGTTGCGCGTGGATGCTGTCGCCTCGATGCTCTACCTCGACTACTCCCGTGAGGCGGGAGAATGGATTCCCAACTGCTTCGGGGGCCGAGAGAATCTCGAAGCCATTGAGTTCCTCAAGCGCTTCAACATGCTCTGCTATAGCCGACACCCCGGCGTGATGACCATCGCCGAAGAGTCAACTGCATGGCCTGGCGTTTCCAAGCCGGTCTACGATGGCGGTCTTGGCTTTGGATTCAAATGGAACATGGGATGGATGAATGACTCGCTCCGCTACATTGCCCGTTCCCCTATTCACCGGAAGCATCATCAGGGAGAGATCACCTTCTCCATGCTCTACGCGTTTCACGAGCACTTCATCCTTGTGCTCAGCCACGACGAGGTGGTGCACGGAAAGGGATCACTGATGAACAAGATGCCGGAGGACGATTGGCAGAAGGCGGCAAACCTGCGGATGTTCCTCGCTTGGATGTGGGCTCATCCGGGGAAAAAACTTCTCTTCCAGGGTGGCGAGATCGCCCAGTGGCGTGAATGGGATCACGAGAACAGCCTCGACTGGCATCTTCTCGAGCATCAACCCCATCGCGGCGTTCAAAAGTTGGTGAAAAGCCTGAATGCCATGTACCAGAAGGAACCCGCTCTCTTCGCACTTGATGACAAGCCCGAGGGATTCCAATGGGTTGATTTTCGTGATTCGGAAAACACCGTCTGGTCCTTCCTTCGCAAGGCACCTGCAGGCAGCGGGTCGCCACATCTGCTGGTGATCGTCAACGCCACGCCCGTCGTAAGACATGACTATCGCCTCGGCGTCCCTCATGCAGGATGGTGTGAAGTCATCCTTAACTCTGATGCGGAAAAATTCGGCGGCAGCGGCAGTTTGAGCACCCTGGGAGCACAGGCGGAAGCAATAGGTTCCCATGGATTCGACCATTCGATTGTTCTGAATCTTCCTCCGCTTTCCGTGCTGATCCTTGCCCTGCGCGCCTAGGAACCTTAGAGTAAATCGGACAAAAAAGCGGCGAAAACTTCAAATGAGCACTTGACCTAGGCACTATTCAAGGACACTTTTCCTAAGACAGTTACTAAAATCAACAGAAGCACCTAGAAAAAAACCCTATGAAACAAATCAAAAACATCACCACCCGGTTTGCGGCATTCACCCTAATTGAGCTTTTGGTCGTTATTTCGATCATCGCAATCCTTGCCTCGCTTGCCCTTCCCGCAGTGACCGGAGCCCTCGTCAAGGGACAGATCGCGCAGACAGTGAGCAACTACCGCCAGCTCTTTGTGCTCACCCAGAGTGCCTCGCTTGATAACCAGACGGCAGGTGGAACGGGTGCATTCCCTGGCGATACCTCGAGTAACTCAGTCGCAGGATGGAGTAATGCACTGGTTCCCGCTTACTGCTCTGCCTCAACCTTTACGTCCATGGGTACGGTGAAGGGTGCACTTACCAACACAACGGTCTGGCTGGTGAAGTCCTCTGAAGATGCAGCAACAATCTTCCTGGGCACCACCGGAATTGGCGGCGGAGCCGGTTCCTCGACTATCACCGTTGCTACCACAGGGCCTTACGGAAGCAAAGGTGCTGCCTTTGTCACCCTTGGCGGATCTGCTGTCAGCGTTAACGGCACCAACGGACCCAACCTGACAAACGGTTCCGCACTGATCTCCTCCAACAGTTCTGCCGTTTTTTAAGAGAGCAGTATTTCTGTATTTAAAAAGGGGAGCCTTTCGGCTCCCCTTTTTTTGTTAGAATTCCTAACAATTGATGGTTTTTGATCCATAGGAAGCAGAATGTTTTTTGGATTAATTAAGGAAAGATAAGTATTAATTTGCCGAATTATGTTGGCACGCCAGAGAAAATCGGTCATATCATCTGGATGAGGGAGTTCCAATCACGGGCATCTCAGGGAAATATCAGTAATTCGCCGATGCGAAGAAGGAAGGGATTTACCCTTTTTGAAATCGTCGCGGTGATGTCGATCATGAGCCTGATGATGTGGTTCACAATTCCCGCGTTACAGAGTGTCGATGGGGCAAAAAATCTGACGGCCAATGCAACCGAGATTCAACAGATTCTCTCCCAGGCAAGGGCTCAAGCCATGCTTAGGAATTCCTATGTCTATGTTGGGTTTTATGAGTCAGATGCTTCGCAGCCGGACACCGTACGCCCGGCACCGGGTGGTACTGGACGTCTTTGGGTGGGAGTCGCAGCCAGCAAGGATGGAACCCAGGGTTATGATGTGACAAACAGTGCTGCCTGGAATGCCACCAATCTCACCCCTGTGGATAAATTGCGTTATTTTGACAATCTCCACCTGACCACAAACGCTTCTTTCTATTCCCCGAACATGCCGGTCAACACCCTGAGTCCGGCGGGAGATCCCTCGGCCACCAATACCCCGTTTGGATGGCCGGTTGAAAACTCCAATTCCATCACTCAATTTTCCACCGGGATCATTCAGTTCACTCCTCAAGGCACTGCCATGCTTCCAGGCTCTTCGACGACTTCGGAATACCTTCAGATCGCCCTGATCCCGACCCACGGGAAACTTCTGCCCAACAATAGTCCCAATGCAGCCGTCATCCAAGTGGATGCCATTACTGGATCAGTCACCACATACCGTCCATAACTTCAAAACCAAAAAACTATGAAAATTGAGAAAACGAAACCGTCAAAGGCTTTCACTCTCGTGGAAGTTTCGGTCGCCATGGGGATCGCAGCCGTCTGCATGTTTTCCCTACAGGCGCTGATTCCCTCCACGCTCAAACTCGCCAATAACGCCTCAGATCAAACTGCGGCGACAACCATGATCTCCTCGATCACTCAGGATCTACGCAATACTCCATCCGGCAGCAACGTCTCTCCCGGATTCGGCATCCCGATGCCCAATCTCAACAGCACCAACTCCACCCTGCTGACCTCGACCAACTTCTACCTTGCCGAAGACGGACTTGGTGTCCTTCTTCCCACCCAGGCCAGATATGCCGCCTCGGTGACACTGAGCAATGCTGCGGCGGCCACGGTCACCTCGCTGACAACAGCCCGGATCAAGGTTTACTGGCCCGCTACTGCCGCCGCAAGCAATGCCCAGGGTTCCGTGGAAACGGTCACCTTCTTTAACAGGCAATTCCAGCGTGGCGGCACCTATGTGGCGAAAAACAGCTCTACCGCCACCACGCTGACCGGAGGACCCTTCACCTGCAACGGGTACAATCAGTACGGCTATAACTGTAACGGTTATGATTGCAACGGTTATGATTGTGACGGCTATGATTGCCATGGCTATAACCGGGACGGCTTCGATCACAACGGCTGCGATAAAGACGGCAATCACGAAGGTTGCAAAAACTCTCGCGATAACGGCGAGGGGGATGACGACTGAGCGGGATACCCGCTCGGAGGAGGGCTGCCGAGGATTTACCTTGTTGGAGATGGTCGTGGCCCTGGCCGTGATGGCCGTGCTGGTGGTTCTGTTGGTGCAAGTCATCAACGCCGTCTCGGACGTGGTCACCAAAGCCAGTGACCGTGTGCAGTGCGATCTGGAAGCCCAGACGGTCTTTGACAGAATTTCCGATGATATCGCACAGATCATCAACCGTCCTGACGTCGACGCGCTGTTTCTTGGTCTCCCCACCAACTCGACCGGAACCGACAACAATGACCAGATCTATTTCTACACCCAAGGATCGGGGTTCTCGACCAACACGACGAATCAGAGTCCGGTTTCCCTGATCGCCTATCAGGTGAATAACACGCATCTTCAACGCCTCGGCCTCACCAGGGGATGGGATGATCTTCCCTATGTCACCCCATCCAATGCCCAAACCACGTTCATCGCGACGGCTCCCTTGCAAAATTTTGGGACTGCCTCCAACTATTTCCATACCATCGCCCCTTCCGTCTTCCGCATGGAAATCACGCTCCTGATGAAAGCAGGGACCATCAATGCCGATGGTACCACCAACTCGATGAACTCTTACGCCAACCTGACCAACAGCACCAATCCCTGGCATGGACTGACCAATGTCATGGCTGTTGTCGTAGCTCTTGGCCTGCTGGATCAGACAAGTCGCCAGATCGTAACAACTCAACAACTGAAAGCCCTGGCTCTCACCCTGCCTGATGCAAGCACCAATGGGGGGATTTCCATTTCGACCTGGACCAGCATGGCGATGACTGCCACCAATATCCCGCCTGCTGTCCGTTCAGAAATCCGTATCTACCAGCGTTCTTTTCCCGTGAAGCGATGAAGAGGAACCTAGTTCCTAATCCCCGAAAATTTTTAGGATCCTCGCGCGATGGGGTAGCCCTGATCATCGTTCTGGTACTGCTCGTAATGCTCTTCCTTCTACCGCTTGCATTTTTTTTGCAGAGCACGGTACAGGAGAAAATTTCCAGTGACAGTTCTACCACATCGCTGGAATCCACCCTGGCCGAGGGAGCCATCGAAAGCATCATGAGCGATCTGGCCCAGGAGATCACTATGGGCTCCACGGCAAGCAACAACGTGGTCACGAATCTCGTGCTCGGCATGGTTTATACCAATCCCATCTACTACCCTTTAACGAGCACGAATGCCGTCCCTGTACTCGCAGGATCCTCGGGCACCAACGGTTTGGAAAATCTGCTAAAGAGAAGCGCCTACGGTATCAGTAATTATCCCGGAGGCACCTGTTGGGCGGTTCCCAGTTCCACAACCAATCAATCCCTGAATGGATATTCTGTCCCACTGGCCCGATGGAACAAGCATCTGCTCATCGCCCGCGCCAATACCAATAGTGCCACCGATACCACGCCAACCAATTCCTTCACGCCCCCCGACTGGATTTTGATCGGCCGTGATGGCTCGACACCGACTACCTGGAGTAATTCCCTGCTCTGGTCGGCAACGAATGCCGCGACCGTGATCGGGCGTTACGCCTACGCCATGTATGACGAGGGAGGATTGCTGGATGCCAATGTGGCTGGCTATCCGGTCGGCCTTGACACTCTTTCACCCTCACCGGTTCCCGGAAAAGATGGTCCCTATTTCGCAGATCTCACGCAGATCGGCCTGACCACCAATCAGATTAACGCCCTGGTGGGATGGCGAAATTATGCGAGCGCCAATGCAAGCGGCGACTTTCCCAACTACACGATCGCCGACAGCGGTACCAGTTATGCCCAGGGAGCGTTGGAAAATGACAACGGCTTCATGCAGACCTGGAATACCAATGTCTCCAGCGTCAACACCAACAGAACAGACCATCAGTTCTCGAGTCGCCAGGAACTCATCTCCCTGCTGATCCAGAGCGATCCCGCCAATGTGCCGACCGCCCTGAACGCGCTCCGTTACCTTGGAAATTTTTGCAGGGACATTAATCAGCCTGCCTTTGCTCCCGCCACCAACAGGCCGAGGGTCGGCACCAATGACGATACGATCAATCCCCCTTTCTTGAGCATTTCGGTAAACACCACAAACTTCACCCGGGATGATGGGGAGCTTGCAACAGTGGGAGACCCCTTGGTCAAATACCGCTTCCCTCTCGACACACTCTCCTGGATTACTTACGCGGGGCCGAGCAGCACGGCCCTAGCAGCAACCAATGTTACTAATGCTACCTTGAGGAATGCCTATCTCGCCAATGGCATTTCCCAGAATTTTCTCAATTACGGCACCCCCTACAACATCACCAACTATTATGGACTGACTTGGAACACCAATGGTTACTGGATTTATGGTGTTCTCAGCACCAATCAATCCGTCACTAATCAGTTGGTCACCAATCAGCCGATCATGACACTCGCTCAAGTCGCTGTCGCCGGACGCGAGCCCAACTTTTTCGAGCTCTTGAAAGCCACCATCACGTACGGATCCCTGGGCGTGGCTTATTCCACCAACACGAACACCACCATTCCGGAGGGATATAACGCAACCTATGACAACTGGACGGATGCCCAGATCATCCAAATTGGCGCTAACATCATCGACCAGTTTGATTACGATTCCTATCCCACCAGAATCCGTTTCTGCGACGGCATCACCTTCGGCACCAACACCAGTGTGGAAATTCGGGGCATCGAGGATCTTCCCTACCTCTACCGGGTGCGGGAAGGAAAAATCATGATCACCAATTCCTCTCCATCTGTCACTGCTCTGCCGATGACTACCAATGGTTGGTCCACGACCAATGGCGGTTCCGGAGTGGTTCTTCAAGAGCCGGAAATCTGGAACCCCCATGCCATGCGCTCTCCAACAAACAGTTATCCAGGGCCAACCAACTTCCGGCTGCTGGCCATCACCACCGATCCTATCACGGCATCAACCAACAGCAACACCCCTTCGGTGAACTACACCCTTGGCGCAGCTTGGATCACACAGGGAAACCACACGATCAACTGGACCAACAGCACCGCGACCAATCTGAACACCACCAATTCCAAACTCACCTTTAATATTCCTACGAATTGCCAGTATCTCTTCCGGGAGCCGACCCTCCTGATCAAGCCGAACATTCCAACAAACTCCAGCAATTCCTGTTCTGCAACATACACATTGGGCCCGACAAATATCTTCACCACCGCCTATCAGTATGGAGCGGTTGGAATTCCGGACAACCGTTCCTACATTGGCATTCCCATGGGAACGGTTCCGATGGCTCTCGCAGCAACTTTCTATACGAATGACATAGGTACAAATATTCCAACCACCAACGGAACGCCAGGCATCGCCCCAACCGGATATGTCTATTATCTGACCAATGGCATTGCCACTGACCCGCGCGTGACTTATTTGCTCCAGTGCCAGGATGCCAACAGCAACTGGATCACCTATGACGAGAAGTACACCTATGTAGCCAACGCCACCAACGGCTACAGCATTCCCAACACAGGGACAAATACGAATTTGGTCACTTTCCAATACAATCAGAACAAGACATTCCTGACCGACTCCAACACCACTACCACAAACTGGTCGAAAAATGCCATCGGCAGTGAATGGTGCGTCATGGCCGTTGACCCAAGAACAAGCCGTTTTGGGATGCTTTTTGCAGGCGCAAACGGGAGCACCAATTCGAGCTATTCTTTTCCGCTAGGAGCGGCCCTCGGTCTCTACAGCACAAATTATGCACCCCTCTACACGGCCGGATGGGCCGCTCCGATTGGCACTGGAGCCACCAATCCCACCATGCAATATGCGGCGCAACAGAATGCGGTGCTAACCGCCCGTCCCGATGCGTATGCGGGGATGATTCTAAGTTCGAACAACTCTCTCCCTGCGACGAACAGCTGGTATCCGACCAACAACGGCGTGATACGCCCAGGACTCTTTCCCCAGAATAACCCTAATATCACGACTGCCTCCACCAACCGTTTCAGCCGCGATCCGCAGTCACCCAGTTTTCCACAACAGTTCTTTGCCGATGATGACGGCGTGGTCAGACGCGGGATGAGCGCCTTTGTCCCGTTCAGCAATTCTGTCTCCGCTGCGCCCGCCGCCACTCCCCCTCCCTCCTCAAACTTCCCCTCGGGTCTGCCACTACTGCCCGCCTATGCCTTTAACAGTTCGGGAATCGCCTCCGCGATCAGCAGCGGTAATGCCGGCGACAACGAATACCTGGGACGTCCCGTCATGCTGAACAGGCCGTTCCATTCGGTTGCCGAACTCGGCTCTGTTTTCTCGGGCACTCCCTGGAGGAATCTCGACTCCTCCACTCCGGAAAGTGGAGGGGCCGCTCTGCTTGATGTCTTCAGCGTTAACGACACCACGGATTCCCTGGCACTCTTCGCAGGCAAGGTGAATCTTAACACGCGCCAGATTCCCGTGTTGCAGGCCATCCTGGCCGGAGCCTACAAGGAGGAGTTCAATCAGACCAACCCTCTGGTCAATTCTGTCATGAGTAGCACCCTTGCCAATGCCATGGCTCAGGCCCTGGTTCTCCGCACGCATGGAACTAACTCCTCGGCAGGCCCCTTGGTCAACATCACCGAACTGGTTGGCAAATGGTACTCCGCCAATAAGGTCAGCGGCACCTCCTACACGAATGGCAGCACTTCCTACATCGGCTTCAGCGATGATCAGACCACAGCGATCACCAATGATATCTCAGCGGTTCTCAGCAACGCTGCTCTCGGCACCGATCCTGAAGTGCGTGTCCAGCGGCTTCGCGACGCCACCATCCGCGCGCTTTCCTCTTCGGGCCAGACTCGCGTCTGGAATCTTCTGATCGATCTGGTTGTCCAACCGGGACGCTATCCCAAGAGCGCCACGGGATTTAATAATTTCTCCGCAGATGGCGAGGTACACCTCTGGATTCACCTCTCCATCGACCGTCTCACCGGGAAATTACTCGATCGTCGGGTGGAAACGCTTAAGGAGTAACGTGGAGTAAGCTACCTCTTGCGCGAAAATAAGCCGCGCAGACCCTAATGCATTTCCTGCATGCCGCTGACAATGCCGATGAGCGGAAGGAAGAGCGCAACGACGACGGTTCCTATCATCAACGCCAGAAACACGATCATGATCGGCTCCATCAGTGATGTCAGTCCCGCGACCACAGTATCCACCTCCTCGTCGTAAAGATCCGCAACCTTCAGCAGCATTCTTGGCAACGATCCGGTTTCCTCCCCAACCTGCACCATTCCCACCACCATGATAGGATAGGCTCCAGAGGCGGCCATGGCATCACGAATGCTTTCGCCTCCTTTCACATTGGTGTAAATCAGCGAGATCGCATCGGCGATCACCCTGTTCCCGGCCGTTTCCTTCGCGTTGTTCAATGCCTGCAGAATCGGCACGCCACTCATCATCAAGGTGCCGAGCGTTCGACAGAATCGGGAGATGGCACTCATGCGTACTAAACTGCCGAACATCGGCATCCAATAGAAAAACCGGTCAAGCACAGTCCTCACGACTGGATTTTTGAGCACCGTGGCGATCAGGGGCTGCGCTGCCGCGATGAGAATCAGGATCAAGACGGCGTGATGTTTCAGCATATTGCTCCCATCCACCACCATTTGGGTGAGGAGTGGTAACGGCCTGCCGCCAAGCATGTCGGCAAAGATTTTCTCGAACTTCGGAACGATAAATATCAAGAGTCCGAGCACGATGGAAAGCGTAATGAAGAGCACGATGCACGGATACATCAGGGCGCTTTTGATTTTCCCATTGAGTTTCTGGGCTTTTTCGGTGAATTCAGCCATCCTGTTCAGGATCACATCCAACACACCACCCAACTCACCCGCCTTCATCATTTGCACATAGAGATGATTGAAGACTTTGGGGTGACGCTCCATCGCTTCACTGAGGGATTCCCCCGACTGGATTCCGTCCCGAATCTGGATCAACACATTTTTAAACAACCCCTCCGGCTGCTGACTTTCCATCATCTCGATCCCTCGGAGCAGCGGGAGCCCGGCATCCAACAAGGTTGCCATCTGACGCGTAAAAATCATGATCTCCTTGTCCGGAACCTTCCTTTGCTTAAAGAGCCCGAAGAAAAGGACATCTGTTTTGGAGGACTTTTTTTTGTGCTCAATACCAAATCGGGAGTCCTGCAGGACCTCGATTTTTTTCGGGAACAAGTTCAGCTTTCTAAGTCCGTCGATCGCCTCCTCTTCACTAAATGCATTGATGGAGATGTGCTCCTCGATACCGGAAGAATTCAGGGCCCAACATGAATAGAGAATCGGTTGCATCTACCAGCCAACCTTTCTCTGTGGGTGGATGAAGAACCAGAAAAAAATCAGCCTTTTGTCCTGCAGCCGTCATCATGGGATGAAATCAACGGTTCCCTAGCTTCACTCACTTCAGAAAAGCACTCCTTTCTTGTTTTCCAGTTTTAGTGTAGAGTTCGTGCTCTTAACTTCCAATCCCATGGCCTCCACATCAAAATCCAAGTCCAAAACACGCAAAATCTCCTCTCCTCAAGAGCGTGGTGTTGTCATGAACGGGGCGGAAATTGTGGTCGCCTCCCTGGAGCGCGAGGGAGTGGAGTTCATTTTCGCCTACCCTGGCGGCTGTTCGATGCCTCTCCATCAGGCCCTCACAAAATCAAAGATCCGCACCATCCTGCCACGTCATGAACAAGGCGGAGGTTTTGCCGCCGAGGGCTACGCCCGCGTGACTGGCAAAGCAGGTGTGTGCATGGCCACGTCCGGACCAGGAGCCACGAACCTCGTGACCTGCATCGCCGATGCCTACATGGACTCCGTGCCGTTGGTGGCGATCACCGGGCAGGTTCCCCAGGCAATGATCGGACGCGGTGCCTTTCAGGAGACCGATTTCTTCGGCATGACTCTCCCTGTGGTGAAGCACAGCTACCTCGTCTGGGATATCAATGATATCCCGCGTATCATTAAGGAGGCATTTTACATCGCCGAGTCCGGTCGCCCCGGTCCCGTGCTCATCGATATTCCCAAGAATATCCAGATGGCCACTGCCCACCCTGTCTTTCCCAAGAGCGTTTCCCTGCGCGGTTATAATCCCGTGCGCCATGCTGATGACCTTGCCCTTCAGGAAATGCTCGGCCTGATCGCTTCGGCAAAAAAGCCGATGATTTATTGTGGAGGCGGTGTGATCTCTGCGGAGGCTTCCAAGGAACTTCTGGAGTTTGCGGAACGCACCCAGATCCCGGTGGCCACCACACTCATGGGCATTGGCTGCTTCCCCGAAACCCACGATCTCTCGCTCAAATGGCTTGGCATGCATGGCACGGTCTATGCAAACAATGCCGTGAACGAGGCAGACCTGCTGCTCGCCATCGGCGTGCGCTTTGACGACCGCGTAACCGGCAAAGTCGAGAAATTCTGTGAGCACGGCACGATCGTCCACATCGATATCGACAACTCGGAGATCAACAAGAACAAGGCTGTAAAACTTCCTATCCTCGGGGATGTGAAGGATGCGTTGACCCGCCTGAACCGAGAACTCGACCGCGTCGGTGAGAAACCGGTGAAAACTGGCCATACCCGCTTCCCGGCCTGGTACAAGCAGATTGCGAAGTGGAGGAAGGAGTACCCGCTCAGCTACAAGGACACACCCGATGCCATTCAGCCGCAGTATGTGATCGAGCTTCTGATGGAACTCACCAAGGGCGAGGCAATCATCGCCACGGGTGTGGGCCAGCACCAGATGTGGGCCGCACAATTCTATAACTTCACGGAGCCACGCACGCTGGTGACCTCGGCGGGCCTGGGTTCCATGGGCTTCGGCTATCCTGCCGCACTTGGTGCCAAGTTGGGACGTCCTGACAAGCAGGTGGTCGATATCGATGGCGACGGTTCTTTCCTGATGAATGTTCAGGAACTGGCGACGGCCCACATTGATGGCATTGCTCCCAAGGTGATTATTCTGAACAACCAGTATCTCGGCATGGTAATGCAGTGGGAGGATCGTTTCCACGGCAGTAACCGGGGACATACCTTCCTGGGCGATCCGAAGGATCGCAGCCGGATCTATCCGGATTATCTTGGCATCTGTCAGGGCTTCGGCGTTCCTGCAGAGCGCGTGATCCATAAAAAAGATCTTCGTGCCGCACTCCAGCGGATGCTTGATTCCAAGGAAACTTATGTGCTCGATGTCATGACTCCCTACACGGAGCACGTGCTGCCGATGATTCCTTCAGGAGGAACCTACAAGGATATCATCACGGAGTAGAGGGCCTCATCGTGGCCCAGAAAAAACAGCCTGGCATCGGACTGCTGACCTGCCTGTCCCTCGTCACGGCCACGATGGTCGGGACGGGTGTCTACACAAGTCTGGGATTTCAACTTGTGGATCTGCACAGCGGTTTTTCGATCCTCGTTCTTTGGTTCCTGGGTGGACTGATCGCACTCTGCGGAGCACTCAGCTATGCTGAGTTGGCCGTCGCGATTCCCCGCTCGGGAGGAGAATACACCTACCTCTCCGAGATCTATCATCCTGCGGTGGGCTTCATGGCGGCATTCATTTCCGTCATCGCCGGTTTTGCAGCACCAATCGCCCTCTCGGCGATTGCCTTCGGTAGTTATCTCCAGGCTGCATTCCCGATGTTTCCCGCCAGGGCGGCATCCATCCTCGCCGTCGTCCTGATCTCCCTGGGCCATTTGCGTTCTCTCCGCCTCAGCGAACTGGTCCAGAATGGAATGACCGGGCTTAAATTCCTGCTGATTGCTTTGTTTCTCGCAATCGGTTTCCGAAATGCAGCACTCCATCCGGCATCGCTCTCGATCTTCCTTCCCACGGCACACTCGCTTCCCGAACTTCTCAGCCCACCTGCAGGCATCGCACTGATCTTCGTCCTCTATGCCTATTCAGGATGGAATGCTGCCAGCTATCTCGCCGGCGAGGTGCGTGACCGCCAGCGAACCGTGGGGCGCTCCCTGGTGATTGGCACGGTGATCGTGACCCTGCTCTATGTTTCACTGAACGCCATTTTCCTGACAGCGGCTCCTGAAAACGAACTGCGCTGTGTCCTCAATGTCGGCAGTGTTGCGGCAAGCTGCCTTCTCGGCCCCATTGGTGGTCGGATCATGTCGGGTATGATCGGCCTCGGACTGCTCGCCTCCATCAGCGCCATGATCTGGGCTGGGCCTCGTGTCACTCAATGTGTGGGGGAGGATTACCGAGTGTTTGCAATACTCGGTCGGCTTAGTAAGGAGGGCATTCCCGTCCGGGCCACACTGGTGCAACTTTTTCTTGTGTTGATCCTCATCTCCACCGGATCGTTCGAATCGATCCTGCTGTATGCACAGGTTCCCTTGCTGCTCTGTCTCGTGCTCGGTGTCGCCGGAGTATGCGTTCTCAGAAAGCGCCAAGGATCGCTTGAACATCAGGTTGATGCGACAGGATTTCGTTGCCCGATGTTCCCTCTTCCGCCACTTCTTTTTATTTTTTGCACACTGGGTGCCCTGCTCTATTCGGCCCTTAAGCAGCCTTGGATCACGCTTGCCGGTCTTGCAACAATGATTCTCCCCCTGCTGGTGCATCCGTGGATTGCTTCCCGGGAGAAAGACTGAGTAAATTCCGCCATGTTACGTTCTCTGGCCTTCCTGTTATTGACGGGAGTTTTGCTCGCTCCCGCCCTCGCCTCCTCGGTGCAGGAACAGGCGGCGTTTCTGAGCGGAATGCCCCTCCCTCCAGGCAGCTCCCTGGCCACTCTTCAGCGATCCCCGGACTACCGCGCCCACCAGAAGGAACTTCAGGAGCAGTGGGCATTCTGCAAACGCCTTCGCTATGAAGCCATGCAGCTCTGGGGGAGAGAACATCTAAGTCAAAATATTTCGACCCGTGGCGTCGTCCGCTATCTGTTCGGCGGACCCGACTTTCTCAACGCCCATGCTTTTTTCCCGGACGCACGCATCATGGTACTTGGGGGGTTGGAGCCGGTCGGCGAAGTTCCCCCACCGGAGACCCTAGCGCCCGAAACGATGGCGGTGGGCCTCAAGGCCCTGCGCGAGGCGCTTCACACCTCCCTTTTCTGCGGCTACTTCATCACCAGCGAAATGAAGCCACAGCTCCTGCAAGGATCCTTTCGCGGTGTGTTACCCGTCTTGATGACGGAACTTGCCTTGACGGGAAATCAGATTGTTTCGGTGGAACAGGTGAAACCATTTGGGTCTCCCGGAGTAAAGATCACCTATGCCCGCTTCGACCCCAGATCGGACACGCAACCCCAGACCCTCTTTTACTTTCAGGCAGATCTCTCCAACGGCCAGGAAGGAAAGCGTTTTCTAGATTGGTTGGGCAATCTCGGCGAAGGAGCTTCCTACCTTAAGGCAGCTTCTTTCCTTCTGCCGCTTCCGTCATTCTCCCAAACAAGGGATTTTCTTCTCAAGACGTCCACCCTCATCCTTCAGGACGATTCAGGCATTCCGTTCCCCGATTTTCGCCCCGATCTCTGGAAGATTCAGGTTTTCGGTGTCTATACAGATCCGTTGTCGATCTTCAAACTCTCCCGCGATCCTGCACTGACCGCCGCCTATTCCGGGAGTGACTACGCGGGATCTCTCCCATTCGGCGTCGGCTATCATGTGAATGCCGGTGATGCCAACCTCCTGCTTGCCACACGTCTTGACTCTCATTCAGACAGAATAGCCTATCCCTCTGTGATCACTCCGATGCCTGAGGCCACATCCACACCGAGCCCTACTCCCAAGCTCAAACGCTCACCCAGACCAACACCGGTCCCGGTCAAGAAAGCCCTTCCGGTCGAAATTCGCAAAGCCCTTCCTGCGGATACTCAGGCAACACCACCCCAACCACCAACTCAGTTGCAGCCAACACCATTGCCTGCTGAGAGTCCTATCCCGTTGCCGAACAGCGAAAATACGCCCCTCCCGGAACCCACCGCCCTTCAGAATTTGTGATACCATCATTCTGAGATAGCTGGACTTAATTGCGCGGAAATTTTGGCGAAGGGCAAGGCGGAAAGCCGATGGCTACCTTTAGGTAACCAGAGGAATGACAACGCTGCCATGCGCCAAAAGAACCAGCAAGGGAGTCCAATTAATGATGAATGATGGTATGAGGAAAAAAAGCATCCAGCGTGGTCATGATGACAAAGAGCAATCCGACCGCTGCATTGGTTTCAAAAAAGGCCTTGTTGATCAAGGCCACATCGAGTGTGCGGGCCATCCTGTGCTCGTAGATCAGCAGCAAGGGAACCGGGAGCAGTCCGAGAAAGTAGATGGTGCCGAGATGTGCCGATAAACCAAATCCCACCAGCGCAAGCAGCAGGAAAAGGTGAAGCGCCGCAGCTAGCACGAGCGCCCGGGGAACTCCCAGCCAGACAACTAGGGAATGAAGCCCCTCTCTGCGGTCAGTCTCCACATCCTGCAAGGCGTAGATAATATCGAAACCGGCAACCCAGCAGAGTACTCCCGCTGCCAGGATCAGCGGCGGAAGCGAGAAGGAACCGGTAACGGCCAGCCATGCCCCGACAGGCGATACAGAGAGGGCAAGCCCGAGAAAGAGTTGCGCGGCATGGGTGAAACGTTTTGTCAGCGAATAGAAGAAGACAATCGCGATTGCGATTGGAGAGAGCAGAAAGCAGAGCGGGTTGACCAAGGAGGTCGTGGCGATAAACAGAAGTGCGCTGACGCCGCAGGCAGCGATGGCAGCACCCTTTCCAAAAAGTTGATGTCGCCCCACAGTGCGAGGATTACGTTTGTCGATCTCCCAATCCACGATGCGATTGAAAAGCATTGCCGCCGTCCGGGCAAAAACCATGCAAACCAGGATGAGTCCAAAAATCCTCCACCCAGGAAACCCCCGCTGTGATCTGGCAGCCACAACCATTGATCCAAGAGCAAACGGCAGGGCGAAGATGGTGTGGGAGAAACGAATGAAGGTGAGGAAGCGGGAGAGAGGATGCATGGGAACAAAACCTGAAAGCTGAAACTTGAAAGCTGATAAATGGGAAGGCGTGGAACTCAACAAAGGATGAGATCGGGGGAATTTTTCGACCTGTTGCTTTTCAGCTTTCAAGTTTCAGGTTTCATCCTTCTCTCGACTTTCTACTTGCTCCCCGGCTTCACGGCCTCGATACCGATCAGATCAGCAGGCAGGGCATCGGCAGGGAAGGTCTCGGGCGTCATCTGTACAAGGCTGACAAACGGACACCCAAAGTAGGGGATCCTCCCTCCACTCCGATCAACGATGGCACCGGCAGCCACGACTATGCCACCGTGAGCCCTGATGATATCAATGGTCTCTTGGACCCGTCCGCCTCGTGTGACCACATCTTCCGCGACGACAAATTTTTCTCCTGGAGTGATCGTGAAACGACGTAGCACCAATCCTCCTGTTCCATCTTTTTCCACAAAGATATGGCGGGTCCCGAGATGTCGGGCAACTTCCTGACCGACAATAATCCCGCCAACCGCCGGTGAAACAACGGTCGCCTTTTTACCACCCGTATCGGTGGCGAATGGTTTTAGTTTTTCTGCCAACTCACCGCAGACAGAAGCGGCGACGGGAGCGTCCTGCAGCAGCAGGGCACATTGAAAAAACTCCCGGCTGTGCAGCCCGGAACGGAGAATGAAGTGACCGTGTAACAGGGCTCCGGTTTGTTTGAAGAGTGCAAGGATATCGCTCATGAGAAAAGGCTGAAGATTTTAGGCTGAAGTCTTGCGGAGGAGCAGACAGATGAAGCAGGAAAAGATGAGAATGGGTGTCCTTGAAATTTCATCCTTCTTCCGCGGCCAAGGGAGCGCCGATGAAGGAGAGTCCTCGCTCCTGTCGGTCGAGAAATTCCCTGGCCAGCAGGCGATAGGCGGTGGCGCCGGATCCTTTTGAATCGTATTCCAGAACGGTCTGACTGAAGCTGGGGGCCTCACTGATCCGCACCGAACGTGGAATGGAAGTATTAAAGACGACTTCCTCGAAATGAGCGCGGACATCACGCACAACGGCGGCGCTGAGATTGGTACGCACATCGAGCATGGTCATGAGCAACCCGCACATCGCAAGGGAGGGATTGGCCCCGGAGTCCCGGATCTGTCCCATGACTCCGACCAGTTTTCCAAGTCCTTCCAGCGCATAATACTCACACTGGATGGGAATCAAAAGTTCATCGGCAGCCGAGAGCGCATTGGTCATGAGGATGCCAAGAGACGGAGGGCAATCCAGAAAAATGTAGGCGAAGCGTCCGGAGTCACGCACTGACTGGAGTACACGGCGCAACTGGGTGATGTGCTCCTCCATGCGAGCCACCTCAATTTCCGCTCCTGCCAGGTCAAGGTCTGCTGGAATTCCAAAGAGATTCGGCAGACGGGTTTCCTGAATCAACTCCTCCAGCGGCGTCTGACCGATCATGGCGGTGTAGAGACTCTGCTCGGGTGCCGTTTCAAGCCCAAGGGCACTGGACGCATTCCCCTGGGGGTCGAGATCAAGCAACAGAACCGGATGCCCCTCGGCAGCGATGGCGGCGGAGAGGTTGACCGAAGTGGTGGTTTTGCCGACGCCTCCCTTCTGGTTGGCGATGGCGATGACTTTGGTCTTCATGATTTAGGCTGTAGGCTAGGGAAAATTGGGAACTCAGGAAAGGGAGTAAGAACAAAAGAGTAGAAAAGGAGAGGTTCGCGCGGAGACGTGAAGCCCGCGGAGAGGAGAATAAGAAGGATTCTTTTCACTCCTCTGCGCCCTCCGCGTGAGAGCATTCGTTTTTCAGCTTTTCAGTTTGCCGTCCTACCATAGTAGTCGGCAAGCCCTTGCGCCACGGCATCGGCATATTCCCTGTAAATGCTGGGAAGGAGCACCCCTCCCACCTTCCGCACTCCCTTGTAATCTCCCAACTGAATGCGGTGAAAGACTGGCGTGCTGTTCATCACATACGGTTCGCAATAGACAACAGGACACTCGAACAGCCTGTTGGCCAGAAGGTTGCGAATCCACAAGTAGGGATTTCCCGAGGCGGGGATTGCCTTCCCATTGTGATAGACGAACGGTGGCAATCCTGTCGCCGAGGCAAGTGACCGGGAGACAGATTCCGAGGCACCGAGTTCCTCCTGGTGAGTGCCACCGAGCAGTTTTATCAGCATACTGTATCTCTCATCCTCGTGCTGCAGTTCCTCCTCCGAGATCGCACCACAGAGAATGAGATGCAGATGATTCTTGTCGGAAAGACTCGGGTGCGCGGGATCACCCCATTCCTCGGCATTGAAATGAAGGCAGACAACAAGATCGGGACGGATCACCCGGTTCACCAGATCGGCGCGGTTGCGTATCTCACCGACACGGTAAAAAAGCAGTTCGGCCTCGCTCTGCACCGTCTTCTCGGTGGGCGGTTTGCCTTCCTGCTGAAGTGAAGCGGCGGCAACATCTTCCAACCTTCCGGGACGAAGTGACGTGGTCGCACCATTTCTGGTGCGCGTCAGCCAGACCCGGGCACCAAGATCCTGAAGCCGCTGTTTCAGCAACTTCGCGACAATCAGAGTCATTTCTCCTTCCTCGACAGGACGGCTATTGCCGATTTGAAACCATCGCGCCTCCATCTTGGCAAAGGCTCCGCCGAGATGTCCGGGATCAATCGCAATCCTCATCCCGGCCAACGGCTTACCAGGTGCTGGAAGCCGCTCGTCACGCCCTTTCCAGTAACGGGGCGGGGCCTTGGGAGCGGTTCCGGGAAGAGCAAGTTCCAACGTGATGGGTGCGGCACCCGGACCCGGAGAGATCACCGCCTGCGACGGGCTCAGGGTGATCCACTTCCGCCAGGAACCATCCGGCACATAGACCTTCTGAAGCAGATCCTGAAACTCTGCCGCGGTGATCGTTCCTGCATAATGCTGAATGTTGGACCAGTCGGGTTGCGGGGCCAACGGACTGAGGAAGGCCGCCTGCAAAACAGGCCCAAAAGGGATGCCCAAAAGCAGGATTGCCATCAGAGAGACAACGAGGAGGAGGGGAGATTTCTTCACTGGGAATGATTTTTACATCGTCCCGGCGCTTTCCTTCGATAAAAACCGTTGGGTGATCAAAATCCTTTTTCTCGGTGACGTGGTGGGTGAACCGGGTCGTGTGGCGGCATGCCGCACGGCGGAACTCTATCTGGAGCGTGGCGATGCCGATTTTATCGTCGTCAACGGGGAGAACGCCGCCAACGGCCGTGGGATCACTCCGAAACTTGCCATCGACCTGATGCGGAGTGGCATTGCGGTGATCACTTCCGGGGACCATATCTGGGATCAGAAAGAAATTTATCCCTTCCTCTCCACAGAGCCTCGACTGCTCCGCCCGATCAATTACCCCGCCGGCACTCCCGGCAGTGGCAGCATTGTGCTCGACACAGCGCACGGTCCGATTGCGGTGATGAACGTCCAGTGCCGCACTTTTATGGGCAATCCGCTCGAAAATCCTTTCCTGGCTGCTTCCGCCGAAGTGGAACGCCTCCATCTGGAAACCCGCGTGATTGTCGTCGATGTGCATGGCGAAACCACCAGCGAGAAAATCGCGATGGGCCGCCATCTCGACGGACTCGTCTCCCTGGTTGTCGGAACCCATACCCATGTGCAGACAGCCGATGAGCGGATATTTCCAAAGGGGACCGCTTTTCTCTGCGACGCTGGCATGTGTGGACCGGAGGACTCCGTCCTGGGACGTGATTATGAAACGGTGGTGGAACGGTTTGTGACCTCCATGCCCTCCAAGCTCCCAGTGGCCCGCGGCCCGATCATGGCCTGTGGCGTCCTTGTCGAAGTCAATCCCGAGAACGGTAGATCCACGGCCATCCGCCGCGTGGTGGAGCGCTATGGAGCGATTTAACCAGGAGAGGAGTTCGGTTAGAAACGCGCTTCCCGAGTGAATCAGGAGTGCTAGCCTTCACCTAGATGCAATCCGGCTTCCCAGCCCCCGAAGAAAAACCCAACGTTGCCATGGCGACGCCACCAGTCGCTTCTTCCTCCGTGGAGGGACGGAGGTCCGTCCTCGCGCTCGACAGTGTCCTTCGTGGAGCTTCGCGTCTGCAGCACTCCCTCGAAAAACGATGGAGACGCATCAGACGCAAGCCGCAGACCATTGCCGAAACCGCCAACCTGCTTCCCACCCTGATCCAGGTGTTGGCGGCCTTCACCCGGATTGACGGCGAAATGCTGGAGGAGGAAATCGACTCCAGCCTTGGCTTCCTGCGCTACGATTACCCGGAGGCTGTCTATTCGGAACTGCGGAAACTTTTCCGACAGGCGCTCGAGCAGCAACAGGATCTTGGCGCCATGGCTGGCAAGCTTGCCAACGAACTAAGTGATGACAGAAAAATTCTGCTCGGAGTCCAACTCTTCGACCTCATCAACCGATCCGGCCTCAAGGCCGAACAGGTGGCGGCCTATCATGATTTCATGGGCAAACTCGGCATGGCGGCGCAGGCCATCGACATTGTCTATCAGCTCAATGCCAACGATCAGACTGATCCTGAATTTTTCCACGAGGGGGTATCCCCGCTGGAGATGCTGAGCTTCGGTGATCCGGCACAGTGCGATGTCGCCCTCAAGAATTTCACCTCCGGGGAAAAGCTCCTGGCCTACCGGCACAACGATCTCATCATCCTCAAGAATCTCTCCTCCAAAAGCCTGATCGTGCAGGGTCGGCTGCTGAAACCCTCGGAGTTCTGTCGCATCTATCCTGGTCAGCGCGTACTGGTCGGCGAACAGGTCATCACAACGCAGGATCTTGTCTTCTATTTTAACGCCAAGAGAAATGTCACCCTCCCCCATATCTTTGTGGCGATCAACAACGAGGAAGTCAGACTGGAAAAAGTTCGCGGCCGCGACAGTGATCTGGAAATAGCCTTCGGGCTCAGGGTGCGCGTCAAGGCGATCCAGGATCTCAGGGCGACCTTGTGCGGGATACCCCTGCGCAAGGGGTCGATTGTTGAGGCGCAACTTTCGGACAAGATTCTTTTTCGTGATGGCGGCGAGCTCGATCTAGAGGAATTAAAGAGGCGCGTTGGCTCCTTCGGTGGACGCTTTGTCCTGAAGGGCTCCAAGACGGAATACATCGCATCCAACAATCCAGCGCGTCTGGAGGATGACGACATCCTTCTCTCTCCTGGAATAGGAGGTGAAGTGACGCTTCGCATCTCCTGTGACTATCAGGACAAGACGGGGCGCGTTGAGGTGCTTCAGGCCGACCGACCGATCGTGGTGCGGGGCATCCCCGTGCGGGGAGCCCTTGATCTGCTTGATGGAGACACCATCCGCATCGATGCGGGGCAGGTTCTGCGCTGCAACTTCACCGACCGGATCATCGAGGAGGAACGGAATATCATCCGCAACCTTGATGTCCGGGATCTTGTCTGCCGCTTCCGCGATGGAGACACCGCACTCGACAATCTGAGTTTCACCGTGGAACGGGGAGAGATGGTCTGCGTCATGGGTGCCAGCGGCTGCGGCAAAAGCACCCTGCTACGCGCTCTCTCAGGACTCTTCCCGCCAATCGCCGGAGAAGTGCTGTTCAACAACCGATCGCTTTACAACAACCTCGACGCGCTGCTGCAATACATCACCTACATTCCGCAGTACGATGCTTTCGACGAGCAGCTCACGATTGAGGAAAATCTGAAGTTCGCAGCTGCCATCCGATCTCCCCATCTCTCACGAAGGGAACGACAGCGACGCATCGACAGCAAGCTGGCCGAGCTTGGCCTCAATGAACGCAGAAAGGAGGTCGTCGGGGGCACCCATCAGAAAATCCTCAGCGGCGGCGAGAGGAAGCGTCTAAATATCGGTCTCGACATGGTCAGCACCGCCGATGTTTATCTCTTCGACGAGCCAACAAGCGGCCTCTCCTCGAAGGACTCGGAACATGTCATCGAGATCATCCGTGGCATGGCCCATAACAAGATCGTGCTGGTGACGATCCATCAGCCGACGTCAAAAATTTTCCAGATGTTCCAGAAAGCCCTCCTGCTCGACAAGGGGGGAAAATTAGTTTTCTTCGGCACACCGACGGAGATGCTCTCCTACTTTGCCGAAGCAGAGCACGAGCAACTCTTCGGCACGGAGCTCGGCGGCTGCCAGTCCTGCGGCACGACGCGCCCGGAATTCGTCTTCGATGTGCTCGAAACCCCTCTGCGTGATCTCAGCGGCGATATCATTTACGAAGAGAACAACCGTGGCCAATTGGTGCCGGCTCGCCGCTTCTCCCCGGAATACTGGCGCGACAAATTCGAAGCCTATCGCCTGATGAAGGAGGTGCAGCAACCCGCATCCTCACGTACTCCGATTCCTGCCGGGTCTGAGTCACGGGGAATCCTGATGCAGCGGGCAAAGGGATGGGAGGGTGTGCGGTGGCGTGACGAGGTGTCACAGTTTTTAGTCCTCCTTCAGCGAGCCTTCATCAGCAAACTGCGCAACAAGGCCAACCTCATCATCACCCTGCTGGCGGCACCTGCGCTCGCCTTTCTGATCGGCTTTGTCTACCGCTACTCAGAGAGCGATCACTATGATTTTGCCTCGGCCTTCCACATTCCAATCTATCTCTTTCTCTCGCTGGTGGTGGCGATGTTTCTCGGCCTGACCAACAGCGTTGATGACATCACGCGTGACCGCCCCGTCCTATTGCGGGAACGGAATCTGAATGTCCGTCTCGGGTATTATGTCATCGTCAAGGCACTGACTCTGGCCGTCTTTGCCGTGATTCAATGCGCCCTCTACACGCTGGTCGGGGACTCTCTGCTGGCCGTCCGCGGGATGTTTTGGGTGATCTTCACCGCCCTCTTCCTTACCACCATGAGCGGAGTGGCCATTGGCATGCTGGTCTCGGCCCTTGTGAACGAAAGCAAAACAGGCGTCCTGATCATCCCCGTGGTGCTTATTCCGCAGCTGATTCTGGCGGGAGCCTTCACAAAATACGAGGAGATGAACCGCAATCTAGACTTTGTCCATGTGGTGCAGGAGTGGTTCAATAAGCACCCGGATACGGCGACACCACCTCACAGTGATCTTCAGGTGCCGCTTATCTGTGAATTCGTCCCGATGCGCTGGTCGTATGAGGGGATCATTTATGCACAGGCCAAGCTCAACCCGCTGTCCATCAGGCAGGCGAGAATCCAACGGCAGATCAACCAACTCGCTGCGATCAAAAATCCCGATGACTATCAGGAAAACCGCCTCGATGATCTGAAAGATCTTTTGGCGATTCTGAGTGGCCTACAGGCCCGTGATGCCTCCGACCTAGACAAACGACTTCATCGTATTGACGCGGTGATTGAAGGTGGAGCTCTCGACAGTTCCGATCTTATCAGTCACGAGGAAGGGGTGACTGCCGAGCAACTCTACACCAACCAAAAGGTGCTCGATCTCGTCTCCAAGGCTGAAATGGAACAGGCGGATTACCGTGACCGACACCATCCGAATGTCTTTTTTGGACCAATAAAGCATTATCTCGGTATGGATATTCCCCTTCTTTGGTTCAACTCAGGGGTGATGATCATTTCCACCCTCTTAAGTTTTGTCCTCCTGTTTCATATCCTGAAACGCCAGATTCGTTCTAATCGGAATTGATTACCCCCTGCCATGACGACACGCATTCCGCTTGAGGATTCCTGGAGCGATGTGATCCGCAAGACGCGGCGAGGATTGGGCCTCTCGGAGGCAGATCTCGCGAGGCAATGCGGAGTGCAGGTTGAGACGATTACCTCCCTTGAAAGCGGTTCACTCGATCCAGAATCACTGGCGAAGATTGCCTTGCCTCTGAAGCTTCAGCCCGCGCGACTCCTTGCTATGAGTCGGGGCGAGTATCACCCCGGGGTATTGCAACTACCCGTAAGCGCCGTCGGGGGTGTTGCTATGTTCACATCGCCCTGGAACGATTTTGAGGTGCATTCCTATCTGGTCTGGGATGCCAGGACTTCGGTAGCTGCCGCCTTTGACACCGGTTCCGACGCCTCAGAACTGTTACAGTTTCTAAAAAAGAATGGCCTCAAGCTCGAGTTGATCCTGTTGACCCACGGTCATGGCGACCATGTGTTTGAACTTGATCGGATGGTTGAGGCAACAGGAGCAAAAGCTTGGATCGGCAAGCGCGAAAATATCGAAGGAGCAGAAAATTTCGCTGCTGGAAAAGAGTTCACCCTCGGTTCGTTGCGGATTGAGACACGGTCCACCTGGGGTCATTCCAGCGGCGGCATCTCCTATGTGATTCATGGATTGGAACGCCCTGTTGCCATTGTCGGAGATGCCCTCTTCGCGGGGTCAATGGGCGGCCCGATGATCTCCTACGAGGCCTGTCTCGCCACAAACAGGAAAGAAATCTTTACCCTTCCACCCGATACCCTTCTGTGTCCGGGACATGGCCCTTTGACCACCGTGACACTTGAAGCGGCGCACAATCCCTTTTTCCCGTAATAGACTGAAAACAACTCTGAGCTCCCGAGCGGTTGCAAGCAGAGTCCGGGATCGTCAGCAATTCCTCGCAATAAGAGAAATAAAGATATATTGTTAAATAATCATGTCACCCCTGCCACCCTCGAACCGTAACTACATCCATCCCGCTGACGAATTGGTGAAGGCCATGGAGCGGATCTACCGCTATAGCATGACCACTACTTCGGGAGGAAACCTCTCGATCCGTGACAACGATGACTCTATCTGGATCACTCCCGCACGCGTGGACAAAGGAAACCTGACTCGTGAGGACATCGTCCATGTCCTTCCTGACGGGAAAGTGGAAGGTCGGCATCCAGCTTCCTCCGAGTTCCCCTTTCATCGGAAAATTTACGAGCTTCGCCCCGATCTCAAGGCCATCGTTCATGCCCATCCCGTTGCCTTGGTGGCTTTCAGCATCAGCGGCATCACCCCCAAGACCAAACTGCTGGCAAAAGCCCACGCCGTCTGTGGCCAGGTTGGTTTCGCCTCCTACGCGCTACCTGGGAGCGCTCAATTGGGCGAGAACATCGCTAAAGTCTTTGCGGAAGGATTCAACTGTGTTCTCTTGGAAAATCACGGAGTCGCCATCGGTGGCACGTCGTTTAAGGAGGCCTTTGAGCGCTTTGAAACACTTGAATTTGCCTGCCGTACCTCCCTGAAATGCAGAGCCCTCGGCGTCACCCCTCACTTTCTGACGGATGAGCAGCTTTCCAAAGCCTCGGCCCGCTCTGTAGCGTTGGAAAGTTTTGACCCAGGCCTTCCGACGACTGAAGAACGGGCGACACGCCGCGATCTCTGCGAGTTTGTACGGCGCGGCTATCGTCAACGCCTTCTTATCAGTACCGAGGGAAGCTTCTCCTCCCGGGTGGATGGTGAAAGTTTTGTTATCACCGCGAGCGACACGGATCGTGCCGTGGTCGAAAGCGGCGACCTGGTGATGATCCGCCGTGGAAAATATGAAGCCGGGAAAAAACCGAGCCAGGCGGTGCTGCTCCACGCGGCAATCTATGCCAAGTATCCCGAAATTCATTCCGTGGTGATTGCCACTCCGGTCAATGCAACGGCCTTCAGCGTGGCTCATCAAAAGCTCGATGTGCGCACCATTCCCGAAAGCTATATTTTCCTTCGGGACGTGAAGACACTCCCCTTTCTCTGGGCCTATGGCGACGGTTCTGAAATCGCCGAGGCAGTCACTCCGGAGTATCCCGTGGCATTGTTAGAGGATGGTGGGGCACTGGTGATCGGCAGGACTGTTCTTGATGCCTTCGACCGGTTGGAGGTGCTGGAATCAACCTCGGAAGCAGTGATTAACGCCGGATTTCTTGGCTCTGTGAAACCGATGGAAGATGCCGTGATCGATGAATTGATCGGGGCATTTCTGAAATAGCCGGGCGGATTTCAGATTTCGTCCGCTGGGGGGTATTGAGATCCTCTTATCCGATCTAGTCCTCTGATGTCTCGAGTCTTTCGTTCAAAATCGGATCAATGATTTTTGCCGCTTGCGTAGCTTGAATGTGAAGAACCTTGTCGAAGAGGTTGTCCTCTATTGCGGATTCAGACCCCAAGTTGTTGAGAATTTTAAAGCCCGGATACATCGCTGCAATTTGGCTTATCGGGAGAACCGTGCCACTCGGACCAATGACGAGTAGGACATCCCGATCACTCAATGAATCCAGGGAATCCCACAGCGTCCTATAATGGGGAGCCGCCTCACCGAAGAAGACAATCCTTGGTCTAGCCTCCCCCAATGATTTGCAAGTTGGGCAGGGAGTATCGGATTTCCATGTCGTGTATCCGATGTTCCAAATCGATTCACACATGGCACAGGTCATCTCAGGAAGGAATCCATGTAGGTGAACCACCTTCTTGCATCCCGCCCGCTCCAAAAGGTCGTCCACATTCTGAGTGAGGATGATGGTGTCGTAGAGCGATTCCCATTTCGCGATCATCCTATGAGCCTCGTTCGGTTCTGCCGTTGCTAGTCCTGTACGGCGATCGTTGTAAAACTTGTGAACTAGTTCAAAATTACGCCGCCAAGTCCTTCCATCACAGATCTCCTCCACAGAATGGTTTTCCCAGAGCCCATCATTATCCCGGAACGTGCGGAGGCCGCTCTCCGCGCTCAATCCCGCACCAGTTAGAATGATCAGTTTGGCCATACAGTCTTATACCATCTTTCAGAGAGAGTTAGACTTTATGGCGCTGGAATTTTGGCGTGGGGCGAGGCAATACATGGCCTTGGGAAAGGCCTGGATAGACTGCACAAAGTGCAGCCCTGAGTGTAACGATGGGCGAACAGAGCGGTAGCAAGTGAGTCAAAAGACCGATGGCTACCTTCAGGTAACCAGAGCGATGACAACGAAGTCCCGCGCCACAAGAACAAGCAAGTAGGTCTCATTATCGATGAAAGTTGGCATTATGTCGGATGCTACCAGACTTTCCAAAAAAGTACTCTTCCCTCAAAGCCATCCAAGATCCCGACCAAGGAGGGAGATCGACCTGAAGTCATTGCACCACTGGTGAGTGAGGGTTAGTGATAGTTGCCCCTGATCCAGAGAAGGATTGGTCGTCCGGATATCTACCTAGACGAGATCATTTTCTAGCAAGTGCCCTGTCGATCTCTTCGATGGCATGATGAACATGCCAGCGCGGGGATCCCGATAACTGCTCTTTCGCACTGGCAAGAACGGAACGGGCTTCCCGTAATTTATCATCGGAAGCGGCCTGACTCTCCTTATGTGAATGCTCGCGCTTCGCATGTTCGCCCTTAGGATGTTCTACTTTCGCATGTTCTACTTTTGGATGTCCCGTCTCAGCATGTTCTCCCTCTGGATCACCTCCCAGATCATGAATCGCTTTGCCAACCTCGTACTGGGCATGTGCACGATGTCCCCAGTAATCATGCTTCGCACTACTGAGGTTCCAGTAGGCATCCTGAAGCAAGCCAATCTGAGCTACCTCGCTTTGTGCGGAATGAACCGAGTCCCCGACCATTGGCTCAGGGGTAGAATCCTGGGCACGAGCAGATATCGCAGAGACGAGAAGGAGGCCTGCAAAAAGCAGCGGGGATTTTTTGAGGAATGGGGGTGTTTCCATAGCGCTAAAGTGCGTACGAATCTGAGAATGTTTCAAGTGCATTCCGTCAGCAGTTGGCAGAGCCAGTATTTACTGGAGTCCGTTCCGGTGATTGGATTGATCATCGCTTAATCTCCACCTGCGCTTGCTCTGACCATTCATTGTGTCCACCCGGTATGGGGCGTAAACCTACCTCTCACGGCCTTGCTTTCGAGGGGATCGGGAAGAGGTTGAACCTGACCCCAAACTACCTTGAGCACTACATCCCACAAATCCCGTACACGCATCCTCTCAGAAAAAGCAATGAATGAGAGAGTTCACACTTCCCGCGAGAATCGCGACCTCACCGTCGATGGACTGAGCAAACACCACAACGAGCCTATGGCGATGAAGGCAAAAGCCGCCGCCAAAACTGTGAAAATCACCGAGAACGCTTCGGTGGCCAAGCTCCGCCATAACACCACCGCGTGATCCTCCGAATGAGGATCTCCCAAGTCCAGGAATCCCAGGCTGCACGGAGGTGGTGGTACATTAGCCTTCTGCGGTGAGACTCACCTAGCAACTCCGAGTTGGAGATCCACAAGATGACAGAGCACCTCGGCATTCTCATCGAGGTAGTAACTGGCGCAGACCCTATGGTAGCCGTCAGCAATAACTAACGGTCGGTCATTTTCGAAATCCCCACGAAGGAGAAGGATGGGAGAGAGTAAGTCACCCTTCTTTACCTTCTTCAAATCTGCTTTGACATGGTAGTTCTCGGCTTGGAGAAGGGGAAGACGACTGGCCCGAAGAAGATCTTTGGCCAAATATTTTGAAATGGGGGATTTCTTGAAGCTGGCAGCAGTTTGTTTGGCTGTTTTTGGATCTACCAGCAGGGAGAGATAATTGGCGGCGGCAACATAATCATGTTCGTCCGATTGATTCTTCCAGTGGGGTAATGGGGTTTCCTTCATAGCTTCAATTCCTCTCCTGATACGGCACAGTTTGGCTCAGATGATCCTTCCCGTTAGCGGTATCTCTCTGAGCCAACTCGGCAGGGTGAGTGATCACAAGCAGATTCTCGGCATTCCCCGCCTCGGCAGCTTTCGTGACATGGAAAGAGCCAGTCATGACTGTCTGTCCATCACTCTTCATAACCTTGTTGTGGATGAGATCGATGAAGGTCGGAATCACCTCGTGTTGCTCGTGCGATGGTGCGCCCGTTGGTATGCCGAGCCTTGGCTTCCTGGGAACGAGAACTGATACAGCCGTCGTTGTTGGAACGCACCACGACAGAAACATTGGGATGTTACTTTATTTCATAGGGGAATCATCATCTATCCCTGAAAGCTCTTCTATGGGGTGACCACCCAGCTAGTCGCAGAGTTTCTATGTGTCAGTATTATAATTATGAATCCGTTATTTATTAGATTTGAGGGTGAAAACTCAAAGCCAACGAAACTTCAGACCCACTTAAGGAAGTAATGCTTTGAATATCATTGGATATTCAGGCAGTAGCAAGGTGCGCTTCCTGTCAGCGTGCGTGGTGATGCTGTTTGCTATCGTGATGGCTTCACTTTTGACAGGAGAGCGCGCGGAGGCACAGACACTTCTTTATTGGAATACCAATGGCGGCGGTGGTTGGGGTACAGCCAATTGGAATACATCCGCTTCTGGATCTGGGGGAAACACGACTTGGACATCCGGAGATGTGGCTGTCTTTAACAGTTCCAAGAGCGGTGTTTCCAATGTCGCCACGACGGTTGAGCTATCAACCGCTCAAATTGCCGCAGGCTTGATCTTCTCCAATAACACGTTGGCGACGGCGCTTATTTCATCAAACACCACGACCAATACGCTGAACCTCGGTCAATATGGCATTGTTGTGGCAACAGGCAACGGGCCCGTGACCATTGGTAACACCTCCTCCAATATCACCATCATCCTCTCGGCCAATCAGGGGTGGACCAACAATTCCACAAGCCTTCTCTCCATTCTAGGTAATGTCAGCGGAGCCTATAATTTGACGATAGCTAGCACAGGAAATGGAACCACCGTGCTTACAGGAAGCAACAGCTATACTGGCGGCACGATTCTCAGCGGTGGCACAGTGGCTGCCAACAGCGGAAGCGCCTTTGGCACAGGGACGGTGACCTTCGCCTCCAACAGCACGGTTCTCAACGGAACCACAGCGACAGAGACACTGAATAACAATTTCGTGATTGCGAGCGGTGTGGTCGGTGGAATCAATGCAGGCACCGGCACCTCTCCGACAAAAGAAATCGTCATTGGCGGCATTATCTCAGGAGCAGGAACTCTTTCCCTAACCTCGGGAACCAATGCCGAGGTAACGCTCAATCCCGGCGGAAACAACACCTACTCGGGTGGCACTCTACTCAATGGCGGACAGGTGCAGTTCGGCGTGAATGGATACAATGACTTTGGCACCGGGACCATCACCTTTGCGAGCAACAATACCCTGATGAGAACGCTGATCACTGGAACAAGCATTACAAACGCGACCGTGATCGCTGCAGGAGCAGGAGTTACCTTGACCAATCCCTCCACCTACACCCTCACCTATTCCGGAAATATTTCCGGAGCGGGTTCACTGACTATCTCCTCTCAGGATTCGGCAACCACCGTAAATCTGAGCGGCAGCAATAGCTTTGCAGGACCGACAACGATTGCTGTGGGAATCTTGCATGCCTCCTCGACCAATGCACTGAGTTCCAATTCAGTCCTGACCATCTCCAATACAGGGACACTCTCCATTACGAACTTCAACAACACCGTTGGTGGACTAAACGGCGTCGGTT
>Ga0302201_10000574_pt1 | contig 33138 bp, 28 predicted proteins | sample II_Bog_N3_2_FD_194586 | JGI IMG/M metagenome (GOLD analysis project Ga0302201, IMG submission 194586) | Peat permafrost microbial communities from Stordalen Mire near Abisko, Sweden - II_Bog_N3_2 | ecosystem: Environmental > Terrestrial > Soil > Wetlands > Peat | place: Sweden: Abisko... | reverse complement strand
CCGAAACAACCGAAATGCCACCATCGACTGGCGTTTTACCACCGAAGATGCCCGTATCAAACTGAAACGCCTCTATCCGAAATTATGAATGATACATGGTACTAGCTATGACAGTACCCATGGGCCGAGCGGCGGACCGGCCGGAAATCTTGCTGCAGCCGTCGGAATTACTGGATGTGTTCCCGCTGTTGAATGAACTTGCCGGTTGGGCCCGGCGCGACGGACTACTCTTTTACCCAGGAAACAACGTCGGCTACTACGGCCCCTTTGAGCGCAATTTGCGGAGCCAGCAGGGATCCAACACGATCTGGGAAGGATGTCAGGCAGGTATAAACACGATAGGAATTGAAGCCGATGGAGCCATTAAGGGTTGTCCATCCTTGCCCACTTCTAAGTATGTCGGAGGCAATATCCGTGAAAAGCCGCTGCGGGAGATTCTGGAATCCGCGGAACTCACGTTGAACGCGCAGCAGGGAACGCCTGAAGCTCTTACACATTTGTGGGGTTTCTGCCGAGATTGCGACTACGCCGCATTATGCCGCGGAGGGTGTACCTGGACCGCGCATGTTTTCTTTGGCCAACCAGGAAATAATCCCTATTGTCATCATCGCGCATTGGTCAAACAAAAAGAGGGTGTGCGTGAGCGTCTTGTTCTCGAAACTGGGGCCCCGGGAGACCCATTCGACCATGGTAAATTCTCTCTCAAAGAGGAAAGCGCCGCTTCACCCTGGCCAGACGGAGACCCATATCGTTTCTCCGCGGATCGGATTCAATGGACTCGTGTTCAAGCACCCGAACGTACAAGCTTTCCTATTCTTCTCTAGGGTTGGCCCTCTCGAATTCGTCCGATAAAGGTCGGTGCCCGTGATTGCGCGCCCGTCTGCGCAGGATTTGCCCAACCAGCCATCAGAAAATAACCGGTTGTTCCACGTTGAACTCGATCCAACTCGCGATAGGATACATGTGGTATATCGAGGTGCTCCATGAAGCCAAAACCCACCGCACCTCTTCCACGATCTCCGCAGTCAGCCGACGGCCTCGTGCATCTGCGTGAGGAAGCCCTGCGCCTCCGGGAAGTCGAGGAGCGAGCACATTTCACCGCCAGCACGCCATCCCCAATTCCCAGCGGAAGCCCAACTATACGTAGACGAACTCTTGTAGGCCTTCTACTTGCGCCGATCGGCATAGCCGCAGCAACTCTTGCCAGAGGTTTTTGCGGGCTGCGAATCGTCGAATCGGTGTATGCACGGACCAACGGCCCCGAACCCCTGCAGTCTAGAATGCCTGCGCCAGTGTATGGCGGACCGCCTCCACCACCGCCGCCTCAACCACCATTCCAGCAGCAGAAGGATGGACAGGTGAGTGCAATTGGTTCGATCCAAACGCAGAATGGCCATTTTCTGACTGCAGTAAATGGCGGAGGGCTTGGAGATCCCTTTTCAGCACCCGACGGAGTGGCGCTCACCACGGGCGCAGCGAGAGCCGGTCGCTTTGAGAGATTCACGATTGTCTGGGTGGATCAGGCCGCGGGCAAATTTGCGCTGAAGACATTCAACAACTACTTCGTGACTGCGGTGAATGGGGGAGGGATCGCTGGTCCGAATAGCGACAAATCTCCGGTTCATACCGACTCCACTGCGAAAGGGCCGTGGTCAGAGTTCAAGATTACTCTGCTGCCCTATCCCTATCGATCCCTTGTCACGATTCAAACCCCGGACGGCCAGCACTACCTGAGTGCCGTGAAGGGAGGAGGGGTCGGTGGAACGAACAATGAGCCCATTCGCACAGATGCCACTACCATAGGTCCGACTGAAGTCTTTCGCCTAATACCCGCGGAGCCTTCCGAATTGAAACCCTGATCTTTCCTTTCTATTCGAAAGACCCGACAGGCGACCCACCGTCAGACCAGACGGCAATCACGCGGGTGGGCCGGCCCCGGGGTGTGAGTTAGTCCACTTAAATTGGCTTTCCCAGGTGCCTCGCTTTTGAGTGTCTGGGAAAGGACGAACTCATGACCGCTCCATAGCCGCCGCGACTTTCGAACCACGCACTTACCGTGCACCCAGCTTCCAACCCACCCACTCCCATCCCGTCCTCACTTCGGATGGACAATGTCCATGATCATAGAGTCGCTGATCTTCCAAACGCCATCCTTCTTCACCAGCACCTCAAGATAGTAGGAGTGGCGCGGATCCATTGGTTTGCCGCTGAGGTCATTCACCAGGCCCTCGATCTTCTCATCGCTCCAAACCACTGCCGTCGTCGGCGACGTGAGATGCAGTTCCAGAATCTTGGCCGGGCTGGTCGACTTGCCGGCGCGATAGCCGGGCCGCGCCAACAGGTCGGTAAGAAACTTTTCCATCTCCGCGCGCCCATGAATCCGCACCCCGAACGGGTTCTGCCAAATCACATCATCCGTGTAAGTGGAAACCACCTCTTTCGGATCGAACTTGTCCCATCCTTCCGTTTCGCGGGCAATCACAGCGCGAATAGCCGCTTCGTCGGGTGACTGTTGTGCGCGCGCACTCGGCAGTGCGAGAGCAAGGACCACAACGGCAAGTGCGATGGGGAGATGTTTCAATTTGTTTCCTCCGGCATAAGCCGCTGAGAGATCGATACCACTCTACCTGAGTGAGGCTTTAATAGGCCGAAATTGTGAAACCGCGGGGCCGCAGTATAATTTGGGCGGATTGGACCGCACACTGGAGACTCCCTCGATGGAACAGAACGACAGCTTGATCCCATGGATTACACGACGCGATTTGCTGGCGCAATCGGCACGCGGTGCAGCCCTGATGTCCGTTGCCCCTTATTTGGGTCACGCCCAGGCGCTTCTCGCACGGGACATCCCTGCCCCACGAGTTCGAGACAGCTTCGATTTCGGATGGAAGTTTCTGCTGGGCGACGCGCCGGGAGCTGAGGCGCCCAACTTTGCCGATGCAGCCTGGCGAGATGTGGATTTGCCGCACGACTGGAGCATCGAGGGAGCCTTTGACAAGGATGCGCCCAGCAGTGGCAACGGAGCCTATTTGCCCACCGGTATTGGATGGTATCGGAAGAGCTTTCGCCTGGCTGAAGCGGATCGAGACAAGGTGGTGCAACTGGAGTTCGACGGCGTGTATCAAAACAGCGAGGTGTGGATCAACGGCAAGTACCTCGGCCTTCGACCTTTTGGCTACGTTCCGTTCTGTTACGAGCTGACTCCCTGGCTCAGCGCCGGCGGTGAAAACGTTATCGCGGTTCGCGTGGATAACTCGAAGCAGACAAACTGCCGCTGGTATTCGGGCTCCGGAATCTACCGGCATACCTGGCTGCTGACCACCAACCAACTCCGCATCGCATACTGGGGAACCTGTGTTACGACACCGCAAGTGTCCGCGGAGTCGTCCGTGGTTGAGGTGAAGACCATGGTCGTGAATGGCCGAAACACACCTGCACATTGCACGCTGACAACGGAGATTCTCGACAAGGCGGGCCGCGTTGTCCAGTTGCGGGAATCGTCGCAGGCGATTGCCGCCGGTTCGAACTTCGAGTTCGTTCAGCGCATCGGCGTCGATAAGCCGAGCCTCTGGTCGCCCGCCCATCCGGACCTCTACACGGTTCGCAGTATCGTGCAAGACGGAAGCCGCGCGGTGGATGTGTACGACACGTCGATGGGGATTCGCGAAGCTTTGTTCGAAGCGAACCGGGGATTCCTGCTGAACGGAGAGCACATCAAGTTGAACGGCGTGTGCCTTCATCAGGAGGCCGGCAGTGTAGGCTCCGCCGTGCCGGAAAGAATGTGGGAGCGACGGCTGGAACTGCTGCGCGAGATGGGATGCAATGCGATTCGAACCAGCCATAATCCCTACGCGGCGGAGTTTCTCGACCTGTGTGATCGAATGGGTTTTCTTGTAATGAATGAGGCATTCGACGAGTGGAGGCACGCCAAGGGACAAATGAAGAACGGCTACAACATCTACTTTGACGAATGGCATGAGAGGGATCTGTTGAACTTCATCCATCGCGACCGCAACCACCCCAGCGTGGTGCTGTGGAGCGCGGGCAACGAGGTTCCCGACCAGTTCGCTCCCGAAGGGGCTGAGACTCTGCGCGCGCTCAACCACATCTTTCACCGCGAGGACCCCACGCGGCTGGTCACCGTGGGCTGCGACCACGTGTATTCCGAACCGCCGAATGAGAACGCGCGGCCCGAGTTTCTGGCGGGGCTGGACGTGGTGGGCTATAACTACGTGGACCGCTGGCTGGACCGCGCCGAAAAATACTACAGCATCGATCGCGAGGCCTTTCCGGCGCGGCGTGTGATTGGAACCGAGAGCGAAGGGATGGGCGGCGTTCGAGGAGATTACAGCAGGCTCTTCCCCCATTCAGAGCCGGAAGGCGCTCGGACCTGGAATCGCATGGGCGAAAACTTGGATGTGGAACTGCTTTGGCAGTTTGTAAGCACCTATGACTACGTTGCAGGAGACTTTATGTGGACGGGGATCGACTATCTGGGCGAAGCCTCCTGGCCAGCGAAGGGTTCTTCGGCCGGCGTGATCGATACCTGCGGATTCAAGAAAGACGGCTTTTACTTTTACCAAAGCCAATGGACCGAAGCGCCCATGGTGCATCTGTTTCCGCACTGGAACTGGAAGGGCAAGGAAGGCCAATTCATTCCGGTGACCTGCTACACCAATTGTGATACAGCGGAGCTGTTCCTGAATGGCAGGTCTGTCGGCGTGAAGGGCTATAGGTTTCCGCGCTACGGCATGGAAGGGCATTATGGGAATCTTGGAGCGCGATCCCGCGCCGCTCGCACCACATCGGACCTGCACCTGACCTGGGACGTGCCTTACGAGCCGGGAACGCTGAAGGCCGTGGGAACCAAAGATGGAAAGATTGCGGCGACCATGGAGATTTCGACCACTGGCGATGCTGCCCGGATTCATCTGGTGGCGGATCGCAGCAGCCTGATTGCGGATCGGCGCGACGTGGTCCACGTAGCCGTGGAAATCACAGACGGCCAGGGGCGGCTTGTACCAGCGGCGATTAGCCCGGTGAGCTTCGAGATTGAAGGCGAGGGCAGGCTCATCGGCGTAGACAATGGAGACCCGCGCAGCCATGAGGGGTTCAAGGCCAAGCAACGGAGCGCTTTCAACGGGCTGTGCCTTGCCATTGTGCAATCGACCGCCAAGGCCGGCACAATAATAATTCGCGCGTCATCGCAGACGCTCGAATCCGATGCGCTCACCATCCTTTCGAAGGCTTGACCGGAGAGCCTCATTGCGCACATTGAGAACCTCGACCAGCAGTATGGCCCTTGGCCGAACCGGCGGGGAGTCTCATAGGGCCGGTAGCTTGGGCATCGCGCGAGGCGCGGACGGAATGCGCCCGGGAAATCCCGCTCAACTCTTTCAGCTTTCATCCGATATATCTGGTACAAGGCTAACTCTGGAAGGGAGAAAGATTGTGGCGTTGATGACATGGAACGACCGCTATTCCGTGGGCGTTGGAGCTATGGACCAGCAGCACATTGCGCTGTTCGGGATCTTGAACGACCTGTATGACGCAATGAAGAAGGGCCAGGCGCAAACGGTCACCGGGCCGCTGCTGCGCAAGCTGGCGGAATATACACGCAGTCATTTTGCGTCGGAAGAATCCATGATGACGGCAACCGGCTATCCAGGGTTAACCGCACACCGCACCAAGCACCTCGATCTGATGAAGCAGGTTGAGGCTTTTCGAGCGCGCTTTGAGCGGGGCGACATCACGCTGAGCGTGGACTTGTTCAACTTCCTGCGCGATTGGCTTACCACCCACATCCAGAAGGAAGACAAGGAATACGGCCCCTGGCTGTGCGGGCACGGAGTGCATTGAGGCGCTGCAATCCCCCGGGCGCCAAGCGCTAACCTTCAAACGAAAGCTGGTTCGAGGCAAACATCGCCGAGGGGGGCTTTGGCTCGCTGGCCAATTCGTAAACCAGCCGCTCCAGCACCAGCCGCTTGTCTGGCGGAGACGACCGCAATTCCAGGTCGGCGCGGGCAATCAGCCGCAAAGCCCGCGTCAGTTCCCGCCTGCTCTTGTAGCGCCGAGCCTGGCGAATCAGATCGTCCGCGGCAAACGGCGGCATCCTGAACCCCTGCCACAACGCCTGCCAAATGGCTCGCGAGTCGCGCACGTTCTTCTCCACAATCACCAGCATCTGACGAAACGTCCGCGCCAGCATGTAAAGATGCCCGATCGCCGCATCCTCGCCGCCCTCCGAGCTGTTCAGCAGCCCTTGCAGCAGACCCAGCGCGCGCACCCGGTCGCGGGCGCTGATGGCATCGGTCAGCTCGTAAAGCGAGCGCTGCTTGGCCCCCAGCACCATGGTCTCCACATCGCCCAGCGTGATCTTGCCGCGCCCCAGCGTATAAAGCAGCAGCTTCTCCAGTTCTGAGGAAACCAGCATCATATCCGCACCCAGCGCATCCACCAGCTCGCGGGCCGCATCGGGGTCCATCCGCGTTCCGGCCTCCTGCGCGGTAGCCACGGTCCAGCGCATCGCATCCTCTTCGTTCACGCGCGCCAGCTCCACCATGCCGCAGTGCTGGCCCAGCGTCTCGGTAAGCCGATCAAAGCGATTCTTGTCGTCCAACTCCATACGCCGCATGTCGCTAGGGATGCGTATGAAGTCCGCCACAAACATCAGCAGCGCCTGCGGGTTCGGCGAGCGGAAATACCGGTCGAGCGAGGCAAACTCATCCTTCTTTGCGCCGCGCGTATAGAGCTGCTTTACATTGCGAACGAAGATCACCTGGAACGGAGCCATAAGCGACGGCGTTTGCGCGCGGTCCAGCACTTCGAAGATCGAAGTCCCATTCAAGTCGAAATCCGACAGGCAGAAATCTCTCAAATCCTCAGGCACAAAGCCCTTCAGCACGGCTGTGCGGCAGCGGTCGAGGAGAAATACCTCGTCGCCGGCCAACACATAGCCGGGCCGAAGCGGGCCGTTTCCAGACGCGGCAGCTTCAATCTCCGCCACAAAGCGGCCTGCGGCGGCAAATCCCGCGCCCCAGCGCGAGCCGCTCAAAGAGCCGCCCTCCACGAATTGGCTGTTTCTTTCACGCGCCTCCAGAATACCTTGCGCGGAGTGCCAAAACCAGTGGTAAACCGCGTATGTTTCTCGATATTCTCTATTCCCGAGTCCCTGCTTTTCAAAACCCTTCCAGCACATCCGCCACAAGCTGCCGGGCAAACTCGCGGCTCAGCCGCTCCATGGCCGCCGGGTTCTCCTGCAAAAACGTCGGTAGAGCGGTGGTGGACTGAAACTGCTGGCGGTAAACGTAATTCTTGTTCTCGTAAAGGATTTTCCCGTTCCGGCCGGTCAGCGTGACGGAAGCGACGATAGTGATCAAAAAGCTCGACGACTCCTGCGTCGAGGTGTTGTAGGTCAGCGGCGTGGTGGCTTCCTTCAGAATCGTCCCGCGCAGCACCGCGTCGGCGTTTCCGCCCTCATCCGGCGTCACCTTGAAGCGTGTGCGCGCGGCAAACTCGCGAATCACCGCTTCGGTCATGGGAACTTCGGTGTAATAAGCCTCGGTCCGCGTGGCAAACACAGGAACGGAGAGCGTTCGTACATCGGGCGGCAGATGCGTGGCCGCGCCCAAAGTGTGATACCCGCATCCTGAGACGGCGACAAGCAAAGCGGCGAGGACCAGTAGATGAAGACGGCGAATCATGCTGGGTCCATTGTAGCGGGGAGAGCACACGCGCGAGCGGTGCGGCGGTCCGCATCCCTGGGAGGCCTATTGAGAGACGAGCTTGTACACCAGTGCCGAGGCCCAATTCGAGGAAAGAAAATTCCGCAGGCTGGCGTCGCTCCAGCCAGGGGTAATCTTCTTCTCTTGAATCTTCCTGAATTCGAACTTTTCCGAAGTGGACCAAGGGGCACCCCATAGAACCTGCCCTTGTTTGCTGGTCAATTTTACATAGAACTTTGCTTGAAACTGCCACACCTCGGCATCCTGTCTTGGGTCCGTCCAAACCTCGCGCGCATCCTCATCCAGAAGATCCAGAATGAGCACACAGTCGGCATCCCCTACGATCGTTGCCCGGAGACGGGTCTTTCCTTTTTCCGCGTCAATCGCTCGAACCAATGCATCGCGCAGCGAATCTGTATCCATTCGGTGAGTCGTGGACTTGTTTGTCACCTCGACCCGCACAGTTTGCACCCCGACAAACAGCGTCATTGGCGGCTTGGGCGGCGGCTCGTAGAAAAGTAGCCCGCACGCACCGCACAAAAGGATCACAAGAACGGAGGCCGCGGTAAGCAGTTTCCATTTCAGCATGGAGGAATTCTACGCCGCATCTCGCCTAAATCCACTGCGCTTTGTGGCACTTTTCTGCGGTGTCACAACCCCTCACACCCAACCCGTAGCCAGCATCGCCATTCCCACGTCAGAGAGCCTCAGCCCATCCGCGCGGCCGTTGAAATACTGCTCGTTCAATTGCTCGTAATCCAGTTGCTCCACGCGGCGAAACCCGGCGCGCAGCAGCTCCGACTCCAACTCTTCCGGCGAAAAGAAAAGCTGGAAAGGCTCTCCGGCGGCAGCAACTCGCGCGGACAGCGCATCCCACGCCTTTCGTCCGGTCGGGCTCAGCATCTCCGGACGCAATCCGTAGTCGAAGCCCACAGCGGTCCCGGCCGGCAGCCTCCCGATTGCGGCGACCGTCGAGCGAAAAGCCTCCAGCGTCAGGTAAGGAATCACGCCCAGCCAGCCGAAGAACGCGGCCTGCAAAAAATCGAAGCCCGATTCCCCCAGCCCTTCCTTGAGCGTATGGTGCTCGAAATCAAGAGGAACAAACGTCAGCCCCTCAGGCAGCGCGATTGCCGCTTCAGCCAGCATCTCCCGCTTCCACTGCTGTGTGGCTGGAAAGTCCACCTCGAACACTTTCAAATCAGGGAACGGGTTGCGATAGGCAAATGTATCCAGGCCTGCGCCCAGAACCACATATTGCCGTATTCCCTGCTGCACCGCTTGGGCGAGTTGGTCTTCCACATACCGGCTGCGCACTGCCATGAAGGCGCGAAAATCGCGGCCCACCGGGTGCATGGCGCGCTCCATCAGCCGGGGATGACCCGACCCGACCAGCCGCAGCGCAATGGGATCGTCGAGAATGCGCGGCTGCTCCATAAGCTGGTGCGCGGCCCGCCGTATGGCCACACCAAGAGCCGTTTTGCTGGCGCGCCCAGTCTCCATGCTGTCGAGTGTAAATCACCGCAAAATCGCCGCCGCCCGAGCGCGTCGCGCGTACCATATTCCCTATGAGTTGGATTGGATGGGCATTGCTCTCCGCGGTCTTTGCCGCCGCAACCGCGCTGCTGGCCAAGGTGGGTGTGGCACATGTGGATTCGAACCTGGCCATGGCGCTTCGCACCAGCGTGGTGCTGGTGTTTGCGTGGGGCATCGCGCTGGCGCTCGGCAAGCACGGCGAAATTCGCACGCTCGACCGGCGCACCGTGATGTTTCTCGCGCTCAGTGGACTGGCGACGGGCCTGTCGTGGCTGTGCTACTTCCGCGCCCTGCAACTGGGACCAGCCTCGCGCGTGGCGCCGCTCGACAAGCTTTCGGTCCCCCTGGTGATGCTCTTCGCGTGGCTGCTGCTGGGCGAGAAGCTAACCGCGCCGGCCGTCGTAGGCGGCTTGCTAATCACCGCCGGAGCAGTGGTGATGGTGCTGGGGTGACCGGACGCCATGGGCAATCGCCGCTTCCTTATACTGGAACTAGCGACTCGGCTATTCCGGCCGCGAAAGCAAGCGCATGACCAACCAGGCCCAATCCGAAACTCCGCCCCGCCGCATCGTCCTCACCGGCTTCATGGGCTCGGGCAAAAGCACTCTCGGTCCGCTGCTCGCCGTTCGCCTGGGCTGGAGCTTTGTCGATCTCGACGACGTAATCGAAGCCGAATCCGGCACGACCATCACCGAGCTGTTCGCCCGCCACGGCGAGCCCGCCTTTCGCGAGCGCGAACACGCCGCCATCGCCCGCCTGGCCGCATCCGACCGGCAGGTGCTGGCCCTGGGCGGCGGAGCAATCGAGCACCCGGCCAACCGCACACTACTGCTCACCACTCCCGGCACGCTGCTGATTCATCTCGAAGTAGAGCTAGCCACCACGCTCGCCCGCTGCACGGGTACGGAGCACGTCCGCCCCATCTTCGCCGACCAAGCCAACCTGGCCAGCCGCTACCAGCGCCGCCTGCCGCTCTATCGCACGGCGCACATCTCCATCCGGGTAGACGCGCTAACGCCAGCCGAGGCAGTCGAAGCAATCCTCAAATTCGCTCGACTCGATTAAGTGAGTTGGAACAATCGGAACCTTGCAACGCACACAGGTTTCCCTGCTGCAATCGTTTCTCCACCCACTCTGCCAACCCTTCCTTCGCCGTGCATTTCCGCGTGATTCTCCTCGCAACAAAATGAATCGAAGCGCCTTCCGTCCTCAGAGCCCTCCTGTGAGAAAACCAAGCAGATGCGCGCGCGCCTCATCCGCGGCCGGCAGCTTGGATGAGGCTTTCACCCCCACGCCAAACAATTCCATAAACGGAACCAGGCAATCGCGCATCCTTTGTGTTCGTACGCGAACCTCCTGCGGGAATACGCGGGTGGATTGAACGGCGTCGAGAAACACGTTCGCCAGCGAGTCGCCGGCGGGCGTGCGCGAGTCCGCCACGTTCGGGGCATAGACGATGCCGGTTTTTGCGTCGACAGCCAGCGCGAAGGAGGCGCAGACCTTCCGCTCGTTCTTCTTCCCGATGGGTGTTCCGCTAAGGATGTGGTCGAGTTCCATGACGCCGCGCACGGGGTAATCCTGGCCCCGCAATTGCTCCAGCTTTTCCTGGTTGCCCTGAGCGGGAGCCAGAGGAGGTGCTTCTGGCAGCGTGGCTTCGACAAGCTCAATCCGGTAGCGAAGCTCGGCCCCATCCTCTTTTACAGCCATGGGAAAGAAGCCTGCGCGCTTCCAGAACTTTCCGCTTTGTCCGCCCGCAACCGCATGGAAGACCTCGATAGTGGCGCGAATGCATTCCGCCAGAGTCCGAACCTCTTCCGCGTTAACAAACCAGGGGTGAAAACCTGGACGGCAGGCGCGAAAAATGGGTGATAACGCACCCTTTCCTTGCGGATGATGCAACCACGCAAGCAGCTCCCGGTCCTGCCGTTCCAACTCCATGCGTGGAACGGCTTCTACATACACGCTGCGCTGCCTGGCGAAGAATTCTCCCGGCTCGACGATGCGGCCGGCCTGAATGTCGCAATGGAGACGATAGCTCTCCAACCCGATGTTGGCGTGCATCGCGTAGACTTCCCCCAGCGAGCCCATCACGCAACAGAAGCACAGCTCACCCCCAGGGCCGGCCTGCACCAGCGTCAATCGGCTGTCGCTCAGCAGTTCCCAGGGTCGCAGCGCAAAAAGCTCCGAAGCCAAGACATAGAGCGTCTTCAATTCCTGGAAAGATGGCGGATTCTCGCCAGGAAGCTCTGCCGCAAAGCAATGATCGGGAGGCTCATCGATGGAGGCTGATGGTCGTCGTGGCATGATGGTGGCGATTCTCCTTGTGTCCGATTCAGCCGGTTGGCGTCTTTTCGCAGGTTAACGCAACCACCCCACCGGTTCCTGTGGACATCGCGTCCTCAGAGTGACTATCGCCGCGACAAGTTTGATTTGGTCCTGGCTACTCACCCCGCCAACCCCTCCACCAGCGCCTCCCACTCCCCCTCCAGCGTAGTCCGGTGGAACTTCCGCCCCGCCCGCCGATACCAGTAATCCGCATTCCACACCTCGCCTTCTTTGCGGTGTAGATATGCGTGAACCGCCATTCCCTCCGGCGTTTCCAGCTCATCCACCAGCCCGTGCGCCCGCGCCCAATCCGCGCGCGCATCCCACCACAGCGCCGCCATTGGAGCGGGCAACCCGGCCGGCGGCTCTGCAAGCATCAGCGATGCGCGAAACTCGTCAAGCTTCATGCTGCCCTTGTATCACTCGATTCCCTCCCGCTGCAACCGATTTTTCGCATCACTCAAGTGATCTGGCTCACATTTCTCAACAGATTCTGCTGATAGAAAAGGGTCAACGCGCCGATGAAGTCGGCAATCGGTCCGCTGAAGTCTAGGTTCAGCTGGCCACTTTGCACCAATCAGCCCCAGCGGAGGTCAAACCATGGGTGAGCGTCGAGCAACTCGCTTGCAAACCGTTGTTTGCAACTCAGACCGAAATGGTCGTATACTGAAGTCCGACCATTCTGGTCGCAATCTTGGCTTCGGTTTTAAGGTTCTGCCCTTTCGGCAGGCACAGGGAGTTCGGCGGGTGAGCGTCTTAAGCGAATTGAAAGTCGGCGACAGCGGGGTTCTGATTGCCCTCGACCTGCCGGAATCCGTGCAGAATCACCTTATGCATATGGGCTTTGTCCCCGATGCGCTGGTTACCGCGCTGCGCCGCGCCCCCGCCGGCGACCCCACGGTTTACGGCGTTGACGGCATGGAGATTGCCCTGCGCCACGAGACTGCGGAGGCCATCCGAGTCCGCCCGGCGGAATTGGAAGACGTGGAGGCGCACACCCCGCAGGCCATGGGAGACCTGGAAGACTTGGAAGACCGCGATTCAGCAGCCGCAGACCTGCTTGAGGCCGTGAGATGAGCAGTTGCTGCGCACCGCCGCCATTCAACCCGCCCGCCGCTCCTCCAACCGCGGCGACGCTGAAGACCGTGCTGTTGATTGGCCCGCCCAACTCCGGCAAGTCCACCCTCTTCAATCGCCTCACCGGTCTGCGCCAAAAGGTGGCCAACTACCCCGGCGTCACCGTCGAGCAGCGCATGGGCCTCATGGCCGGCGTGGGCCGCTCCGACCTCACGCTAATTGACCTGCCCGGCATTTACTCCCTCACTCCATATTCTGAGGATGCGCGGGTTTCCATTGACGTCCTTCGCGGCAAAATGCCCGGCACGCCCAAGCCCGACGCCGTCCTGCTGGTGCTAGACGCCCTGCACCTCACCCGCCAACTCATGCTCGCCGCACCCGTGCTTGAAACCGGTCTGCCCACGCTGGTCCTGCTCAATATGAGCGACCTGATGGACGCTCGCGGCGGCCACATCGATACCCTGAAACTGGCCCGCGAACTGGGCGCTCCCGTGGCCCAGATCAGCGCCACGCACGGAACCGGCCTCGATGCCGTTCCGCTTTTCCTGCACCAGCAAACCAATCGCGCCGCGGCCAAGCCGCTGGCGCTGCCCGTGGTGGGCAACGCCGCCAGCGCCCATTCCTGGGCCGCGCAGGTAAGCCGGCGCACCGGTTACCAGGCCCCGCTCTCGGTTGAAAACAGCCGCAAAATCGACAATATTCTCCTGCATCGCATCTGGGGCCCACTGCTTTTTCTGCTTGTTGTGGTTGGCGTGTTTGAGGTGGTGTTCTCTATTGGCCAGCCGCTCTCCGATGGCTTTGGAGATATTCTGGCCAAGGCTGCCGATCTGATCCGCCCGCTTCTGCCCGCCGGCTGGATTCAATCGCTGCTGCTCGATGGAGCATGGAAGGGCATCTCTTCGGTGCTCGTATTTCTGCCACAAATCCTGCTGCTCTTTCTCTTCATCGGCATCCTCGAAGACACTGGCTACCTGGCCCGTGCCGCCCTCATCGCCGACCGCGTCATGCGCACTATTGGCCTCAACGGCAAAGCATTCATCCCGCTGCTCTCGGCATACGCCTGCGCCGTCCCGGCCATCATGGCCACGCGCACCATTGAGAATCGTCGCGACCGCCTGGCCACCATCCTGGTAACGCCATTCATGACATGCTCGGCGCGCCTGCCGGTTTACATGCTGCTCATTGCCGCATTCATTCCCAACATCGCCTTTCTCCACGGCTTTCTCGGCTTGCGCACCATCGTCATGCTCTCGCTCTATCTGGCCGGTTTTGTCGGCGCAATGACCACCGCATGGCTGCTCAAAAGCTCCATCCTCAAGTCCAGCGAGACGCCCTTTATTCTCGAGTTGCCGCAATACCGCATGCCCACTCTGCGTTCCCTCGCTCTGCGGCTCATCGACCGCGCCCGCATCTTCCTCCGCCAGGCCGGAACCATCATCCTCTGCGTAACGCTGGCGCTGTGGGTATTGGCGCACCTCCCGGTCATTCAGGCTCCCGGCGGTGCAATCTCCGCGCCTCAGCTTGCCGACAGCCTAATCGGCCGCCTCGGCCACTTCATCGAGCCGGCAATTGCCCCACTCGGCTTCAACTGGAAGATCGGCATCGGCCTGCTCTCCAGCGTTTTGGCCCGCGAAGTCATGGTTTCCACAATGGGAACCTTGTATGGCGCGGACCCCGGCACCCAGGCCCTGAGCCTGCAAACCGCCCTTCACCACGACATGACCCTGGGTGGCGCGCTGGCGTTGATGATCTTCTTCGCCTTCGCCATGCAATGCACTTCAACCATGGCCGTGGTCCGCCGCGAAACCAACAGTTGGATGTGGCCGGCAGTTCAGTTCCTTTACATGTTGGTGCTGGCCTATGGCGCGGCCTTCGTCGTCAACCACGTAACCATGGCCATCTTCGGATAGCCTTCCGCTTCCTCTTCGCGCCTTCCTGGTTACTGCGAAAGGCGGGCGATGCGCGGTACAGCGATCAATGTGATAGCAAACAGAAAGATCGAAGCGGCGATAAACTCCAGGTGTCCCAGGCGCAGATCCTCAAACACCAGCTTGACCGCAACCAATGCCAGCGCCGCATAGCCAATTCGAGTCAGTTCGATCCGGCGCCAATGCGATCCACCGAAGGCCAACGCAAGAATTGCCAGGCAAATGGTCAATGTGCGCAGGAAGGCGAGATGATGCGCGCCGGGATTCACCCTCAATGCCGTTACCCACATCAGGCCTTCCACCAGCAGCGCCGCAACACCGCCAATCGCCACCAGCGCCGAGACAAAATGAAGCGCCTGCGGCTTCCATTCTTCGCCCACGCAGGGTTTCTCCACCACGTAGCAGATAACCGCACACGCCGTTATCGTCCAAATGCTCCATGCGGGCGCGCCCGGCAGCGTTCCAGCCAGCGCGCGGAAATCATAATCCATCAGTCCCGAAGCAACAGCAGCTGCCAACAGAAAAGCCAGCCCGTGGAACTCGAGCGTCAACCGATTCCAGTGAACTCCCAGAACCACAGCAACAATCGCTGCGGCGCCCAGCCACAGCGCCATACTCACCGGCGCGAGGCACAATACGCTGCCTGCCAGAAACAAGGCTGCGCTCCATGTTGAAAACACCCGCTCATTGCGCCGCTCAGGCGCGCGAACAAAGAACACGAAGACGGCCGCGTATCCAGCCGCGGACAAAGCCAGGCAAACAATCCCCAGGATAATTGCGCCGCTGCCAGGCATAAAGACGAACAAGCTCGATGCTCCAAGCAGAAACGCGACCATCGTCTGCATCGTATCGAACGCTGAGATCTTCTGTTTCAGCAAGACGGTCTTGATTGCCGCGCTCGCTCCGCAAATCGAGAACAATGCCAGGCCAGGCGCAAGCAGCGCCGCCATCCCCAGCAGCGGATAATCTCCGCGCTCGCTTTGCGGGCTTGCATAGATAAACATCAGAGCCGCTAGCTCCAGGTCCGCGGCCAGGTCCACCACCACCCTCGCGCTCGACCAGTGGTTGCGCAGCGCGGCATACTCGTACAGAATCGCCATCGTCAGCAGCGCCGCCAGGAAGGCCGCCAATTCGTGCGTCGCAACCGACAGCGCAAGCGCAACCACAAGTGCGCTCACAGTTGCCACCCAATTCACCGATGGCTGATTGTATCTCCATGCCAGCGCAGTGCCCGTATACACAAATACACAAAGCACCGCTGCGCTCGCCGTAGCCGGCAGCACCTTGAAGCTCAGCGTTAGTTCCCAAAGCATGGGAGCCAGAATCAGCGCGGATGTGCATGCATAGGTGGTGCTGGCGAACCATTCCCCGGCAGGCCTTCGCGCAGCCCAAACCAGCCACAGCATCGCGTATGCAATAGCAATGGCCGCGACCCCCAGCTTTGGAAGCGACGTCGATTCCGCAATGGCTCGCAGCAGATAGGCCCCGGCAATGCCGAGCATTGCCTTGCCCACCGTGGCAAACGCTCCACCGGCCTGCGCAATGCCAGGTGCATCGCCCGGCTGCGCTGCCACCGCTGGCTTCGCCTCCAGCACAAGCTCTTTGGCGGAGACTTCTCCTGGATGCTCCAGCACATAGACGCGCCGCTCCAGTGTTTCAATGCGTGCGGCGAAACGGTCTAAAGCATCGGGAAGATCGTCCATGCATTCCACCCGGGCGAGAGCTCTATCGAGAAAAGCTGCCGACTCAATCCGCCGCAACACCTTCAGGCTCGCTCTTATCGGGCCACGGAGGCAGCAGCTTCACCAGCGCCCACAAAAAGGCCAATGGAAGGAGAGTCAGAAAGATCGCCACTAACAGTCCTTCGCGCGTAACCAGGCTCATCTTGTAGGTCGTGTATCCAAGAAAGCTCTTTGAAAACAACTGGCCGCCAATCACAACATTCCAGCGCATCGCAAAAATACCGATCAGGGCCAGGCATCCAGACACGACATAGATGCGCTTGCGCGCAATCTCAGGAAGCTTCACAACCTGCGTCAAAAACAACAGAATGAGCGGCAAGATCGTGCCCAGGCCTATCTGGAGGACGATCTGCGAAAAGTAGAGCTGGGTGTGGACCATAAAATCGAGACTGCGGAAGGATTCGTCGGCCTCGTAGATGCGGTGAATCAGGTCCAGCATTTCCAAGCTGAAATCGATGATGAAGATATAGAACATATACATGGCGATTGTGTCCACGCAGTGCATGTCGATCTTTTCCTTGCGCAGCCTGGTTAGCGCCATGTAGAGGAGCATGACCCCGGCAACCCCCGACACCATCGCTGAGAAGATAAAGACCACCGGCATCAACGGCGAGGACCACCAGGGATTGGCCTTGATGGATCCAAAGATGAAGCCGACATATCCGTGCAATAGAAAAGCGGAAGGAATGCCGATCAGCGTGACGATCCAACCCACTCGCTCGTCGATGGCCAGGGAGCGCTCGCTGATGTTGGTCGAGCCCAGCGTCATCACCTTGTAGATCAATCGCAGCAGGCCCGTGCTCGACCGCGAAAACAGCACGATCTCGCGCCGGTAATCGAGCCATATCTCGAACACCAGAACCGCCATCAAATACCACATATATACATAGCCGAACATGGCCATGGCCGAGGTGCTGTGCGGGGTGAAGTACATCTCCGGCGAGCGGAATGGGTGGCCCAGGTGCAAGACCAGCGGCAGGGGCGCAACCAGCAGGAAAGCCAAAGCCGTCAGCAGCGCCAGCCGGTAGGTGGGCTTCACCGCCTCGACACGGAAGACGCGCTCCAGCGACGCCAGAATGAACGCGCCCGCCACCAGCCCCGTGATATAGGGATACAAAACGATCAGCACACTCCAATAGAGAGTGATTTCGTTTGGATACATGTAGCCTTCAACACCGCTCATAATTCCTCACCCGTTTAGTAGCTAGCTGTTCAGTGTCCGCTGTTCAACGTCCTTACCGCACCGAGCCGTCCAGGTCGTTGTAGAAGAGCTTCGCGCCGGTGGCCATCTGCGGCTTCAACACCTGAACGCTGTGCGTCTTCAGGAATTCGTGAATCGGATCGTTTGGGTTTTTCAAATCCACCAGTTGACGCGCACCCGTCGGGCACGCTTCGCAGCACGCCGTCGTTAGTCCCTTCGTGATCCGGTGGTAGCAAAGTGTGCACTTGTCCGCCACGTTCTTTTCCGGATGAATGTAGCGGCAGCCATACGGGCACGCCTGCACGCAATACGCGCAACCCAGGCAGTATGTCGGATCCACCAATACAACACCATCCGGGCTGATGAAGGTCGCGCCCACGGGGCACACCTGCGTGCATGGAGAATCCGAGCAATGGTTGCACATCTTCGGAACGAAGAAATACTTCCCTTCCGTATCCGTGGCAACCGGGAAGCCTTCCTTGCCACCGTCCGGCGAGATGACTTCGGGGACGATCAAGGGGTTGGCCGTAACCTCCCCGGATTCGGTCATCGGCCAGTCCGACCGGTGATAGCGTTCTATCCAGGTCCGGAAGTGTCCGTCCGGCACGTCGTTCTCAACCTGGCAGGCTCTGACGCAGTTGCCGCAGCCAATGCACTTGGGGATATCGATCAGCATGCCCCACCAATGCTCGGACATCTTGTAGTTGGGCGACTCTTCCGGAGTTCCAGCAAGAACGGACTTCCATGCCACCGCCGCCGCCGGCAAAAGAATCATTAGTCTACGCCGCGATAAGTTCATTTCGCGCCTCCCGCATCCATGCCTGGGTTATGTGGCTTGTGGCAGGTGTCGCACGCAAGACCCTGCGAGTGGCTCGCCGGCTCCACTTGCGGAAACCCCTTGGGCTTGGCCGCGCTGGCCGTATGGCATCGTGCGCAAAGCACTGTTGTATCCGGCAACACCGGCTTCACTGTTGATGGGTCGTCGGCGGTTGCGTGCTTCTCCTGCGCGCCATGGCAGGCCTCGCAATTCACGTGAGCATGCTTACCCTTCGCCTTCGCATCCGCCACATCCGAGTGACATGTCTCACACGTGTCGTGGCCGGCGTACTTGATTGGATGTGCGGCAATTTCCCCTATGGCTGCCCCGCGATAATGTCCGTACTGGCCAAAGCTTCTGGGGACAACAAAGTGCCGCACCACCAGGAAAACCAGAAAGGCGAGGACAAAAAGACCCGCAAACCGGAAGAGATGTCCTGCATCTTTGAAAACGCTCATCAAGCCCCATTTCCTTGACGCCAATTCCAGGAGATTCCACAGAATCCATGTGTGTGATCTGAAACACTTCCTGTTGGCTTGAACGTACATGAGCGTCACTCATGCCTGTATGTGAGGCAGGTCACAAGTCGCAGTGACCGCGGCCCGCGCCGGCGAAGGCTGGCCTTGCACGTCTGGGCCACCACCGCACCGATGGCCGGGCGTGAAAGGTTTTGCCGATGACGCCAAGACCGATGTAGTCCGTGATCCTCGTACCCGGAGGAAGTTCCGCAAGCGTACGCGCCCCCTGTGGCCTCCGGTCCTTGCCTCTTACAGAATGTCCACAAATCCTGCTAAGGGAACCGTATTAGCGCTAAGTGCGAGACTGTCTGCCTTTTCGGCAGTGGCGGAGACGGGCGGGCGCTGGCGGGGTGCGCGGCCGACGCGCAGTGCAACGCGGCCTCGCTGGCGGCCTTGATTGCCGCTGGGCTCACGCAAATATTTTGCTTTCGGAGAGCGCCGGAAGTGGCGGGACCGGGCTTTTCCTTCAAGCCCAAAATTATCTTCGGCCAACAGCCACCAAAACATCACGCGCCCAAAATAAAAATGGCGGCCGATTTAGCCGCCTCGCATCCTATTGATTTTATTGTGCTTTTGGCTCCTCAGGTAGGACTCGAACCTCCAACTCTTCGGTTAACAGAAAAATGAAGGAACCACCAAGCAAATTGAGACGTACAAACGTCTTAACGGTGTACTCTCAACCAGTTCGATAAAACCAACGCTGGGTCGCGTCTTTGGAAACAAAGGTTCCGGCCACAGAAAAGGACTGCCTTCATGATCGATGCCAGTGCTGCACCCAAGTTGATACTCAGCAGCAAAAGATCTTTCAGCCTGACCGCTTCGGCCGCGCTCGCCGCGTCTGTTGCTCTCAGCCTTCTCAACGTCAATCAACTCCGCGCACAAGCCACTCCGCCGACCGCAGCGCCGGCAGCGGCGCCAAGCTCACCGCAGGATATTGCCGACACCTGGCAGGGCACACTCCACGCCGGCAAAGACCTGCGCCTGGTGGTCAAGATCACGAAGGGGGACGGCGGCTACAAGGGCGTCTTCAATAGCATTGACCAGCCTGTCCCGCCTCTTACCCTCAACGCAGTCACGCTGCAGGGCGCGACCGTAAAGTTTGCGCTCAACATGATTGGCGGCACATTTGAAGGCAAGCTGAGCCCGGACGGAAAGTCGATCGATGGAAACTGGAGCCAAGGCCCCAACCCATTGCCACTGGTCCTGACGCGCGCCACGCCGGAGACGGCCTGGGCCATTCCCGAGCCGCCGCCGCAACTGCCGCCCATGGCCGAAAGTGTTGACCCCAATTTTGAAGTGGCCACCATCAAGCCCAACATCTCGGGAGCCCCGAGCATGCAGGGGCTTACGTTGCAGGGACGCAACTTTGCCACGCGCAACTCGTCGCTGGCCGACTTGATCTCGTTTGCCTACAACGTCCAGGTTAAGCAGATTATCGGTGGGCCGGACTGGATGGACAAGGATCGTTACGACATCAAGGCGGTGCCGGAACAGGAGGGCGTGCCCAACGGCGAGCAGTTGAAAATCATGATCAGGAAGCTGATAGTCGATCGATTCCAGATGAAGTTCCATAACGACAAGAAGGAAATGTCGGCTTACGTGCTAACGATTGCAAAGAACGGACAGAAACTTACCCCGACGCAGATCAAAGGCCCGCTGCCCGGCATCGGCATGCGGCCGGGCACAGGCGGTGTCACGCTGAACATGGTAAACGCAACCATCGGGGACTTTACCGGCTTCTTGCAGATACTCGTGCTTGACCGGCCGGTGGTCGATCGGACCGGAATCCAGGGCCGATTCGATTATCAGTGTACCTTTGCGCCTGATGACTCGCAGTTCAACGGACACCCGCCATTCCAGGCGCCAGCCAATGCGACAGACGCTGCGCCGGGATTGTTCGATGCAATCCAGCAGCAGCTTGGGCTTAAGCTCGATGCGGAGAAGACGGCCGTCGATGTGATCGCCATCGACCATGTTGAGAAGCCTTCGCAGAATTAGCAACGCGACCGTGGTGCCTCAGGTCTCGAATCTGAGACCTGGGAGACTGCCTGTCCACACAGTCTCAGCAATTATCACCGACACAGCGGATAAGAGCGCCTGAATGAAGAATTAAGAACAGCATCCGCAAACGGAACGGCAGACTGAAACGTCAGATATAGAAATCCTGTTCGACAAGCGTGCGCGGCTCTTGTATCTCCCAAACGATCAGTGCCAAATTCAAAGGATGCGAATGCGAATAACAACCGATCCAACCGTGTGGCATCGCAGAGCGGCGCCATGGCTGTTGCTGATTTCGGCCGGCTGCACGATGCTTGTCGCGCCGGGCTTGCATGGGCAGGAACCTAAGAAAATGCAATTGGGCGCGCCACCTGACCAAGCGATTCCCGGCCCTGCACCGGCGTATGAGGTATCTTCGGTCAAGCCAAACAAATCCGGCGATGGCCGAATGATGATCGATTCCACGCCTGACGGAGTCTCCTATTCGAACGTCAGGCTGCAGATGGTTCTTCGAGAAACTTTTGGGATAGAAGACAGTCGGATACTCGGAGCGCCAGGCTGGGTCACGACGGACAGGTTTGATATAGAGGCCAAGGTTGACGCCGCCGATGCGCCAAAGCTGGAAAAGATCTCAGATGACCAGCGCAGGAAGATGCTTTTGCCTGTACTCGCCGATCGATTCAATCTGAAGTTTCATCACGAGACCAGGGAACTGCCCACTTATGCACTGGTTGTCGCAAAGGGTGGTCTGAAGATGAAGGAGGCTAAGCCAGGCGACACTTACCCCAATGGAATGAAGGGACCTGACGGCCAATCAACCGGGGGAATGATGATGATGACGGGCCGCGGAAAGATAACCGGCCAGGGTATTCCAATCGAGGACCTGGTAAACATGCTTTCGTCTCAACGTCTGGGCCGCCCCATCTTCGATAAGACAGGGCTTACGGGAAACTACGATCTTGAACTCCACTGGACGCCTGACGATGCTCCTCCTCCAATGGCTGGCGGTGCGCAGGGTGGTTCGCCTGGGAGTGAAGCCGCGAGTGACCCTGGACCTTCTCTATTCACTGCGCTTCAAGAGCAGCTTGGTTTGAGACTCGATCCGCAAAAGGGCCCGGTAGACGTCGTTGTCATCGACCACATCGAACAGCCTACGGCAAACTAGTACAAACCTGGACTTGGCAAATGTCGAGACTCTTTGGCTACATCCTGTTCTTCTCAGCTCTTGTAAGCCTCTGCGCCTCAACCCTGGCCGCGGCTGCGGAATATCATGGGCAGGTTACCTTCGGCGGATTGCCTGTTCCCGGAGCCACCATCACTGCGACACAAGGCACAAAGAAGCTATCTAGCGTATCCGATCAGGGAGGCCTGTATAACTTCCCCGACTTGCCGGACGGGAACTGGAAGATCGAGGTCGAGATGCAATGCTTCTCGACGATGCAGGCCGATGTTACTGTCGCTCCGAATATTCCGCCAGGTAAATGGGAGCTAACTCTTCTTCCCATCGACCAGCTCCTGGCGCGCTCAAAGCTCGTGCAAGCCCCGATAATTTCGCTGCCTGTGCTCGTCGCTCGTCCGGTTGAGAAAAAGGCCGAAGGATCGAACGCTGCCGCCGCAGCCCCGGAGATGCCGAAGCCGACCGAGGAGCAAAGCCAACAGTCCTCCGATGGCTTTCTGGTCAACGGCAGCGTCAATAACGCGGCCACCAGTCAATACTCGCTTGATCAGGCGTTTGGAAACAGAAGGCCCAACAGCAAGAGCCTCTACAACGGAGGATTCGCCGCAGTCCTGGATAACTCCGCGCTCAATGCCAGGCCGTATTCGCTCACCGGAACCGAAACGCCAAAGCCCTTCTACGATCTCATTACCGGCGTCGTTACGTTCGGCGGACCAATCAAGATCCCCCATGTACTTCCCCGCGGACCCAACTTCTTTGCTGCCTACCAATGGACACGCAACAATACGGCGGCCACATTCCCTGGCCTCGTCCCCACAGAAGCTGAACGCACAGGCGATCTCTCCGGATTGGTTAACTCACTCGGCCAACCGATAACCATCTATGATCCCGTAACCGGCCTGCCGTTTGAAGGCAATCAAGTTCCGGTTCCTTCGCAGGCAAAGGCATTGCTAGCGCTTTATCCGCATCCAAACATGGTTGCCGGATCGGCCTATAACATCGAGGTGCCTGTACTCAACAGCGCTCATCAGGATGTGGTGCAACTGCACCTGAACAAGACAATCGGCCGCAAGGATCAGTTCGATGGCGGCTTCAACCTTCAAAGCACAAGGGCCGGAAATGTAAGCCTTTTCGGCTTTGTGGATACGACCGATATACTCGGAATCAATACGAATGTCAATTGGTCGCATCGTATCAGCCAGCATCTATATCTCAACAGCAAATACAGCTTCAGCCGGCTCAGAACGCTGATTGTTCCCAACTTTGAAAATCGTGAGAACATTGCCGGCAACGCAGGCATCGGCGGCGATGATCAGAATCCCATTAATTGGGGCCCGCCCACGCTCAGCTTTGCCAGCGGCATCGCGTCCCTTTCCGATGCAAACAGCTCCTTCAACCGCAATCGCACCGATGCGGTTTCCGAGTCCGCAGGCATCTATCGCAGCCATCACAACATAACTGTGGGCGGCGACTTTCGCAAGCAGGAGTATAACGACTTCTTTCAGCAGAATCCGCGCGGGAGCTTTACCTTTACAGGCGCTGCAACAGCGGGCCCCGGCAGCAGCGGTTCCGACCTCGCTGACTTTCTGCTCGGCATACCCGATGCGAGCCAGATTGCATATGGCAACTCGGATAAGTACTTTCGTCAACCGGTATACGACGCATATGCAACAGACGACTGGCGAGTCATGTCCATACTCACTATCAACGCGGGCATACGGTGGGAGTATGGCGCACCCATGACAGAGCTCAAAGGACGCCTGGTCAACCTTGACATCGCCCCTGGCTTTACCGCCGCCGCACCGGTCCTGGGCAGCGACCCTGTCGGACCTCTTACCGGCATTCACTATCCCAGTTCGCTCATTCGCCCTGACAAGCGCGGCGTAGAACCACGCATCGGCGTCTCCTGGCGTCCCATCCCCGCTTCAACCGTCGTGGTCCGCGCTGGATACGGCCTCTATCACGACACTTCCGTTTACCTTGGCCCGGCAATGCAGTTAGCGCAGCAGGCTCCACTTTCGACCAGTCTGAATGTGCAGAACAGTGCCGCTTGCCCGCTAACTCTGGCCAACGGATTCAACTCCTGCGGTTCCACCACCGCGGATAACAACGCGGTCGACCCGAACTTCCGCGTCGGGTACGCCCAGACCTGGAACCTGGCAGTCCAGCGCGATTTGCCGGGCGCGCTGCAACTTACTGCGACTTACCTGGGAGTCAAGGGCACGCACGGCGTGCAGGAGTTACTGCCCAACACTTACCCGATAGGTGCAGTTACTCCATGCCCTTCCTGTCCGCTGGACTTTGAGTATCGAACCTCCGGCGGTAACTCGACGCGCGAATCGGGACAGTTGCAATTACGGCGCAGGCTCCGCAACGGATTTACTGCAACCCTGCTCTACACTTTTTCTAAATCAATCGACGACGACGCAGCGCTGGGCGGACAAGGACACACAACTGCGAGCGAACAGAACCAGAATGCGGCTCCCGCAGCAGCCGCCATCGCGCAAAACTGGCTCGACCCACGGGCTGAGCGTTCGTTGTCCACCTTCGATCAGCGACACCTGGTTAATGTGCAGCTTCAATACACCAGCGGACAAGGCCTGGGCGGCGGAGATCTGATGGGTGGCTGGGCTGGCAGGCTTCTCAAAGAGTGGACGGTGCTGACGAAAATAAATGCTGGTACCGGACTGCCTGAAACTCCGAGTTATCTGGCTGCGGTTCCCGGAACGGGTTTCTTCACCATCCGGCCAGACCTGACTGGCGCGCCCATTTATACCAAAAGCGGCACCGCACATCTCAACGTCGCAGCTTACGGAGCGCCGCTCACCGGCCAATGGGGAACATCGGCAAGAGACTCCATAACCGGGCCCGATCAATTCAGCCTCGACACCTCGCTGGAGCGCACGTTTCGTCCTAACTCGAAGCTCTATCTCATTGCGCGTGTGGACTCGACCAACATGCTGAATCATGCCGTATTCACCGGCTGGAATACCACCTTCAACAGCACGCAATTCGGGCTGCCTGTCGCCGCCAATTCCATGCGAAGTCTGCAAACCACCATAAGGCTGAGGTTCTAAGATGCGAATTGTTCCAGCCTTAATCCTTCTCCTCAACGCCGCCGCTATCGCGAGCGGTCAGCAGATTGGCCAGAACAAGCCCGCGGACGAATCCGGTTATACCTTATCGGTCAAAGTGCAACTGGTCGTCGAAGCCGTTGTCGTGAAGGATAAGGATGGCAAACCCATTCAGGGACTTGCGGCCAAGGACTTCACCTTGACTGAAGACGGCGTGCCGCAGTCCATCCGATTTTGTGAGCATCAGGACCTCGCGGCTAACTCATCGCCCCTGCCGGTTTCTAAGGCAGGCACCGAAGATATCAAGATTTATAAGAAGCTGACCCATACACAAATTGCGCCGGAAACCACCGAGAACAGCCGCTATAAGAATCGCCGCCTGCTGGCGCTCTACTTCGATATGTCCACAATGTATCCAGCCGACCAGCTTCGCGCCCTTTCAGCCGCGGAGCAGTTTATCCGCACCCAGATGACCTCTGTCGATATGGTATCCATCCTTCGCTACCAGGGCGGGTCCGTCGATATCCTTCAGGACTTCACCAACGATCGCAACAAACTCTTAAGCATACTTACAACTCTTGTTGTCGGCGAAGGCCAGGGGGACACCAACACCATCGACGATGCAAGCAGCGCCGACACCGGGGCGGCCTTCGGCCAGGACGACAGCGAGTTTAATGTCTTCACCACAGACCGCCAACTGTCAGCCTTGGAAACCGCAGCCAAAATGCTTAGCCAGTTGAATGAAAAGAAATCGCTTATTTATTTTGCCAGCGGCCTTCGATTGAACGGAGTTGACAACCAGGCTCAGCTTCACGCAACGGTCGACGCCGCTATCAAGGCTGGAGTTTCCTTTTGGCCCATTGACGCGCGCGGCCTGGTTGCGCAGGCGCCGCTCGGCGATGCAACCCAGGGCTCGCCGGGCAATTCCGGCATTTACTCCGGCTCCTCCGCGCTCGCTAATACCAGTGACTTCCAGCAGTCGCAAGACACGCTGTTCGCGCTCGCGGGCGACACCGGGGGCAAAGCCCTCTTCGATAACAACGATCTGGATCATGGCATTGTCCTGGCTCAGGACGCTATCTCCGATTACTACATGCTGGGCTATTACGCCACCAACACAGCCAAGAACGGCCACTTCCGCCGCATCAAGGTATCCCTTGCACAGAATCTCGATGCCAAGCTCGATTACCGCCAGGGTTACTATGCCGACAAGGAATTCAGCAAGTTCACCACGGTCGACAAGGAGCGTCAGCTTGAAGATGCGCTGATGCTCGAGGACCCCGTTACGGAACTCTCCATCGCCATGGAGATCGATCATTTTCAGCTCAATCGGGCCGAGTACTTCGTGCCCATCGTTGTCAAGATACCAGGCCGCGAGTTAGCCCTGGCCAAGCGCGGCGGGGCTGAACACACACTCATCGACTTTGTGGGCGAAATCAAAGACATGGTCGGCGGCACTACAGTCACCAATGTACGCGACAACGTGAATATTAAGTTATCAGACGCAACCGCCCAGGAGTTAGCCAGACGCCCCATTGAATATGACACTGGCTTCACCCTTCTCCCCGGCAAATACATGATCAAATTCCTGGCTCGCGATGACGAAACCGGAAGAATTGGGACTTATCAAACCACTTTCATCATTCCGAACCTTAACAAGGAAGAGAAGCAGATTCCAATCAGTTCCGTCGTCCTCAGCAGCCAGAGAGTGGATTTGAAAGATGCGCTCTTCGACGCCGCCAAAGCAAAGGACAAGCAGAAGGAAGCAGCCGTTAATCCTCTCGTGCAGGATGGAAAGAAGCTCGTTCCCAGCGTCACGCGAGTCTTCAGCACAACCCGTGAGATATACGTCTACTTGCAGGCATATAAGTCGCAGGCTCCAGACAATAAGACGCCCAGCCAACCCCTGTTCGCATTCGTCAGCCTTTATCTTTCCGGGAACAAGGTCTTCGAGACGCCGCCAACAGCCGTTACACCCAACGCTGCAAGCCGGCTTGGAACCATGCCAATAAGCTTCAACCTTGGCGTGAACGGACTCCCCGCCGGTGAATACGACTGCCAGGTTACGATTCTCGACCCGTCAACCGGGAAGGCGACGTTCTGGCGAGCACCCATCCTGCTCGTGCCATAACTAACCTGCGAGCTGAAACCTATTCATCAACCGGCATCGGCAAGATTCGCCGGCAGCTCGATGGAAACCAGCGTGCCCCGTCCAGGATTGCTCACAATGCTGAACCGCGCCTTGCTGCCGTAGAGCACGTCCAGCCGCTCCTGCACGTTCTTCATGCCAATGCCGGCGCCGGTCCTCCGCAGCGCGGAAGCCGGCCGGTTGCCGATTCCCACTCCGTCGTCAGCTACTTCAATCAATACCCGATCCCCTTCAAGTCGGCTACGCAGGGTTACCGTTCCACCATTCAGTCGAGGCTCAAGCCCGTGCTTGATGCTGTTTTCAATCAGCGGCTGCAACAGGATGCTGGGCACCAGAACAGAAAGTGTGCGCGGATCGATCTCCTTTTCAACCCTCAACTTATCCGCGCCGAAGCGCACCACCTCAATGTCCAGGTAGTCGTCGGTAAAGCTCAACTCTTCGCTCAGCGGCACATAGGTGTCGTGGTCCTTCAGCAGCGCGCGCAGAATGTTAGCCAGCTTCACAATCATTTCGCGGGCCAATTCCGGCTTCATTCGCACCAGCGATGCAATCGAGTTAAGCGTGTTAAACAGGAAGTGAGGGTTGATCTGCCGTTGCAGTGCGTCGAGCCGGGCCTCGAGCAGCAGTCGCTTCTGCTCCTCCAGTTTGAGTTCAATGCGCAGTGTGTTCCACACCTTTAACGCAATTCCCACCACCATAGGCGCGCTGAGCCATACGGCAACCTGCAGCCACCACTGGTTGGCCAACAACGCAAACATACGATTCGGAAAAGCGTGGGCGATCCAGTCCCGGCATGCCTCCGCGGCAACAATGAGAAACAGCATCAGAAACTGGCGATCGATGCGCGGCTGGCGCAGGTTGCGGCGAACCCAGCGCCACAGGCTCAGGTCGATGAACGGCGTAAACGACCAGATCTCTTCCATCCCTACAAAGCGCCCGAGTAACCCGGCAGCCAGCCCCAGTGCCGCATTCACCGGCAGCGCCAAAAACTCGCGATGGTAGACTGCGGGCGCTGCCAGGACCACTCCCCCCAGCATTGCCCAACCCGGCCCCACCAGCAACCCCAGCAAGATCACCGTTTCAAACGAGATGTCGGCAGCAAGAAAGTTGGGCACCCAGAACCGCAACCACACTCCCATCGTCAGTGGTACTAGAATGAACGCCAGCAAGGCCGCAGTTTGCCGGGAACTCCGCTTCTCGGCAAAAAACAGTCGCCGAAACGTGGTTACCCGAGCCAGAACGCTGGCCGTCGATCCCATTACGCCCAGCTTTACCAGCAGCGTTATTCCGATAAGATTGTCGGTCACCCATTCAATGTAACGCAAGACAGGGTGCAGGGGTCAGTGGGCAGGGATTAGGGAGTAGGGAATAGCGACTCGGTCGGCCAGGAGTCTTGCACCGCCCCTAAGGTTTGTCCGCGGAAACCGCCGGCGGCAGGTGCAACGCCTTCAGGAAATCCCACGCCCGCCTGTTCACCTCATCGGAGATCGCATAATAGTTATGGTCGTGCAGGGGAATGATCGAAAGCTGCAATGCGAAGCCATGCCGATCGAACTCCTTCTTTGTGGCGTTTACCAGGTCCAATGGAAAGTTCGGATCGCGATCTCCGACCCAGATCGCTACCGGCATCTTTCGGTTCGCATAGTCGAATAGATTGTATTGATCTGGCCGAAGCGCGCCCGCGTGAACCGCCGCAGCGGCATAGTACTCGGAGTCGACCAACGACAGGACCAGCGAAAACGCCGCTCCGGCTGAATGCCCGAAGAGGTAAATGCGGCTTCGATCAATGGCGTGCCTCGCTGCCGCCTCTTCAACCACGGCGTGGAGGAATTCCGGCGAGTCGGGTCCAGTGTCCCAGCCGGCCGAGTTCCACGCGTCCGGCGCCGCAACAATGAAATGCTCCTTCGCTGCCAGGTCCTTCCAGCAGTCGGCCATCACCAGCCCGTTCCTCCCCGAGCCATGCAGCAGAACCACCACCGGCATGGGGCCTTCGCTGTCAGGAACAAAGGAATACCAAGTCCTCGTGTTTCCGGCAAACTCGAAGGTAAGCTTCGTTACCTTCTCCTTCGCCGACGCGGACAATGCCAGCATCAAAACGCAAAGAACGATCGCTCTGGTACGGAATTCTTTCAAGACGATCTCCATGAATACCTGGCAAGCGCAGCCAGTATAGCCCAGCTTCCTCTATTCACCCCTTTGTTAGAATGGAAGCATGAGTTTTGTCAGCGTCAGCAAGATCGCCGAAGCGGATTTCCCCACCCGCTGGGGAGCATTTCGCATACTTGGGTTTGAAGGCCAGTTGCCTGCGACGCGTCCCTGCTGCGAACACGGCGCTCTCGATGGGAAAAAGGTCGACGGCCTGGTTGCGCTGATAATGGGCGATATTCACTCCGCTCCGCCGCTGGTGCGGATCCACTCGCAATGCCTAACGGGCGACGTCTTCGGTTCCCTGCGCTGCGATTGCCGTCTCCAACTCGAACTTGCGCTGGGCAAAATCGCCGCCGAGGGCGCGGGCATCCTGCTCTACGAACAGCAGGAAGGCCGCGGCATCGGCTTGATGGCCAAGCTAAAGGCTTACGAATTGCAGGACCATGGCATGGATACCGTGGAAGCAAACGTCGAGCTGGGCTTCGCAGCCGACTGCCGCGCCTATGAGTTGCCCGCCGAGGTCCTGAAGCTGCTTGGGGTCGCCTCGGTCCGGCTCATCACCAATAACCCCGAGAAAGTGGCAGCCCTGGAATCGGCCGGCATCGCGGTGGTCGAACGCATGTCCGCCGAGGTCGAGCCGCAGGAATCCTTCGAGCGCTACCTGCGCACCAAGCACGAGAAGATGGGCCATTTCAACGACATGGCGCCAGATTCCATTCCGGTCTCCCTGGTCGGCGAAGAATAAGCCACCTAATTCCCCTAGGCCCCGGCCGATATCACTTTGGCGCGCCCATTCCCGATGCCGTTGCATACACCGCAAACACCATAAAAGCAAGCAGCAGAAAGAACGGAACCGTCAGCAGCCAGGTCAGCCACTTCTTGCCGGGATTGTTCACCCAATAGCAAAGCAGGGCTGAGAGCAGCAGCGCCTGGGGCACAATCTCAATGTATCCGCGTATCTGAATCCAAACTGGAACCGTCGTGTAAATCAGGCCCTCCAACGAGCCGGGCGGCGCGGCAAACGTTCCCAGAATGCCCAGCGCGATCAGCATCCAGCCCATCAGCAGCCAGCCATTCACGCGTCCAAACAGCCGCTCCCGAAACGGATAGAAGACCGCCGCGAACAGCAACCCGCGCAGCGGCTGAAAGAAGATGCCGCCAATTACCAATGGATCGGTTAGCGGACGCATCCCGGAGCAGGGCTGGGCAATCAACTCCCTGTAGTTCAGCAGGTTGAATGCGATTGTCCCCATGACGAAGTAAGTGATTGTGTGGCAGACTGCCGTTTTGGCGGCCAAAGGCAGGAAGCGGACTTGCGTGTCTTGCATGATCTTCCTCAGCTTTCACAGGATGCGCGGAATTATAGTCCCGCCAATACCGCGCCGCAACTCGATCCGCTCGCATGAAACCCTTCTGCCGATTCCCGTGCGAACACCCGCCAGCGCCATTTGTTTGCAGGCATGGCGAAGCTCTATACTCATCTCCCGTAGACATCCCGCCGCCCCCGCTGTTCGCGGCATTGCCGGCAAGGAGCATTGTTCATGACTCTGGTTATTCCCATTCGCGAAGCTGACCTCGAGTTCGACTACGGCGCATTTGATTCCGCCGCATTTGCCGCGCAGGCGCTCTCCAGTTGGCAGGCTCTGGCGGCAGTGATTGACCACACCCTGCTTAAGCCCGACGCAACTCGCGTTCAAATCGAGGCCCTTTGCGAAGAAGCCGCGCGCTACCGCTTTGCATGCGCCATGGTACACCCCATCTGGGTTCCCACGGCTGTCGGAGCGCTCACAGGCACGGGCATTCCCGTCGGCGTGGTCATCGGCTTTCCGCTCGGCGCTTCCCTGGTCTCCACGCTCCGCCATGAGGCTGCCGCCGTCACACGTCTGGGCGCGCGCGAAGTGGACATGGTGATTCCCATCGGCCAGCTCAAAAGCGGCAATCACCAGGCCGTCGGGCACGCCATCCAGGCCGCCGCAACTGTTGTTCATTCTCGCGGCGCGCTGCTCAAGGTGATACTCGAAACCGCTCTGCTGACCATCCCGGAAAAACTCCGCGCCGCTGAAATCGCCATCCAGTCCGGCGCGGACTTCCTCAAGACCTCCACTGGATTCGCTTCCGGCGGTGCAACCCCCGCGGACGTTGCGCTGCTTCGCGGAGTAGCCGGCGCGCGATCCGGTGTCAAGGCATCCGGCGGCATCCGCACGCTGGCCGACGTGCGCGTCCTGCTTGAAGCAGGCGCAAACCGCATCGGCGCGTCGGCCTCGGTCGCAATCGTCCGCGAGCTTCGAGCCGAGTAACTTCGATTGCCCGGAAACAGAAGACCGGGAGGGGCAGCAAGCTCGCCCGCAGTTAGAGCAGCGGCAACGGCAGCCTGATCGCCCACCAACTTCCAACCCAAGGTTGCTCTATGCGTTATCATTCCCTTCGGCACACATGTCTTCCAATCCCCCAACCCGGCAGCCACACCACGACCTGGAAGGCGACTATCGTCCGGCGAGCTCCTCCGCTTTGCTTGACCCCATCAACGTCCGCGTTGAACCCAGCGACCTCACCTATCTCACCCAAATCGCCGACGCGCTCAACACCACGCTCGATCTTCAAACCCTGCTCAACCGCACGTCCGAGCTCGTCCGCACCATCATCCACTACCGCATATTCGCCATTTTCCTGCTCAACGACCGCACCCGCGATCTTCGCATGCGGTTCCAGATTGGCCACACTTCGGAGGTCGAGCGGACCCGCGTCCCGCTCGGCAAAGGCATTACCGGACAGGTGGCGCTTACGCGCCAGCCCATCCTGCTCAACGATGTCTCCTCATCGGAACACTACATCTCAGCCAATCCCGACGTTCGCTCCGAACTAGCCGTGCCTCTCATCGCAAAAAATCGCCTCATCGGCGTCCTGGACCTCGAAAGCGAACAGGCTGGATACTTCCGCCCCGAGCACCTTCATCTGCTCACCCTCACCGCCTCGCGCATCGCCCAGGCAATCGAGAATGCCCGCCTGTACACGCGCGTATCCCGCCAGGCGCAAACCCTCGAAGTGCTCAACGAGATCGCCGTCGAACTTATCTCCATTCTCGATCTCGACCCCCTGCTCGAACGCGTCGGGCAGCTTCTTCGCCGCCTTATCGACTACCAGATGTTCACCATCATGCTGCTCGACGACAAGGGCGAGACCCTGGTCACCCGCTATTCATGGCGCTTCGGCTACGCACACGTGCCTTCACGCCGCGTGCCCATCACCAGCGGCCTGGTGGGCGCGGCGGTTCGGGAGTGGCGCGCTGTGAATGTCCACGACGTCCGCAAAGACCCGCGCTACATCGCGATGAACCCTGAAACCCGCTCCGAGCTGATCGTCCCGCTGTTCTACAAGGGCCGCATCATCGGGGTGCTCGACCTGGAACACACCCGCACCGGCTTCTTTAACGAAGGCCACGAGCGCACGCTGACCACGCTGGCCGCACAGGTGGCCATCTCCATTGAGAACGCCCGCCTCTACCAGGCCGTCCGCCGCCAGGAGGCGCAACTCGAGCGCGATATCGCCATGGCTCGCGAGGTCCAGCTTCGCCTGTTGCCGCCCACCGCGCCCTTGCATCGGCGAGCGGAAATGGCCGTGCGTTTTCTACCCGCGCGCACCATCGGCGGCGACCTTTACGACTTTGTGGACTACGGTCCCAACCGCACCGCCATCGTACTCGGCGACGTCAGTGGCAAAGCCGCTCCGG
>Ga0302201_10000563_pt1 | contig 33486 bp, 48 predicted proteins | sample II_Bog_N3_2_FD_194586 | JGI IMG/M metagenome (GOLD analysis project Ga0302201, IMG submission 194586) | Peat permafrost microbial communities from Stordalen Mire near Abisko, Sweden - II_Bog_N3_2 | ecosystem: Environmental > Terrestrial > Soil > Wetlands > Peat | place: Sweden: Abisko... | reverse complement strand
AGACGATAGCACCTTTAGAGGGAAAAGTGTGGGCTTACAGTGCAGGAATTTGATCGGTCTTGGCACGGTAGGCTTCCAGCACCATCTTCTCGACAACCTGCTCGAAGACTTCGCGGGGGAGGGTGCTGAGGGTCGCCGCCGTCAATTTCCCTGCCCTCATCATGTAATTCGGTAAGGTTCCGACATCTTTGAACCCAAACTTCGCCATGAACCGCGCCGTCAATTCGTTATCCGCGTAGCGAACGCCATGCACCGAGATCACATCGAGCTCCTGAAACAAAACAGCGATGCCGAGCGCGGCGAGGACTTCCACCTCCGTTGATCCCCAATAGGCGGGGACGAAGCCATATCCAGCGAAGCAAGCCTTCTGACCGCCGGGAACTCCGATCCGCACGGTAGGGAACTGAATCCCGGCTACGTCAAACTTGTCGTCCTTCCACACGCCAAGTATGCAGAGCGGAACAGAGGCAAGATACGAGGTGATCGCGGGAAACGAAACGTCCTGCATTCCGCAAAAGAGGGTCTCCAAAATCCCGTTTCCTTCGCGGCGATTGTAGCGATTACCTTTGAACTTGAAGTACAGTTCGCCGAGGAATCCTTCGCCGAAGACCGAGGTGTCCTTGCGATCATAGACGAGGGCCTGGCAATTTTTCCAGCGGTACTTGTCGTCTTTCAGTGCTTGGAGGATGCTCACGCTATTCCGAGCCTCACCGGGACCTTCCACAGGCGAATACCGACCACCCGCTTCTCGGTCACCTTTCGCGCGCAATAGTTCCATCCTGGGTGTCTCGACTTGTACCGTTGCGCGGTTCTGTGCATCCTCGATGAGTCCTCCTCGTTCGGAACGAAAAAGCTGTCGCCCATCTTCATTATTGGGAATGGATAGAGAAGGGTGCTCCGCGTCTTTGCCGTCTCTTTGCTCTGCGTTTTCCGGCGTAAAGCAGGGATAGGGATTCCCTTCTCAATCTTGATTGGAGAGAGTTTCCACGCAGGTATTTTCTTCTTCGCCATATCATTCCTCGCCTACGGGTTGTTGGTCCCTACGGCTTCACTCCGGCGTTTTCCCGGTCTTCCCGCTCCTTCTCGGACTTCGCCATTTCAGCATACACCTCAGACATCGGGCGCGGTGGCTTGCCAGGCGTAAAGCCGTCGAGGGTGCCCTTGCTGGCGAAGTGCCTCAGCTTCGTAATGCTCAGTTCCGAGTTGGAGAGTGGCGGGAACTCCAAAACTTCCACGTCGTCACTCGCTGTGATGATCGCATCGAATGGTTGCAGGACAAGCGATCTTTCTCCAACCGTCACGCGCTGCATCGGGGTCAGACGATCCCAAATGCACATAAACTGATCCATCGTTACCCTAATAATCTTCACTTGGTTCTCCTTTTTCTGGCCTTCAATTACTTCGCGTACTTTGCGTACTTTGCCCTAGATTCTGCTCCGCGACGAAGTGCCTCTCGGATTCCATCGAACGTCGGAACGATGTTGGGGTCCGTGAGCGATGAGTCGATCTCAGTGTCCACTAGTTCGACATGGATTTCTTTGAGACGCTCTTTCGTTTTGCTCTGGAAGATACCGACAAGGGAGAATGTGCCGCCACTAGCGAACAAACTCCCTCGGAAACCCGGCTCTACCACTTGAGCGTCTTTCAGCCCCCAGATACATTTCCAGCGAAGATGCGCCGCGTGGCCGCGATTGAAAAGGGCGAACTGATCCGGCAGAATCACTTCCTTGCAGGTAACGCACTGCTCAGAATCCAGGGCAGTCGCAAATCGGGACTCAATGATCTGTACCTTTTTCTCCCACAAGCTCTCAGACTCTCCGATCTTGTAATCGAAGTAGTCCTCGAACACTTGCCCGTCTTCGCGCTCTCGAACGAAGGCGAGACGGTAGCAGGAAAGCGTCTCGACCGTCGTAGTGGAAGTCTCACTTCCATCTTTCACTCGCTTCGATAACTCCTTCCCTGCCTTGACAACGTGCGGTGGGAAAGAGTCAACCGGGAACTTGCCAAGTTCGCCAAACCGAGCGACAACCTTGCTGGCCTTCTCGACCCATACGTGCTGCGGCATCGGGATATTTTTGAGCCGTCTGATTTTCATTGCTTGCCTCGTTTCAGCCACAAATTTGATGAAATTCATTAATTACGTCTTGGCGGTTTTCCGATTCAAGGATTTTCTTGCTATTGGCAAACATTGCGGGCCAGTAGGGATCGCACCTGACATCAGACAGCACGAGTTTCCCGTCCACAAACTGCCCGCACCATCCATTCTTAAACCACCAGTCCCCGCGCTGCTCCGCCTCGCTCTCCAGATTGCGCGATACGATACGCTGATCTTGCGGCATCCCATTGAATATGTCGTTGAACTCTGACTGGGACACGTACCTTGCATCGGAATGGTGCTTGTGAAGTTCAAGCACCTCTTCAATCGCTGTTGGTTTTGCTCTCACCGCACCACCGCCGCAATCACGCCAACCAACGTCAGGAACACTGCGCTCCATCCGAGAGCCAATATTGTCGCGTACCTCGACACAGTGTAGTTCGACTGCCCCGGCATCCCGTTGCGCGGATAGCGAACGTGCAGGTATCCCTCGTAGAAAACCAATATCCGCACATTGAAGAGGAGTCCGTAGACGGCTCCGGCGAGGCAGCAGATCACGACATCCGAAGACGCGTGAGTGTATTTACTCGCCAGAGCCATCCCGAATCCGACCGCCATCAGCAAGCGCGCGATGCTGACGAAGTGGCCGATCATTAAGCTGAACGTGGCATGTGCCGTGTCGAAGTCGAACTCGAAAGTGGTGTTTGCCAAAGAGATGCGAAAGAATCCCCACAGCACGAGGGGGAGCAGCAGAATCGGGATGAGGATGGTCGGCATGGCTACCCTCTCGGAACCATCTGCGGACGCGGGTTAGGAGGAACAATCCCCGTAGTGGTTGCGCCAGCGAACTGCTCCTTCGCGGCCTTCAGCGCGCCAGCCGCATTCAGCACGGTTGCAATCGGCTGATCTGCGATGGTGAACTCACCGGTCGCCAGCAGTGCTCCGGCCAGCTTGTTGAGGTAGCTCGACAGGTCGCCCATGTGGTTTTCGAGTTGAGTTTTGGTGGGTGTCCGTTCAGACCAGTTTTGCGCTTCCAACTTCAGAGTGATATCCATTTGTGTCCTCGTCTTTCAGGTTGGTGGTTCGCGGGATTACGTTAGCAGGGTTGTCCTTGAAATTGTTCGCGGATTCCGGGGCGGCTTATATCTTGACTGTAACCGCACTTCGGGCAGATCGGCGCGATCGGAAGGCGAAGGACTTTGAACTTTTGTCCGCACGCCGGATGTGTCATTGCGCCCTGTATCCATTCGCCATTGATGCCCTGCTTCCATTTGTAGTGGGCTTCGTGCTGACACGTCATCTCCACCCATATACTTTCCTTCTCCGTAATCAAACGCTCGACCGCATCGCGGTACACCATCGCCCTGTCGCGCCACTCCCCTATCGTCATCGGGTATCCCGTAAGGGGATTAGTCAAGCGAGGTTCATCGGCTTTTGCCTCTGGCACAACCAAGCCGAGCGTGGAGAGTGGGAGAACGGAGAAGAATTTGCGGCGATTCAGCATGTAGACACTCTACTCGGTTCATGCTTGCAGGTCAAGGAAAGATTTCAAGCCCTCATTTGCATCGGTGCACCGTAGGGATTCGGCTCGCGTGTCCGCCGTCTGCGCTTCTGTGTTCGGATGTCGGCGTAGAGGTTTTCGTCGTCATACATACGGACTATCCGCTCATCCTTCATGCCGGATTCTTCGATCCAGTTCAAAAAGCACACGTTACAGTAGGGTTGTCCATCGACCAGCCAGACGACCTTGCGCTTGTCGCGCTTTGCAAGATGCGCACATTTCTCGCTGCAACATTCAGACATTAGGTTGCGACCTCCGCAATTTGCCACGAATTGTTCTGGACAGGACGCCACTCGCATTTCGGAGCCGACCAATTCTGCATCGGCGCAGTGCTGAGAGCGATCATCCGCCACGTCCTGAATTTCAATGCCGGGAGCCGAACGCGGATAATCGCGCGATCTGGATTCACCGGAAGTGTGAATGTGTAGTACGGCGTCGAACTCCCGTCGGTGTAGAAGGCGAGAGAAACCGTCGTCGTCGAGGTGTAGTCGAGATAGACGTTCTTGCAGATTTTGCTCGCGTCGATTCCGAATTTCTGGAAGTAGGAATCCAATGATGTCCTGTTCGCCGCCAGCACGTCCGCGTAGATATTCAATTGGTAGATGAACGGCGCTACCGTCACATCTCCAGTCAAAGCAGGGCTGCACTTGTACGATTCCTGCCCGTCTCCGCCATTGACCTTCAATTGAATCTTCTGCCGCTCGCTCGTGTTGATCGTCCCCAGGGTCAGAGGCGCAATTCCGTCGTCGAAGTTGAGGACAACAGTGAGCGTTTGCCCGTAGGTGTTCGCGTCCACTTCGACCGTGTTCCACTGCTTCGGGAAGTGCGGCGCGCCGAGATCTTGGTACGGAATCTGATTGATGAGTTCGATGGGAGTTTGGACTAAAGCGCCGCTCTGCCATCCGCCGTCGTCGTAGTCCTGATTTGGCACCTGGTCCTGCACGATGGCGTACTTGTTCGGGAAGGCCGCTGGAGCCGGGACTCCGGCAAGTAGCATATTCGTGTCGCGCTCCCACAGCATCGCAGTCGCGGCAACATCGTCATAGCGGAATCGGCTGTAGTTATGATCGAATGCCAGCCTGTATCGCTTGCCGCTGTCGAGGCTGACGTAGCTGCCAAACGTAACATTATTGAAGTATGCGAACACGTCATTCGCAATCTGCGTGGGGTCAGTCAACGGCACCGGAGTCAATGGCGTCTGCTTGAAGAGGAACTCGACCGGCAGGGTAACATACGCACCGTCGGCTCCACCGAAGCGGCGCCAGCCGTCCGCACTCCTGAAGCCCACTCCGCCTTCATCCTGCGTCCAGCCCTCAGAAGCAACCGCGCCATGAATCGACCCTGTGGGCTGCGGGTACGGCTGTGCGCCACCGACAATCAGCCACCACGTTTGCGTCGTCGCCACGAACAACGTCCCGCGCCAGTTCACCACGATCACGATGGGAAAGTCCGGGCTTCCGACTGGGATGTAGTCTTCTGGCCCAAAGTTTTCCGGCTGATTCTTCTTCGAGAAGTAGAGGTAGTGCGGATTGTTCTTGTCCCCCGCAAGCCATACTTGATCGTAAGCCAAAGCGCAAAGATTGCATGACTGTCTCGGAACCGCGTAGACGTTGACCGGCTCGCCCGCGTTGTGCTGGAGACGGAGCGTAGCGGTGAACTGCCCTGTCCCGCCGGTGGTCACGGAGACCTGTTCCAGATTGTTCGCGTTGCCGACATCGACGATCTGGTTCGGCACGAAGACGGCGGCGGTCTGCGCTACCTGCATCGTCTGCGGAGCAAATGTAGAATAGACCCCCGTCCCCGGAGATGACGGAGTGTTGAGCAGCGTCGTCTGAATCGGCGTTCTCAGGGAAGACGTGACCGGGGGATCATTGTCCAGAACAAGAGTCTGAGCCTGTGCGATTACCGCATCGGCGATCACGTCCTTGTAGTAGAACACCCCGCCGCCGGTGATGTTGGGGATTTGGTCGATCTGTCTCCAGTTGTCGTTGTAGGTTCCGCCGCGGCGATATATCCGAACGTGCGTGACCTGTGGATCGCTGGAGTAAAGTCCGGTAGTCTGACTTGCCTGCCGCAAGTAAATCGGAGCCGAGAGCGACGAGAGCCATCCGTAGAGAAGATTGAATTGCTGTTCGGGTGCGGGATTCGATGGAGTTCCCGTGTTCGCATCGTAGTAGATATAGCGGTAGTCGTACCCGACTCCGCCGAAGCTCGATGGCCCGTATCCCCACTGAAGATAGAGGCCGTTGCAGGCGACTGTCGAACTCCCCACAGTGTTCGTGGTGATGACGAGTTGCCATCCGGTGATTGCGCTCCAGTCGAGGCCCGGTTTCCCCGCTGTGCCGACCGCAACAAAATCTCCACGTCTCAGATAGACGGTCTGCCACGAACTCTCGCCTGTAGAAAACGTCCCCGGCTGAAGCTGTGCGGTGATTGAACCCGGCGTCGCCCCACTCAGAAGTCCAACCGAGTCCGCAAGGATCTGCTGCTCCGTGGACGCGTAGGCATCCTGCACCCCGCTTACGCCCTGCTGATAGTATGCTGGAGAGATGTCCTTGTAGTAGTAGCTCGAACTGTAGTCGGAACCTCGCACGTCGAACTGAAGGCGGATATTGTCGATCGCTGCCGGATCGGACACGAGCAGTGTCAGAACGATCAAGTCGTCATCCGTGACCTGATTGTTGATCGAGAGATCGAGATTGACCGTGTGGCCGACTTTTGCCGGTGCGTTTATGGTTGTGTTTTGCGCTACACTGCCAGACCATGCCCACACTGGAAACGATATTTGAGCCAGAGGAACTTGCTCATAGAATCCCCACCCTGAGAATTGGCTTGGGTACGGAGTTCCTTGATGGTTGGCGACCACGCATGTTGACGGAGCGGGTTGCCCTCCGTAACTGAATCCGCCTGTCGCCGAAAGATAGACCACAGAGTAGAAATTGACGAGATACGTCGTAGCGTTCGGGGCCGACTGCACAACGTAAAATCCATCCACCAGATCATTGTTGGTTCCGTAGACGGAGCATAGCGAGTTCGCGGCTAGTCCGTGTGCGGTCTGCGTCGTGACCAGAAGTTGCGTATAAACGCCGCCGATCAGAGTGGCGCTGGCGACAGAGGCAATCGTGACCGGAGTTGGATCGGTCGTCCCCAATACAGCGAGCATTCCGTCCTGAACTCCATCGAACGGATCGGATGCTGCGTTGTTGTCGATGGTCGCCGTGATCGCATTGATCTGTCCGGTGATGTAGACCGGAGAGAAGGTGTTGCTGGCGTTTCCCTGGATGTCGCCCACATACCTCAACCGCACAGTGTTGAGGTTGGTCAGACCTGAGATCGCAGCCGTAACCGTCACCGGAATTTCTGACGACACAGACGAAGACCACCCACTCAAGGTCTGAGAGTAGGTGTAGAAGGGCGTCCATGAAACACCGTTATCCAAGCTGTACTCGTACTGCATAGTTCCCGATAGGGACGACCAGGTTCCAAGATTGACAGACCCATTGTAGGAGACAGTGACGACACTCAGAGTCACGACATCGAGCAAGCCCAGCACGGTCGAGGGGAAACCGTAGAACGACGGGGAGACAAAATGGCTTACTCCTCCTCCCGAGTCTCCTCCGCCGCGAATCAGCGAAGCGGTCTCAGTGGTAAAAAACGGCCCCGTCGAGGCACTGAATGGGCCACTCGGGGTTCCGCCTGAATTGTTTGTTATTCCGAGAAATTCAGGGAAGTCGGTAATCTGTTGCGAGGTCGCTGCATTTAGAGTCGTAACCGCTGTCGAGGCCCAAGCAATCGAGAAGTTCTCCGAAGTGTAAGTGTTTGCCGGGTTGAAGTTGTCAATCAGCGTCAGGAGTGGCGAGTATGGTTGAGTGTTCGCCGTCTGCGCCGGCGGGTCGATGCCGGTCAACTGCGGATTTCCCGTGCCAGAGTCCTTGATCGAATAGTCCCCATCGTAGATGAAGAGGTATGCTTGGCTCGTCTCGTAGCAGGATGCCACTACCGTCTGAAAAGGATTGCCAGAGAGTCCGGTGTAAATCTGTGTGTATGCACCCTGCGCGTTCGAGTTGCGACGCCAGAGCGAACCGTCAGACAGACCTGCATACCGTGACGGAGAACCAGCGTAGGTCAGCTTCGCCAGCGACGTGACAGGAGAGTCAAAGAAGTAGTTTAGGTCGCTCGCGCCAACAGGATCACGGTTCAAAATCATCGTCCCCAAGCGGGTACTCAAAGACTCTTCTGAACGCTCTAAACAGTTGCGGAAATCAAAGTATGCGTATTCGGGATTTCTGTCACTTGCGTATCGAGCCAGTAGGCCGTGGCTTTTAAACAGGAACTCTATGGGCGCGTAGGCTTTCGTTTCCTGCGCCATTACGCTCCCTCGCCAAAGTTCAAGGTCTTTCCAGCCATTCCCGACACAACTCCGCTGCGCTGCTCAAGAGCGCGCTTACGCAGCACCGCTCCAGCGTGATGTTCGGCCAGCCACTTCGTCAGGCAAGCCTCAACTTCGGAGGGAGTCGCATTCTCTGAGCAGTGATACTTCGCTGTCAGAGAAGCGTGGTCGATGCCGACCGTCTCAAGAGGCCCGTGGCTAATATGTCCATCGGCGTGTTTTTCGACAACTCTCACCTGCACCGTGATATGTCCACTGGAGCGGTCGATGTCGGACTTGAGAATCTCTAAGGCCATAACAAGTAAAGGATAACCGCGTTTCGTTCCTAGCACAACGTCTAAAGTCGCGCAAGTAGACGGAAATTTCCCGTGGACGCCGGGCTTGTCGTCCCTGCTGCCGACTGTTGCGCAATTAATCCGCTGGAGTTTACTGCCGCGACCGCTACCAGCGTAGTGCCGTCCTGGTTGACGGAGAGCCTATTTTGCTGTGTATCGTCCGTGTACGGCCCAGCCAACGCCAATGTCTGACTCCCTTTCGTCAACGAGTAGTAATAGACTGACTGTCCTGATCCCGGCAAAGCAAGCGTGTCTGACCGCTGCGCATAACTGTTTTGATTTCCTGAAACAAATTGGTGCGACCCGGCTGAGATTGTGACTGTAGCCGATCCGCCGACCGGCCCTGTTGCCGCGATGCTACTGCTGTTTGTCGTCGGAGCCGTGCTCATACAGGATTCCAGAAAGTCGGAGTACGACTCTCTCTGCTGCTTCGAGTTCAACTGGCGATAGGATTTGAGGGCCGAACTGCTGCCGGATTCCAACTTCGGCGCGAGAGCCGCTGCCGAGTAATTCTTCTCCGCGTGGGCTTTGCTGATTGCATCTGTTGGAGACTGTGGCTCACCGATGTTTGAGACCGTGCTTCCCTTCACGTCCACGCCAGCGGGAAGTTGTGTCGGTCCTGTCGCCCCAGAGAGTTTGTTGACCTGATTCTCGATCTGCGCCTTCCACGCATTCAGAAACGGCAGACCCTCTTCTTGAAGGTCGGAGAGCTTGAGCTGGCCTCCGAGAATTGGAGTCGTTGGCTTGCCAGAATTAGCCATTGCTCTGCCCTTTCGGGTTCAATTGGAAGCCTTCCAAATACCTGCGCACCGCTGCTACGCCACGGTCAAAACGCATCTGGCAATACTGCGAACGAGCTGGATCTGACTGTTCATTTTCCGAACCCAAAGCATACGCCATGACCTTGTAGGATAGCAGGTAGACCAGCGTATCGGGTATCAGAAATCCATCGAGTAGCCCAAGCGTGTCGCTGTCGCGGATACTGCACAGAAGTTCGACGGGATAATTCGATGAAGGCTTACCGTTCACGAGCCACCGATATAGTCCAGCCCTGTCTTCCGCCCACGCGGTTGGAGTAGGCACGAAATCGTTGCGCCATGTCCTGTCCGTCATGGTTATTTCGGCTTGTGTCGTTTCGTAAATCCGCGAGAAGTAGAGAATCGCCCCGCCAGTTGCGCTGCCATCCGCCGCAGTCTGAGGGTAACTGAAACTTGTCGGCGAGATGATTGTGTCCACCTCGAAGACTCCGCCGAATCCCGCCGTGGCATTCTGAACGAAGATCGTCGAACCTTTTGCAAGGCCGTGCGGAGATTGCGCGACTGCGACAACTTCATCGTTCGTTCGCGTCAGAGATGTGAGCGCACAGTAGTACGTCGATGCCGCGACACGGTTGATCTCGATACAATTCGATGGCGTGTTCTGGAAGACTTGACCATAGAGGAGGTTCTGGTAGGAAACCAGATAGGCAACCGGAACTTGACTGAGCAGTTCATTGTTCGCTCGACTGATCCATTCGATCATTTGGGCTTGGGTAAAGAACTCGTCCACAGGAACCTGGCTCGGAAACGTCGGCGCAAGAATCGTCTCGCCTGGATTATGGGAGTTGACCAGCGCAGTCGTGTTGATCGTCCCGCCGCCATTGACCGAGGTGATGGTCACAACTTCTGCGGTGCTCAGTCCCCAGCCAACCACAACTTGCGCTCCATCGTACATCGCAGTTTGGTTGGAGACCGTGATGATCGGGCCGGCGGCGAAGTTCGTGCAGACCGCCTGACAGATGGGTTCGAGCAAATGGAGGCTCACCTCTGCTAGAACATCCGCTACCGTCCTGTACCCGACCCCTATGGCTGCCATTGCTCACCGTCCTCTACCTATGCCGCCGCATTGCCAGAAGGACGCAGCGGAGGCGTCTGCCAGCCCGCAGTGTCGGCCTTGAGCGCAGCCTTGGCGTCTGGATATACCGGAACCGCAGGACGGTCACCAGCGGCCTCTACGGGCGCGGAATCGCCGTCTGGCTGTGGAATGGCTTCGGGATGCGTTTGATCCCAGTCGGCAGGCTTGTTGACTCCGAAGAACTTTGTTCCGCCACATCCGGGGCATGTGGTGAGCATCGTCCCCTTGGCTCCGCCAGCAACCGCTTCCTCGATCTGTCCGGTCGCATTGCACTGAAGGCAAGCGGCGACGAATCCTCTGCAAAAGCACCTCGCGCAGGACATCGGCTTCGCAGGGTCGCTGTTAGTACACCAGCACTTCTCAACACGTCCATGTAGGTCTTGAATTTTCATCGGTTCACCTCGTCTTTGAATTGTACCGCTGTTCGTCTATCGCTGCGTAGTGGGGTTGGCCACTATCTGAGCACCAACCGAGCCAGAAAACACGAATGGATCGCGCCTGTTTTCCAGAGCCGTCATGCGCTTCGCATCTGCAAGATACGATTCATAATCGGCCATCGACGCCTTGAAGTCCCCGCCGCCCGCCTTAAATTGCAGGTATGAAGCTGCATATTTCTCCAAAGCCTGAAATGTTTCCGAATGGAACGGAACCGCTTCGCTCCCCCCGTACGGCCACATATCCGTCACTGGCGATGCGATGCCGGTGAGAAGCACAGTCTGTGCTTGCGCAACCGATGGATGCACGATGAACTTTGTGAAGCCGAGCGGCGCCCATGTCGTGATCGAATCGCCGATGTCCTGCTCCCAGTCCGGCCCTGCCACCTGCGCGCCGTCGAGGTCTTGCAGCGTCACTTTCCAGACTTCGGACACTGGGCCTTGTAGCCCAGTAACGGCAAATACTCCCTTGGGAACGATCTGGAACGGCGTGTTTGGTTGCACCTCGAACGGAACGCTCACGATCATGTCGGGTCTACCGACCAGAAGGAGAAGATCGCACATTGCCTCCATCAAAGCTGAGGTCGCCTCATTTTGGCTCCAGAACACAGGACCGTTCTCTACGGATTCATCGACCCGGCTATAGAGATACGGCAGGAGTGTGCTGATCGTCGCCATTTAGATCTGGTCGAACCGCGCGATGAATGTATCGCCGGGAGTTGAGCCGAACAGCCAGTATTGATCGGTCTGATACGCTTGCCCGGTTCCGGTTGTCGGATTCGAGTCCTGCCAGTATTGCGGAGGCCCGCCGGCAAACATCGAAGAGTCAGACGCGTTTATGGTCGAGTCGGTTCCGAGATAGATAGCCCCGCTCAGAGTCACAGGAACGATCTGCACATGGTCGGAGGTCTCACAGAGTACGATGTACTCTCCGGAGACGTGGTTCTGCATAAGTCCAGTGACGGTGATCGAGGTTGGGCTCACAATGGAAGCAATGGTGCCCTGGTCGAGCAGGCCGCGGTTCGCCGTCGTGAAGTTGGCCTTTGGGCCGACGGCTACACGATCGCCCACCTTCATCCCAACACTGGAGGTCACGGGCACGGCGACGGGAGCCGTAGTGGTTCCGGGGCGATTGGTGCCAGTGAAGCGATCGACAGAGAAGTTGACTGCCGCCGTCAAAGTTGTGCCGAAGACCGGCTGCGATGCCGAGGCTACCGTCTGGATTCCCTGGAATGTCCGAATTGGCATTTGCTACTCCTTCACTGCAAGTATAACTCCTACCTCGTCACCGTCAATCCTAATCCTTCATGCGTCCTACTTGCGTTCGAGGACAAGTACAGCGCGTTGTTGTCCATTAGCTAGGTAATAGGCTCCCCACAGACGCAGTTGTAGGCGCAGTAAGCAGTGCATACTGTGAGTAACTAGATGGGTAGTTTACACTATTGAATACAGTACTAGATGGCGTGAGGTAGGTACCAGCGGGCTGCTTATTATTGAACGTCGTCCAGTCAATTTGCGATAGATAGCCATCCACCGATGAGGTTGCCTGGGCCATCGAGCAATTCACGCTCGATCCGCTCGTCGTGCAATCCACCGGGGCTGTGCCCGTGACCGACGTGAGCGTGTTAGTACCAACTAAATTTGTCCCATCGTTCCATACGCTTGCAGTATTGCCGTTGGGAATAGTGATACCAGTTCCGCTTACGCCGATGATCTGGATTGCTTGCCCACCCGTAGTAGCATTCTCGATGGTGAAGTTGAATCTTCCAGCCGGCGCAATCAGGTTTCGTGTATCAGTCAAGGCAACAGAGCTGGTTACCTTGATGTACATCGCACTCGTCTCAAGTGCTGTCATGGTGCGATTTGCGTCCGTAGTCATGATTAATGTGACACTGTTGATACAGGGGAACCCTTGGCACCCAATGTTGCCGCTTAGATTGATCTGAGGCGCGGGAATCTGTCCCTGCATCACGCCGGACATCATAAGAAAAAACCCTAAAATTCTCTTCATATTAGCTCGCAATCTTTGGTCGAAATGTTCCGGTCAGTGTTAGAAACTCCAAACGCACCTCAACACTTTCAATAACTAACTCTCCGTGTAGTACACGACACACGAACCGACCTGGGTTGCCGGATTGCCGTAGGCAGTGTCAACATTCTGCCAGTTAATCAAAAGGCTGGAATTGAAGCGCAGCGGTGCTTCCTTGAAATATCGGTACCCGGTCCAATAAGTTACTGCGTCGGATGTGCCAAGATTCTGGCCCTGAAAAGCAATTGCCTGCCCACACTCATCGCCACGCGTTAGTCCGTTCTGCCCGTAGAATTGAGTGCCAAAGAAATCCTCACACCCACGATAGGTAAAGGTATTCCCGTCGAATGCAATTACAGGAGCTAATTCAAGCCAGTTGGTAGCCCCATAAATAGCTCCCGCTGCTGAGGAGACAAAGTAAATGCTTTCCAATTCACCGGTTATACCGGTGGTGGACGGGAAAAAGGTAGTAACCTGATCCGGCACAATGGAAGATGTTCTCCAATCGTTCGTCACCATGTGAAAGACATTCTGTGTTGCGGGATACAGCCCCGCTGGAGCTGCTCCCGAATAGTATTCAACCTGAGAATAAACAAAGATTGATTGAACCGTTAACAGTAGTCAGCACCGGAGAACCATTACTCTTCAACGATCCCGTACCACTCGTAATCACATTCAGGCTAGTATTCACCGGCTGCGTTATCGTCTGCGTTGCCATTGGGTCGGTCTTTACCAAATCGGTGGGGACCCCCAGAATCCACCCGCTGACGCTGCAGACGTAAGATGTGTTCGGAGTCGATGCCGTATTCAAGTACGGTTGCCCATAGTTGGCTGTTGTGCAGGCCACTGGGATTGAAGTAGGAAGCCCAGCACCAGTGATGGCGGGCCACTTGATCTGCGTGGCCGGGTTAATCTGTTGTTGCGCAAAAGTCTGTGCAGCAAGCAGAAGCAGCAGTGGTCCGATGAGTCTCTTCATGCTTTCTCCTATCCTAGTGAACCCTACGCGCTGTCATGCCGCTAATTCTCCGTGTATGCGTGAGATTAGAAGCTCCAGATGCACCCTGCCGTGGTCTTTGATAGCTGTGTGACGATAAGATTTGTGACGTGCGGCCCAGTCGGAAGAGTCACAGCACTGGCCGATCCGTTAATCGTTTGCCCGCTCACACCTTCGACTACTGTTACAGCGTTGCTGTTGGTGACGTTGATTGTATAAGTCGCTCCACCCTGTAGCCCATAGCATGTCGGCATGGTGATCGCCGTGTTGGTGGCAGGAGTGACCAAATTGAATACTTGGCTATTGAGCAGCGTTGCAGTTGTTGCAGTTATTAGGTTCGGATTTCCTGCGTTCTGGCCACCCAAGTAATTCATCTCTGCAACAGCCTCAGCATTCATTGCATTCTGACCGGTCTGATTGGGATGCGTGCCGTCAGACAGAAAATCTGAGCCAGAATATGCGCCATCGGCACCTAACAACGGGTTAGATGAAAATACAACTTCCCCCGCAGCCCCCCATGCTTTCCAGTTATCCGCTACGATAGCATCCCAACTATTTTTAAGGCTATCCATCGTAGGGTTCCCTGTTGCATTACTATTCCCAGTTCGCGAAATCATGTCTGCGACTAAAACTTTGCATCCGGCATTCGTATACTTAGATATAACCCCCGCCATGTTGGATTGGATGTTGGCAATGGTCCCGTAAGATCCATAGTATAGATCGTTAGTGGCGGCATCCAATATCAACCAAACTGGACCGTAATCCCCTTTGCAGTAAGTAGCCATGCGATCTGGCTCCATCGCAGCTATCTGCCAAAGTGTTATTCCGACTACGCCAAGTATTCGAGTAGTGTATACTGGCTGTCCGGCGTCCAGCGAAAAGGATGTGCAGTAGGGAGTGGTTACGCCAAGACCATAGGTTATCGAATCACCAACACAATTAATCGTTGGGACTGCCTGACGAATGTTAATTGGGGAAATCTGTATACCTCGCGCAAGGGCGTCGGACCGAAGTATGCTATCAACCGCCTGAGCTTGGCTAGGCGTAAGCTGCTGAGAAAACAAGGTAGCTCTCGGCAACATCCCAAACAGGCTGTTGTTTGCAAAAACCCCCGAATTTACTGAGCCTAGATAAAAATTACCTCCCGCTGGTGCATAACCTCCATCCGTTGTCTGGTTTGTGTATCCTGTTTCTTGGCCGTCAATGTAAATATGGGTCAGCCCGGTTCCAACACCCGATCCAATAGTTACAATCGCTGTGTGAAATCCGCTAGTTGAATTAACGCCTTGCGTCCCATTAGCATTATTGGCATAGATTCCTATGCCAAACGACCCAGAGGCAGACCCACCTCCAACAGGGTGCAACCAATTTAGGATATTAAATCCACTCCCAACATTCGAACTCGTCAGAAATGTCCCGAAGGCTGGGAATGCTATTCCTCCAGAAATAGTCGGAGGAATGTTGTCATAAAAACTAAACGCAAACGACTGTGCTGCATTGACTGCAGACGGCAATAACACTCCGTCTCCTCGTGTGTTGTCATAGACTCCGGTAGTTAGGTTGGTATTGAAACTCAATCCCTGCGGAGTTACCGTAGGAAGTGTTGCACTGCCACCGCCGAGCGTACCGTCATATCCATTTCCGCTACTGTCTATCAATGTCGTACCAACCACGTTGCGCGTGTCATAGTCTGCTAGTGGTTGGTACGGCCAGTTGAACGTCCCCGTAATAGTTTCCGGAGTTAGTACCTTGCTGGGGTTCTCAACGTATACCTGCCCCGGTGTCGGCGCGGTCGCAGAGACGGGATTGCCCTGAAGCGAGGTCGCGTTGCCACCACTGCCACTTCCCGGATTGCATGGCTGCCACGGTCCTCCTGATGTCGCTTGGCAGTATAGTCCTATCGCGGGTGGAGTAAAAGAAAGAGATCCAAAACCTCCAGAAGAAGTCCACGGGTTCCATGTGCCAGCCGACAGAGATAAGTAAGCGGCCATTGGCACAGGCTTCTGCGCCCCAACCGTCAGCGTCAACGCGAGAATTGAAAGCAGTAAGCAAACTTTTTTCATGGCTTCCTCTCAGTCATCCCCTCTTCGCCGCGTCAGTGGCCCATCGCCACCATAGTACGACGGCACACAGCAATTACCCCTGTTCTCGTTCGCCGGAACACTCTCGTCAACAAAGCTCGACTTGTGCTTCATCGCGTCGCAGGACAGGCGCGCGTTATCCTCCGGCGAAGCGATCTCCACCTTCGGGACATACTGCCCATACTTGCCGGGGACGATCGAAGGAACGTACTCCTCCGTGTACCGCTTCGCCAAGCGCGACTGGTCAATGAACCTGCCCTGATTCATCGACTTCGAGTTGACGCTGATTTTGTGGTCGCCGCGCTCCACCTGCCGAAAGGTTCCTAAACCGTCAGTGCTCATTGCTGTACCCCCGAAAATTTTCTCTGGTAGCGATCTCCCACCGTGTATGCCTGCTGCTGCTTCGGCCTGTCCCAGTTCGCCCGATCCATGTTCGTCGGGATGTGGTTGAAGTGGAACCGGCTCTCTGCCTCTTCCAGTTGCCGCCTACTGGTCACGCGAACTTTCTCGCCGCGCTCGTCGTAGATATGCTCCAAGGTGAGCGACCCATCGTTGTGGAACGGGTTGTCGGGGTCAGCGATAACAGTATCCCGCGAGCAGCCGCAGTCCACGCCCAGCCACTTCCCCGCGCTGAAGCGTGTACGAAAAACCGGGACTCCACAACTACCACAGGCTTGACTCATAACTCGTATCCTCCTCCACTTCCTCCAGCCGCGCAAAGATGGGTCGCATTGAACAGTGCGCCTCCACTCTGGTAGTATGGCATATCCTCTCCCATCTTTGTGACTTCAGTACGATAGAGATTTTCGTCGGCGTTGGCCATGCGAAGGATTTCTCCCTCGTAATCTTGGCGCTTAATCCTCGACTCGGCTGGATCGTAGTACCTATTATTCTTGGGGCCTCCGATGACTAGCGCGTCTGCAATTACGTCTTTAATAATTACATCTGCGCGAAAATACGGAGGGAAGGGATCAGAGTCGTTTACCAAGTTGAATGGTTGGATATATGCTTGGAACGGAAACGCTTGCTGAATCCACGAAGCGGGATAAAGCTCTTGGAGATACGAACCGTCCTGCGCAAGAGGCATCCCTGCGGATATATAGGGGAAGTTCTGGTTGGATCTCCAGGCGTCCAGGGTGTTGAGTCCGTCTTGCGTCCAGTGCAGATCAAACTTGTAACCAAGTTGGGTGTTAATCATGGTCTTCAAGTATTTGACGTTAGGCCCGAAGTTGAAATAATACTGAACAATGAAATACCCCGATGTAACCGAAGGGCTGCCCCAAGGCAATTCGAGTGTCAACGTCTGCGGCGTTGCTGTGTCATCCACGGCCACAATCGAGTAGATGGGGCAATTGTAGCCAATTCTGAACTGTTGACCAACGAGAGCCTGCGTCCAGACGGTGCCCGTGCCGACTACGATAGGCGACCCAAGGGTAGTCGTCGCCTGCCCCTTTGTGGTGGCTTGTGGTGCGATCACTTGCCCTTTGACGAAGAGGCTCGCCCAGGTTTTACGGTCTACCGTTCGACGGAGTGAGTTGTTGAGAAGACCGAGTATTTTAGGTTGGGAGAGATCGGGATTCCAGAACTGAACTTGTCCGATCGCCTGCCCAGTATTCATCTGATTGACCGCGGGGTTCGACCCATCAGGAAGAACTTGCTGTGGTATCACAACGCCCGGACTCGGAACAATCGGCATTCACCCTCTCAGATAACAAGAGGGAGAGGGCGACTGCCCCCTCCCTTCTTAGAACTACGAGCCGTCACCACCCGAGTACGAGGGCTGCCCAGGAGCATCCGCTCAGATCGGTCGAGGCGGCAACCTCTGTGAATGCTCCACCGCCGCTGGTCGAGTCCACCACCTTCAGGTTCAACTGCGTTCCAACCGCAGGAGTCGTCCCAAAGAGAGCCGTTGGCTCGACGAACTGCGCGAGGTAGGTTGCGCCCGCAGAGTTGGTTCCGAGGAGCATCGCGCCCACGAGGTAGCTGAGTTCGACTTGAGCCGCAGTGATTGGATATCCGCCCGTAACGTAGTCGGACACGGACGGCTTGAACGTGAATCCGTTCATAATACCCGACTCTCCGAGGAAGTACCGGATGTCCGGGATTTTCGTGATTGTCAATGCCATTGCGAGTTCTCCTCAAACAGGTTCAGCGCAGCCGGTCGTTCTCCACGATCAGACGATGAGCGGGACGTACAGATCGGCCAGGTTCGATGACGCTGCCGCAACCAAGATACCGGCGACCTCGTTCGTGATGTTCGATCCGGGGGCAATGTACGCGTTGGCTCCAAAGGTGCTGGATGCACCGATGATTACTCCGCCAGCTGCGGTTCCGGTCGTGACATACGCTCCAGGCAAGTATCCGCCCACCTGAATCCAGACGAAGTTGCCATTGACCAGAGCGGCCTGCTGCGCCGCAGTCTGCCCGCTCGCCAGTGGGGTCGTGGTCGTGTTGAACAGCAGCCAGCCGGCAATCAGGTTGATGCTCAGGGCTTCGGACGCCAGTCCGGTGACGGTCGTGAAGGTGTTGTCCTTCCAGTACACAAGCTGCGGCCCGGTCAGGAAGTTCTGGCTGACGGTCGGGTTATAGCGAACGTACTTGAAGTAGTTGTTCTGGCCGATCCCCTTGGTCGCGGCCCCAACTACTCCGAGACTCAGCGGAGCCTGGTAGATGCTGCCAAGCGGCTGGTTCGCGCCGTTGTTCTCCAGTGCCGTGTTGTACGTGTCAACCGCCGTGTAAACGGTGGTTCCAGCGGTGAGCGGATTGGTTGCGCCAAAGTCCGGGTAGTCGATTCCGAAAGCCATGATGCTTCTCCTGTGGTACGAAAATCAAAACCTTGCCAAGCAGCCGACTACGATCAGCCAGTTATTCCGGCCAACACAAAGCCCAAGCGAGGTGCGCTCACAACGATGTTGCCGCCGAAGATGCACTGCGAAGCCGCGTCGAGCGAGTTCGGCAGTTCCTTGAACCCGGTCCAGCCGAAGCCGAAGAGTTCGTGGTCGGAGACCCATGCGTTGAGGAAGCCCGTATTCATGCCGAACAGGTATCCTGCCGGGCAATACTGGTCAACCACGAGACGCCGGTTGTTGTACCGGATGGCCTCGTAGCCGTAGCTAACCAGATCCGGGGTGGCATCGGCGACGCGCTGCATCGGGGTCAGTTTGTTGAAAATCTGATTGTAGATGCTCTGCGTGGTCGCAAGCAGATTCGGCTGGTGATTGCCGAAGGTGGCCTGTCCATACGCCTTCTGGAGCCCGGTCAGCGACAGCGGGCCGGCTACGTTCTGGTAGTAGCCGTTGATGCCGGTGTTCGCGCCGGAACCGATGGCCGCGCGCGCGATGTTGCCGTACGACGGGTAGTTGGTTCCGTCGTCGTACCCGGCGAGGATTCCGTCGAGCGCGATCTGCGAAGACACTACGCCCTGACCGTCGGCGAAGAAGTCGGTAGCCAAAGCCTGCACGAGCGCCTGCGAACCGTTAACCATCTTCTCTTCGACGTAGGACATCTTGGCGTCGGCACCGCGGTTCAGCGCGAGGTCGGTGGCGCGAATGGTGACGTTGGCGTAGTAGAACTTCACGTTGAACATCATAGCCGTGTCCGTCTGGACGTAGCTGATGTCGAATGTGCCGCCCGGCGCAAAGGCGCCGGCCTTCAGCGGCGCGTACTGGATCGGCTGCTGGATCTGGAGACCGCCAGGGAACGACTTCTGGCCCTCACTCTTGAAGATCAGAGTGAATACCGGGGAGACTTTGTAGTATTCGTCCACGATCTCCGGGATGATGTGATTCGTGGTGATCGCGCTGATGTCGTTGTATGTAAGAGCCACTGGAATTGCCTCCGTTAAAAATCGTTATGCTACGTGCTCTCCGCGCGATTCGAGACGTTCCTCAAGAGCGCGCGCAGCCTTGTCCAAATGTGTTCCTGAATCGGTTGACCCGTTCGGCCTCTTGTGCAGCATGGTCAGCATCGGGCTTGCCGCTGTCGGCGTAACTCCTGGGACAGCACCGGATGCGCGATCCTTGAGCTTCTCGCGGACGCCGGACTCAATTCCTGCGGCAACCTGCTTGTCGATCCGCGCCTGCCGCGTCATGTCTTCGTAGGCGTCGGTGACGGTACGGAAGGGGCGACCGATAGCAGTGGCGGAGTCAATGTGCGCCTGGAGCTTCGCGTCATCCATGTCCTCGCCGAAGTCTGCGCGGTTACGCGCATCGAGACGGGTAAGGTCTCGGACGATCCTGATGGAGTCGGCGACTGCTCCGCTGCGGAGTTCCGCGCCACGGGCTTCGACAATTTTGTTGACGCCTTCCTTGATCTTCTCGTCGATGTTTCCAAGTCCGTCAAGCCGCGCCATGATCTGCGCCAAGGTCTCATCTCCGGCTCCAGTGGCCGAACGAACAGTGGGAGGCGCCTCGCGCACACGCGGCGCAGTGGGAGGGGTCTCGGTGTCGCCGTCGTAGAAGCTCATAATCTCGCTGGCGCGGCTAAGGCGCGTCACAGCATCGGGGGTGGCGCGCAGCTTGTCGGCTGCTTCTTTGCCCAGGAACCCTTCGAGATCGGTCAATAGGTCTGCCATAATTCACTCTCCTCGTCTTGGTTAATCTGCGGTGTTTGATCCCGTCGTCGCCACGTCAGGGGGTGGTGTCGCGGTGTTCGATGATGCGTCAGCAGGGGGTGGTACAGGTGGAGGTGTTGCGTCTTTGTCGTCGTCCAGCGTCGAAGGATCGCCCTTCAGAACGTTGGCGACTGCATCCTTCATAGCCTTCTTCGCCACGGTGAGTTTCTCGGCCAGGGCTGGATTCATGGCTTCCATCTTCTTCAGGGCTTTGAAAATCCCATGGAAGCCTTTCATCAACTCCTCAACGTCCGCGTCTTTCTTGGGCGGAGGCATGGGGCCGGGCATAGACGCCATGTTCGAGTACGGATTCGGAGGGGCTGCGGCTGGCTCTGGCATTATGCCTTCTGGTTGCCGGGGTAGCCGGTCTTGGTGTTTACGCTCGTGGGCTTGCCGCCGAGCTTGCCGTCGTGAACGGTGTCGCCGAAGATTTCAATGCCACCCTTCGACAATGCGACCTGCGGAATGCGATGGCCGAAGGACTCTTCGGTGTAGCTCTGGCCAGGCTTGGATTTCGTTGCCATGAGAATTTGCCTCTCTCGTGTTGTGGGAGCCGGATTACTCCGGCCCCCGGATTGGTTGAGGAGCAGCGCGAACTTAGCCGCGCTTGCTGTGACGCTTCGCCTTACGTTCCTTCTTGCTGCGCTTTACGATCTTGCGTGCCATTGTTTCTCCTTTGGGTTTCCCCATCGAATCACGGTTTGATTTGAGTCAGCCTGCACTGACTTTCAGGCGGATTGTTTCTGCCTCGCCTCTTACGTTGCTACAACGGAAAACAAAACGCAATGCCTCACACACGCTGAGAAGCGATTATTTTGAAATTATTTTTTAGGCTTGAAAACGCTGGATTGGCGCACACTGCAAGCATCAACGGCTATTTCTTACCGCCATGATGTCCGCCGCCCGCCGCGCCGATGAGTCCTTGAACGCCCGCTGCCTGCATGGCTTCCGCAAGCAATTCCTGCTCGTTCTGCTTGATGTCGAAATTCGGATCGAGCTTCAACAACAGTCGCGTCCGGCTGATGTCCTTATTTTTTCTAAGTCCGAAAGCGATCGTCAAATCCTCGCTTCGCTCTGCGGCCATGTTGAGTTTGCGAATACTGAAGCTCATCGAACGCACGAACTCTTCCGGCTCCATTCCCGCCGGTTTCATCTCGCCATACGACTTTGTGAAATCCGAATCCAGAATCCCTGTTCCGCCGAATAGTTGCGCTCTGCGCTTTACCGGCGAGAACTGCATAATGTTCGCTGCGGTCATCGCGCCAACTTCCGTGAGATAGCTCTTGAGATTCTTCCCCATCAAGCGAATGTTGACGGACTTGCTGTTGAGAATCATGTCGAGCGAATCGCCGCTCGGGACCTGCTTCTTCTGCAATGACTGGTTCATCGCCGCAGAGCCGGAGGACATGTCCTGCTCTTTTTCGAGTCCCTGTTTGACGGCGAGAACGTACGAAGCAAGCTCAGGCGGCTTGCGAAACTCAGGAATCTTCGGCGTGTTGTTGTTGTACCGCAGCTTTCCACCGGGCGCGCCGGGGTCCATCGAATCCCACGACTGGTCAGAGAACGCGGCCTTCGGTGCAATAAGCGTCGGCTCGATCGCGGCATTGACGGTATCCATCACGCCGCCGTTGATGCGGTTCAGGATGTTCTGAATTGCTGCCATCGGTTCAAGTGCCGACAATCCTTTGGAACTCCACGGCATCCGGTATGGTCGATACTTCGCAAACGGATGATTTCCGTGCCAGTAGGGATTGCAACTGTCCGCAAGAATCTTTCTTCCCGCCGATACGACGAGACGGCCACGCGGATAGATCGGCATTCCAGGCTCGACGATGTAGCTCCAGTTCGCATTCTCCGGCCCGACGCGGAAACTCGTGCTCGACTCGTTCTGTGAATCGTCCTTGAACCAGAACTCCTTCATCAACGCGATGGGGTACTTCGTGCCGATCATGCCGTCTTTCTTCTGGCCGAGCATGTTCTGGAGGGACTTCGGGAGCTTAGACCACTGCGATGCCGACATTTTCGCCGGACGCATCATCTGTGCCGGCTGGTTCTGCATATTAGAATCGGGCTTGATGAAATCCGCAATACTACCATACCTCCGCTTGAGGTACTGAAGGGTTACAGGGACGCGGTAGATGACGCACTCCGCCTCTTTGAGCTTGTTGTCGGTGCCTACTTCCATCAGGTTGACCGGTGAGATTGGAATGTACTCGTTGTCGCCGTAGCCGTTGGCGAGCGCGGGGTTCCACTGGACTTTCCCGTAGCCGGTGTGCAACAGCCCGTAGATTACGGTCTGGCTGAGGTCTCCCTCGAAGTCGGTGTTCTCTGCCCAAAGGCTGATGTACTGGTTCAGTAGGCTTTCGAGTTCCGAGAATCCTTCGGGGTGGTCGTGGAACGTGACTTTGAAGTCCGGCAGGATGTCGGTCAACTGCCCCACCATCTCGATGAACTGGCGAACGAAGCGGTTCTCGACCGGGCGAGAGCGACCAAACCGAGCCTGCGGACTCCACTGGCGCCCCTCTATGTAGTCGATCAGTTTGCCGGTAAGTTTGAGTTCCTTCGAGTCCGAAAGCTCGCGCTCCGCCTCGTCGTAGACTGATTCAGTCCATTCCAGCACCTCATGTTCGAGGCGTTGTTCCGGCGTTTCGTTGAGTAGTTCCGCAGCGGCCATAGTCGATTTCATCCTACCGCGAAATGGCTGCGGAGTGGGGAGTTAGCGCGAGAGAATTTCTAGTGAAGGCAGAAATACAACGCAAATCCAAACACGATGGCGATAAAGGGGAGCATTATGTTTTTCATACCGGAGCCTGAACGCCTGCCCCTTGGAAGAGGGACTGCATGAGAGAAATCTTCTCTTCCGCCGTCTGCAACTGCGCTTCGAGGGTCTTCGCAACTTCGAGCGCAGCGACCATCTCCGAGCCGTTCTTGACCCCGAGTTTCCGCAGATGCGCCGCCTGTCCGCCGTCGATGATGACTGGCTCGCCGACCAGATAGAGCCGCAGAATCGACTCGACCGTGGCGTTGACCTGTGCCGGATACTTGGCCGCGAACTGAGTCCAGATGTCCTTGTTGACCCAGACCTCTACCTTCGTATCGTTCGGTCCGGGAGTCTCCTTCGGGATGAGTTTGATTAGTTCCGGCTCCATCGCCATGAGTTCCGCGTAGGCTTTGAAGACGTGTCCGTTTGCGCAGCGGAAGGCGTCCGGGTCGCGCACCAGTTCGACGACCTTAAGGGAAGCGTTGCTGGTGATGTTCGCCAAATTTCGGCAGGTTGGGCAGTACATCATTGCTCGGTCTGACATAGTGTTCTCCTCGTCTTTACCAATCTGAATCGTTGGAACTGTTGCCGCCAATCGCGGCTTGATCGTAGGCCGCTTTGAAGCTCGAAACCAGTGCAGGCACGATCTCATCCGATGATAAACCATGCGCATGTCGCAGTTTGAACTCCGCGCTGTTTGGGTCGTCATACGTCGGAGAGTACATCGTGTTCGCCTTGCAAATCAGGATGGGCTGCACTGTCCACCCCGGCTTGCCTTCGATGACGCCCAGAGCAACCAGCCTGTCCTGATACTGCCCCCGCTGGCGCATGATGTTGTCGTAGACCCCATAGACGTTGATGTCGCCAACATGCTCGGATGAGGAGCGATCGTTTGCCGTCCCTTTGAGGTGAGTTGTCGTCTCCCTCATGCAGTAGAGCGCGATCATCAGGCCGAAAACCGAGTCATCGTGATTTCCCTGCCCCTCCATCCTTCCGCCGGTCGATCCGAAGTCGATCATCTCGTCCAGAAGTTCGACGGAGCGCAGAATTACTCCGGGATCGCCCTTGCGGTTGTGGTGCAGCAGGGCTTCGTTCATCGTCGAGATGATGGCGTCGCGGGTCTTGATGTTTGTGACGAAGTGGAAATACGGCTTGTAGGCGCCGCCGGGCCGGTCCTTCATCCGTTCGCGGTAGAGGTTCGGGTAATCCAGTTCCACCAGTTTGTCGCCGGTCGAGATGCCTGGCCCTTGATACTCGGTCGCAACCTCCGCTCCGTTGTACCAGTAGCCGAGAGCGCAGTTGATACGCGCGAACTCTTCTGGAGGGCAGTGGCCCCACCATTCGGCAACCTGCGTATCCGAAGCAGAGCCCTGTCCGCAACGGAAGACAGAGGCCACGCTATAGTCTCCTCCGTAAACTCCTAATGCTGAATCACTTCCGACGTAGTACGTCTCCCCGACTTCTGGCAACTCCCAGACATGAAGCCGTGCCGATGGCCTGTCGCTTTTTCGTTTCGTCAGAATCTCGTCGTCCATCACCTCGCGGATCATGTCTGTGTTCGGAGTTTTGTTATCGAATGCCAGCGAAATCTCACCCGCGAAGATCGGCTTGCAGATGTACTTCATCTCCTGTTCTTCGAGGGATTCACGGTCGAACGCGCAGATGCCGGATGCTTGGAACGCTTGCGCCGGGGTTAGCGGATACGATTCAATGAATCCCGCTTTCGCTTGTCCCCTCTTCGCGGCGAGCATACCGATTCGATGGAAGTTCCAGAACTCTTTCGGGATGCTGAAGTGTTCTTCCTTCTCAACGCGGGAGTTGAACTTTTCTTCGTCGTCTCGCAGCGTGAAGGCGTCACGCAGTGCATCGTTCTTGGCCGGGTTCCGGCGATTGAACGGCAGGTAATACTTCTTCGACCGATAGACAGGAATGAAGACCGCACGGTATCCCGTGTCTCCCTCGACCGAGCCGCGCCATTGATCGTAGAAGAATCCTTGCCGCCCGAATCCAGTGGATTCGATGACAGCAAACGTATCGCGCGCATTCATCGACGGCTTGATGTCAGCCTCGAACATGCCATCGTCAGGCCATCTCGACGCCTCGCTCGCGTGAAGATTACGCAGTGATCGACCGATGGCAACTCCGCTCATCTTCATCGCGTTCGAGCACTTCAGAATCGAACCAAGTCCTGGGTTCACGGATCGTTCCGCGTCATCCTCGCGCTGAAATACAATCTCGTCACCCTTCGTCTTGTAGAGGAACTCTGGGCGAATCCACCACGGGAGCGCGTGGTAGGCGTTGATGCTCATGTTGTAAAGATGCTCAGACGTGTCGCCGTTCTGACCGACGATCATCGAGTAGGAGTTCGGAACGAAGATGGTTCGGTGAAAAATGGCTCCGGCGGTCCACGTCGAGATTCCCGACTGCCGCGGCTTCACGGCGATGATCTTGCACTGGCCGTTCTCCGCCAACTCTTCTTCGATGGCCTCGTACAGAATCTCCTGATACTCGAACCACGGATAGAACGATTTCCAGTTTCCGTTTTCGTCTTGGATGCAGTGGTAATTTTCGAGGTAGTAGCGCAGGTATAAACACTGCTCAGTCTCGCCGTAGATAAACGACTTGTCGCTGTCGTCCAGCATCGAGTAGGCGACCTTCTGGTTCTTGTTAGCGCGGACGTACAGGTCATCGAGGTATTCGATGGCATCGTTCAACGTCGGGTCTTTGCGAGCAATACTCACTCGTCACCCTCGTCGTCGCCCTCGTCGTCGTCATCCTCTTCGGGGATCTCAATGCCAATCTCCGCCAACTCTTCGGCGATCCCGCCTTGCTCTACGTCTTCAAAATCTGCGTCGGGTATGCCAGCGTCATTGGAAATTCCCTTGCTCTCGCGTATCTGGCGCAGCCGGGTCTCGTAATCGAATCCACGTCCGCTCACCGCCCCGTCTTGCTGGCCCCCGGCGGCATTGATTTGCTGATTGAATTGGATTCCGCCGCCCCTTGGCCGCGTCGTGTCCATGAGGGTCTTCATCATCTCGACACTCTTCAACCGGGTTGCGTGGTCGGCCACCTTGCGCATGATGACGTTCTTGCCGCGCCCAACATTCTCGGTCGTCGTCGCCTTCATGCCGTCGATGAGGACTTTGGCTGCTTGCGGCAGGGCTTGGCCGATAATCAGGCGGTTTACTTCGAGATCAACTTCCGCGTTGTCGAACTGCGCGCGCCAGAGTTCGTGCCGCCCAATCGCGGCTTTCACTGCCAACTCTGTCATCTTGAATCGAACGGCAAGCTGGTCGTCTGTCCAGCCCTTCTTTTTCCCCAGCCAGAGTTCGCGCTCCCGCTTCGTCGTCTTCGTGATGAAGCCGGGGGGAGATTCCAAAAGTGCCAGTGCTGTGTTGGTCGCCATTGCCTATGCCGGTACTTTCCTGTTTTCCACGTAGAGTTCGAATCGTTTGAAAGCGGCCTCTCCGTCGATCAGGGCACCCTCCCTACGCGCCGCCTCTTTCCCTTGCTCGTAACCAAACTTGAATCCCTCTTGCTCTGCCGCTTCTTTTAGCCGGATGAGGTCTATCTTGGTTGCTGGGTTTGGTTCAGAGAGGCATACCATCACCTCGTACCACGGCATCTCCTGCCATTCCTCCTCGCCTTCCCATCTGACCTCCAGTTTTTCTTCGGACACACGGAATTGGATGAATCCACAGAGATGCGGATTGCAGGAAGTGGACTCCACCGTAAACGTCGTGCCGACAGTCGCCTTCATTCCGCCGCCACCCCAGAGAACAATGGCGCATCATCTTCCGATTGCGCCCTCTGGTCAGCCTGATCGAGCCGCGCTGACTCGCTAATGCTGGAGTATATCGTATCGCCAGCCGCGTACTCTTCGGGGAGCAAGTCCGCCGCGCCTTCGGGAACCTCGTGCGTCACCAAGAGAGCCTGAAGTGTGCTGGCAACCCTCACCAGCGTTGCGGACGCATTGAAAATCTTGATCGAAGCCGCCTCCAGCGCTGTAGGGTTGAATTTGCCGATGGCATCGCGGAATCCAGCATCGTGCGCCTTGAGCGCAGCCGCCAAGAGCTTATCCTGCCTCTCCTGCGAGGTCTTGATCTCCTGCCGGATGCCGGTGAAGCTCGACCGCGCGCCATCGACAAGGACGGTCAAGTCCGTCTTGTATTGCGTCAGAAAGGCGGCGAGTTCCTTGTTCGCCTTCTGCGCCCGGAGATGGAGAATAATCAGCGCGGCAAGCCCCAAGACGATGATGAGCAGGATGAAACTGGCGAAGACGGAGATGATCGAGACGGCTACCGTGGACATGAATTTACTGTACGACGCTTGCAGTTGGATTGCAAGGGAAAATAGAACGGCTGGCGACCTCGACCCATGCTTACCCTTGGAAGAGGATGGGGAGATCGCCAGCCAGATGAGATCGCCGCCAGGCAAGCCCATACAAACTATTATGACATAAATTATGGGTTAGGGGTTGCTTTTTTTTTCAACTAGTGAGAAATTGGAATACGAGCTTACCCTTGGAAAGATAAGCCCGGCACCTAAATTCCCGTCTCCCGAACACCTGGAGCCGATAAATAAATCGCCACTATAACGACACGGAAGAGTTGTGTCCGAAATGAGGCGTGGGGGAATGGTCGGCTTATTGCGAGCTTCCAGAGTCCTCCGATTCCGCGAGACGGCCAAGAATTTTTGGTTGGGTAGGAACTCACTCTGGAATAGGCAATGCGCTCTCGGGCTCACTGAACCGACAGCACACGCTAAGGCTAATGTTGCGACGGGCGAATACGCTTTCGTGCGCACTCATTAGTCTTGGTGCGCCCCCAGGTCTTCAGTCCCGACATAATAGAAACAAAGACAAAAGCAAAAGAACAGTAGAAACTTAATGGATTTTATGTAGAATCAGATTACTGAGGTGCAAGCATGAACCGCCCACAAACACTTCGATTTCTCATTAAACAGCAGCGAATCATCGGACTTGCGCCACAAGAACTCCATGCCAACATAGGCACCATCGACGGATTTATCCTCGAAGCAGGATTACGCCCCGTCGTTCCGCCGGACACTCGCAGTTTGATTGATCGGATTCGCCGACCCAAATCTGGCCCCGTACCCCAGTACGAGTTCGATGGGTTGAAACTGGTCTGCAACCCGCAGATCCCCGGCGGAGCGATCATCCTGCGACCGGCGATGCTGATGGGCGACCCCGACTGGCTGGGCCATGTTCAGTTCAAGGAATCCCCTGAGATTCCTCAGAATGACGAGCAGGGTGGCCTACAGCGTCTTCCTGCGGACGGATCGACTCCGTGGCTCACCAAGGGGCAAAACACGCCACAGCCGCCACAGGAGGCCGCTGGCGACCCCGTGCAGCAACTTCAGCAAGAGTGTGGGGCTGACTGTACCTCGATACTCATCAAGGCAATGGAGGGCATGGATTCGGTCGATGACGTTGTTGTAATGAGATTTCACAAGAGCGGCGACGTTTCAATGTGTTCGAGTATGGACAAATTCCGCATAATCGGGGCCCTGCAGATGGGAATGGCCTACGCAATGCGGCAGAATTAGTTGACGAGTTCCTTTGGCGTCGGCCCTTCGTCAATCGCCGAGGTCCGCCGAACTTCCTCTTCGAGGCAGACTTTGACGTAGCTCACGAGTCCGAGGTTAGCCGAGATTCTATCGCGGCACTCATGCCAACTGATCGAGCCGTCACTGTGGCTGATAATAAGCATCGCGTCTTCCGCGTCCTTGAGTTCGTCCAGCGTGTCCGCGATCATCTCTTTTGCGCTGCGTTCTTTCATCGTGTTCCTCCCCAGGCCGATTCTTTGTCGATTCCATAAGGTAAATCTGTTCCTTCCGGCAGCATCCATAGGATTCGTATGTGCATCTTCGACACCACCTCGCGTGGATAGATTTCAACTCCGAGTTGGTCCGCGCCAAACAGTTCGTTCTTGATGCGGAGAACATCGTTCCATGTGACCGGCAACAAGTGGCCGTGGTGGGCGATCACAACCTGGACGACCCCGCCGATACTGGTTGCACAGTTGAACGTCTGCACCTCGAACTTCGAGTTCGCATAGATTTTCGCAACGCGCTTCATCTGTGGAGAGGAGTCTCTAATCTCATCGGTGATTGGCACTTCTTGCCACGCGGTCCAAACCTTACTCATGCGCTGCATCTTGTGACGCTCTTGTGTGGCTTTGCTCAAAGTTGTGCCTCTTTCTTTTTCCACTCATCGTCGCTAAATGCGCCGGGATGATCGGGTGCATGATGCGTCAAAACATCGTACCCCAGATTATTTACTTCTAGCAGTGGACCGCAGGGGCAATCCTTCGATAGTTCATGGTCGCCGCTACGAACATACTCGCCCTCGATCACAACGCACGGCATGACATGGAAGGAAATAAACTCGTCGTCATCGTCCCACTGCTCGTAGACGCCCCAAATCATACTCATGGCATCATCTCCAATACGTCATTGATTGCGTCTCCTCGCTCGACCATTGCGGTTGAGTAGCGAAGGACTCTCCATCCAAGTTTTGTTGCTTCGTTGTACTTTTTTGCATCTCCCTCAAATCCACCTCCGAAACTGTGGCGCGATTTGCCGAATGAAGTTCCACCCTCAATCTCGACTGCGATATTCCTGCTTATGAAGGCGAAGTCGAATCTCCATTTTCTATCGCAGAATTGGTACTCGCGTATCGGAGTCAATCCGTACGCCTTGCACTGGAGCGCGAATGTTTCTTCGCCAATACTGAGCGGATTGGGGATTTTGCTCACTTCGGTTCTCCTCGAAAGTTGATGTCCGTCGCGCACATAGCCCTCGGTGTCCTCAAACTCGCCGCCGCCATAGGCGTTTCGATTACGGGCCTTCGACGTGGTACCAGATAACTCACCGAGTCCATACGGCGGGTCGGTGATGACGCAATCTGCCGTCAACAACGGTAGGAATTCACGCGCGTCGCCGTGGTAGATTGTGATGCCGCCATGCTCATAATATGCGGGCGGGACGGCTACCGGAGTAGCCGCCGTGGGGGAAGGGGTATTGCTCATTGGACTCCCTTTGGCGGTTCGGGCAATGGCATCCAGTGAGTGACACACCCTACCCATTGCCGTGCGTGTTGGTCACCGAAACATCTAGCAATCTCGATCCAAGAGCCGATGCCGTTTCCGACGCGGTAAACTAGGACATCACAATCAGTTTTCGGCAACCGATCTTTCACGCTGATCCAGGCGGGAGCGGCCCCAGATGGAGCCGCCGTGGGGGAAGGGGTTTGCGATGCGGAGTGTGACGGAATCATTGTACGCGCTGACCTTTCCATCTCTTTTCGTAAAGTCGTTTCTGAGCCTTCTGATCTTTCGAGAGCGGGCCAGCTTGCAGTGATTGATGGAAGTCAACCTCGTCAGGTTTGTGCCGGTGGCAGAAGATAACCGGGCTGCTGAATTTTCCCTTGTAGACCTCATCGCAGATGTAGCACTCAGCCGATTCAAATACGCGTTCATCCATCATTTCACTCCTCTCGCCCGCTGGGGCTATGCCCACTGGTTTGTGTAAATAAGCTGCATGTAGATTACTCGGCCTTCATCATCGCGCCACATTCGATACCACTCAAATACTGGATTCATTTCACTCCTTTCGCCGCTGGGGCTACTGCTTAGTCTTCTAAAAGCATTGCAAGATGAGGTGTTTTGTCTGCACATCTATCATGTACAAACATCCTCTTTGGCTCACAGATAAACTTTGCCATGTCCTCATCCGTCCCCATTACAGCGGCAACAGCAGGAGAACCTAACATCATTTCAAGCCCAGCATTCCGCCGGATAGCTCTTCTGTCCAACATGGCACGCGATATTTCCACGACGTAGAAAACCGGCAGTCCTTCTGAATCCCCGATCTTTTTGTGACATACGCCGCAGCTTCCTAGAGCAACCAGCTCCGCTTGTTTCATGCCCTTCAACTCTTCAGCCATCACCGTACCTCTTTCTCGCCACCCACAGTCCGAGAATACTCCCAGCAACAAAGTTCGCAGTAGACGACTCGCTCCATCGTAATGTAATCAATTTTATCCTGCCATCTATGAGGGCATTTCCCCGGCTCTAATTTGGAAACCGCTTCCGGCACATCTGGCCCTGGGGCGAGTAACATGCGGCGCTGCCACTCGGTAATCATCCATATCCACCCGTTGTATCCGTTTAATGAATTGCTGAGTTTCACGCATTCTTTGGCTAAGGATCTTAATTGCTCCTTCGTCGGAACAATCGGGTTATCCAAGAGCCATCTCAGGGAGGCTTCGACGGCGATCCTTGCGATGTGTAGTTCTCCGGGCCCATGGCCAGGGATATAAGTCTTCATCTTAGATGAAACTGCTTGCCAAGCCGCTGTCAACATACCTTCAGGAATTACGATCTTCTTCTCCATCACCTCACCTCTTCAATATCTACAACCTGCTTTTCGTTCCAACTGATCCTCAACTCGCTGTCCCAGTGCGCTGACTTGTGGCCAGCATCGAGGACGCAGACAGCGTACTTGCCGACCTGCTTGCGGATCGCCCCGCAGGGTTTCAACTGCTTCAGGCACCGCTTGCAGGTGATCTCCCCAGGGTTTATTCCAAGCTTGGCAATAGTTACTGGAACATTGCACATCGGCTGCCCATCCTCGCCAAGATAGTGAATTCTCATCGCTTCCCATTCCTCGCACGCCGGTACAACTGCTCCACCTTCTCAAGACCGAGAAGTGTCAGTACCTCATCCGGGATGTTTCGTCGCTTTCGCAGCACGTCGCTCAACATCTGCTGTGAAATCTTCAGATCCGCCGCGAACTCCACCTGTGTCCTTACCCCTTGCGCGTTCTCTAGCCGATTCAGAACGTCATCCTGTGTTAGATAGCCGTTAACCATTCCACCTCCATCGTTCCAAATCTACCGCATGTCTGCGGTATAGTCAAGAGATAAATCTTCCTCTTCCTGCGCGACATCAAGGTACGCCTTAATGAACTCGACGGCGACAGGTACCACAATCGCATCCCCATAGAGTTTCAGCCTGCCGACCCTCGCTTCCGCTGTTTCAAGTTCTTCGCTGCTTGGATCGAGAAGTAATCCCACATCACCGGAACCCCCATGAGCCAGCGCGAGTACGCCGCGTTGAGCTGACCGGATGAGGGGATTGATCCCTTGCCCAATTGGCCTGTACTTGCCGTCTCTCCCGTACCACCAATCGCAGTCGGCCCAGAAGCCGCGAGTTGCGCCTGCCTCGGCAACTGATCGAGCCTCGTGCGGGTCGAGCCATCCGGATCCACGCCACTCTCGGACATCCCCGAAGTATCCTTCCAGTCCCGCGCCGAGGGCGTTGTCACCGCTTGCAGGTTCGCTTGGCTGCACGTCCGCAATACTTCTCTCATCCACGTCTCCCGGCGCAATCGCTCCAGCCTTGATCGCTTCACGGATTGTCTCCGCCTTCATTGGATCGATCTCGTTGTAATATGCCCACTTCATATCAATTATTCTACGTCTTATTTGCAGTGGTGTCAATGCAAATTTGCAGTAGACCCGAAAGCGGAATTTGAGGAAATCGTGCGTGAGCAATCATCCGCCGAAGGCGGACGGGTCACGGGAGGGGGTACCCTTGATCGCGCGTTCCCGCCGGGGAGTCGTTCGCCTCGCGCGCAGTCGGGCCGGCAGGGAGGGCCGCACACCTCGGAGGGAGGGGGTGAAGGCCATCACAGGGAGAGGGCAACGCATCGGCAGGCGGAGAACTCGCGCAGTTGGGCCGGGGGAATCGGAATCCGGCGCGCGCTATCTGGATCCGAGCTTCACCGTCTTAGCCTTCGCCGCGGGCTTGGTATCCTTCGTCGGCTGGGGCATGTGGACGGGCTGGATCTGGGGCATGGAGACGGTGCGCTCATCTCGACCGAGGTAGACGGTAGCGGGGCGAGGAGTGGGGCGGGTGGGAGTTGATCGACCGAGATTGACGGGTTGGACTGGCATTTGGTGAGACCTCCGCCTGTAGGGTAACAGAGACGGAAGGCTCGCAGGGGGCTTAGAGGGGTAAAAAGGGTGGTGGGGTAGCATGGTCGAATCGCCAGCGGCGCGTCCTGGGGCGTCCTACGGAGGCAGTTTCAGGCGATCCGCTCGCCGCGGGCGCACTTGCCCCTGTGACCGGCAGATAGGCGGCAGGCGTAGCTCTCGCCCTCCTGCTCCAGCCATTCGACGTGGGGGCAAGGCTCGACCGGTGAGGCCGCATCGACCTGCATGGCAACCGGCGCGATATTACCGGCGCAGATGGCGCGCAAGGCCGCCAAATCCG